>Ga0164243_10004671_pt1 | contig 21341 bp, 15 predicted proteins | sample OricompcompostOP_FD_108781 | JGI IMG/M metagenome (GOLD analysis project Ga0164243, IMG submission 108781) | Organic Plus compost microbial communities from Emeryville, California, USA - Original compost - Organic plus compost (OP) | ecosystem: Engineered > Solid waste > Mixed feedstock >...
GGCGACGGCGTTGGCCAGGCGCGTGTGGACGTCGAGGACGAGCGCGCCCACGAGCGCGTCCTTGTCGCGGAAGTAGTGCAGGATCGCGCCCTTGCTGGCCCCGATCCGCTCGCCGATGCGGACGAGTGAGCTCTGCGCCCAGCCCAGCTCGACGATGGTGTCGATCGCTCCGCGGAGGATCTGGGCGCGGCGGGCGCGCTCGGTGAAGGTCATGGCCTCAGGGGCGCGCGGCGTCCACATGGGTGGCACGGCTCCTCTCGTCGGCGGACTCCATGACACCTGGACCTATTCCAGACCAGATGGTCTGATCATAGACTGAGTGGAATGTGCACGAGGCGGGGTGAGCATGAGCGAACACGTGGAGACGACGACCGGCGTGGTGCGCGGGATCCCGGAGAACGGCGTGACGGTGTTCCGCGGGATCCCGTACGCGGCGCCGCTGCGCGGTCCGCTGCGATTCCAGGCGCCCGGACCCGCGACGGTGTGGGACGGCGTCCGTGACGCGCGGTCGTTCGGGGCGTCGGTTCCCCAGCCGGAGCATCCTCAGGCGCCGCGGGCGGGGGCCGATCCGGAGTGCCTGACCGTGAACGTGTGGACGCCGCGGACCGGGGACGGCGACCTGCCGGTCATGGTGTGGTTGCACGGCGGAGGATTCGTCGCCGGGTCCGCCACCAGCCCCGACTTCGACGGAACGGCGCTCGCCCGGCACGGCGTCGTGCTCGTGTCGGTGAACTACCGGGTCGGCTACGAGGGCTTCGGCTGGGTCGACGACGCCCCGTGCAACCGGGGCGTGCTGGATCAGCTCGCCGCGTTGCGCTGGGTGCGGGCCAACATCGCCGGGTTCGGTGGCGACCCGGGCATGGTGACGGTCTTCGGCCAGTCCGCGGGGGCGGCGTCGATCGCCGCGTTGGTCGCCGGGGGCCACGCTGACGGGTTGTTCCGGCGGGCGATCGTGCAGAGTCCGGGGAACGTGTTCCGCCCCGTCGACGAGGCGCGCACCGTCTCGGCGATGATCACCGACGAGCTCGGCGTCCGGCCGACGGCCGAGGCACTGGCGGCCGTACCGCCGGAGGCCGTCCACGCCGTGCAGTGGAACCCGGTGCTGGTCATGTCCGCGGAGCCGGGCGCCTGGACGCATCCGCATAGCCCGTACACGTTCGTTCTCGACGGCGGGCTGCTCGGCGAGCGGCCCTGGGAGGCGATCCGCCGCTCCGGCGCCGGGCGGTCGGTCGATCTGATCTGCGGCTCCACCGCCGACGAGGCCCGTCTCTACACCGCGGGACAGGAACCGGCCGCGGCCGATCCGGTCCGGGCCGCCCGCAGCGTGGGCCTGGACCCCGCGGCGGTTCCTGACTACCGCCGGGCGCGTCCGGGCATCACCGACGCCGACCTGACCGCGTCGATGGCCTCCGACGCGATGTTCCGCATGCCCGCGCGCTGGTGCGCGCGGGCCCACGCCGGCATCGGCGGGCGCACCTACCTCTACGAGTTCGCCTGGGCGGTGAACCCGGCCGTGGGCGCCTGCCACGGCCTCGACGTGCCGTTCACCTTCGGCGTCCCGGACGGCCCGCTGGGCGCGGACCTGTTCGGGGCGACCGTGCCCGCCGCGTTCGCGCCCCTGTCCGCCGCGATGCGCGACGCCTGGGTGTCGTTCGCCCGCACCGGGGATCCGGGCTGGCCCCGGTACCGGCCGGACGACTGGCCCGCCCGCATCTGGGAGCTGCCTCCGTCCGTACGCGCCGACCCGACGGAGACCTCCGGCGCGATCTGGGCGCGGCGGTACCGGGGCGGGCGCGTTACAGCCTGAGGTCGGGGGCGACGCGGGCCAGCATTTCGCGGACGACGGCGGCGTCGTCCTCCAGGCCTGTCTGTTCCCAGAGGTCGGCGACCTGGTCGTCGGTCTCCACGTAGTAGCGGACCGCGGTGGCGATGTCGGCGCGGTCGGGTTCGCCGAGTGCGTCCCAGCGGTCGAGGACGGCCAGCAGCGCGCGTCCGATGCGCCGGGCCAGGTCCGCGTCGATGCGCGGGGAACGGGCGGCATGGGCGACGAGCAGGGCCATGTGGTCGTCCACGGCTCCGCGCAGGATCGCTGCTTCGTCGGTCACGCTCTGATGGTAGATCCGAGGTGGCCGGAAGGTCAGTGGCGAAGCACCACGTTACGGTCGGCCGGCGTGCCGTGCGCCTCGGGGCCGCCCACGCCGCCGGGCTCGTTGGCCGCCGCCTCGCGGTGGATCGCGGCCAGCCGCCACAGGCCGGCGGCCTCGGACGGGTCCGCGGGGGCGGCGGAGTCGAGGCAGGTGGCGCGGACCACGGGGCGGCCGTCGGCGTCACGGCCCAGCTCGACCAGCCGGGCCTGGACCGGCCACTCGGCGATGGAGGACGTGGACATCTCCCAGAAGCCGCCGGACGGGCCGGGGCGCGGGGTCACCCGGTTGACGTGCGTGTGCCCGGAGACCCACAGCACCACGTTGGGGTGCCGGTGCAGCACGGCCGCGACGTCGTCGGCCAGGTGGCGGGGCAGGTCGGCGCCGGCCGCGGCGTCCGGGGGAGCGTCGTTGGTCAGCGTGGACAGGCCGTGGTGGGAGGCGATCACCACCATCCGGTCGGGCGCCTCGGCGAGCCGCTCGTCCAGCCAGGCGAGCTGGCGCGCGCCGACGCTGCCGTCCGCGTAACCGCCGGGGTTGGTGGTGTCCAGCACCACGAAGCGGATCCCGGGCACCGGGTCGTGCACGTAGTACGCGGTGCCCTCCGCGGCGTTGGCCTCGGTGAAGCCGTGCCCGGGCGGTCCGGTCGGGCCGTCCAGGTGCGCGCGGACGTACTCGGCGCGGTCCACGATCCGCCGATCGGGGTCCGCCGGGATGGGCCGGCCGGGGCCGCGGCTCAGCAGCATCGGGTCCTTCCGGTACGCGTCGATCACCGGCGCATCCTCCCCGTACGGGCCGGTGACGCCCGGCGGCAGGTCGACCGGCTTCACCGTGCCCGCCAGCAGTTCCCGTACCTCCGGCGTCGGGGCGGTGCGGCCCTGCAGCAGGCAGTCGTGGTTGCCGAAGCAGGCCAGCCACGGCGCGCCGAAACCGGTGGCGGGGAACGGCCGCAGCGCCTCGTCCAGCAGTCCGGGATGGTCGGGGTAGCCGAGCTCGGTCTTCCAGACGTCCCGCGAGGCCGGCTCGGGGTTCCAGTACGCCCCGCCGCCGGACGCCGACGGCACCGCGGCGGGCGCGCCCGAGGAGGGGTCGACGGTGCCGCCGCCGTCCATCAGCGCCAGGTACGCGTCCAGCTCGTTGCGCTGCGCGTTGTCGGTGTTGTCCCCGGTGGTGAGGACCAGGTCGGGGCCCGCGTCGCCGGTCAGCGCGCGCACCGTACGGGCCATCGCCTCGATGGCGTGCAGCGACAGGAACTCCTGCGGACGGTAGCTGGGCAGCATCAGCGCCCAGCCGGGCGTGCCGGCGAGCCGCTGGCAGAACTCCAGCCGGGCCGGGGACGTCAGGTCGGCGAGCTGGAAGTCGGTCACGTGCACGAAACGGAACAGCACCCGCATGCCGGGATCGCCCGTACGGCCGGGCGCCAGGTCATCACGTACCACGTGCGCCTCACCCGCCGCACCGGTGAGCCGCCGGTACCCGGCGCCACTTCCGCCTCCCGTCGCCGGGCCCCGCCGGATGGTCGCGTCGCTGGTCAGACCGGTCGCACGCGGTTCGTAGACCATTTCCCCTCCTCCGTCGCCGCTCGGCAAATGTATCCGGGACCGATCCAAGAAAGTGAACCGGAAGGTGGACCGGTATAACGCCGACGGAAGGGCCGTAGTTCTCTAGAGATGGGTATCTATCCGTCGGCGACCACACGACCTGCCCGCATCGACCAGGGACGTGCACCACCATGGCAAACCGCTCGATCTACGCCAGACCGAACGCAGCGGTCACCGGCGGCTCCGAACAAGCCCACTACGAGCACCTGTGGGGTGAGGGTCAGCGGCAGCGCCTCATCGTCCGCGGCGTCATCGCCGGCATCACCCTCATCGCCGGATCACTGCTGTTCAACCCGATCGCCGGCATCATCCTCGCGCTCCTCGCCGCGGGGGCCGACCTGCTGTACCACTGGCGCAAGCACGCCTCCACCGCCGCCTGGCGGTCCGGTGACGGCGGCCGCGCGCAGACCGACCGGCTGCTGCGGCTGCTGCTGGAGTGGCGCGGCTTCACCGTGCTGCGCAACCGCCGCCTGCCCGAAGGCGAGGGCGACGGCGACGACGAGGGCATCCAGCACCTGGTCATCGGCCCGAGCGGGGTGTTCCTCGTGCACTCAATGGCCTGGAGCCCGGACACCCAGATCGGCTCGTACGGCGGCAAGCTGTTCTTCGGCAAGCGGTCCGGGGAGAAGTGGGCCGGGCCGATCGCCGACGCCGCGCGCGCCGTGTCCGCCGCGCTGAGCGAGGCGATCGGCGAGGAGATCCCGGTGACCGCGGTCATGGCGCTGCACGGCGGGCGCGTGTCCGGCCGTACGGCCATCCACTGCCAGGGCGTGACGCTGCTGCGCGCGACGCGCGTGCCCGGCTGGATCCGCCGGTACGAGGTGCGCCGCGCGGCCGTGCGGACCGCCCGTACGGGCGCGGACGACGGCTGGCGCGCGGACACCGCGAGCGACCCGTACACGCCCGAGCAGGTCGAGGGGCTGGCGCGGACGGCGGCGCGGGTGCTGCGCCCGCGTCCGCTGCTGCCCCGCTCGTAGGCCCGGGCGGCCGGCAACGGGGCCCGCCGCCCGCGTGGGAGGGAGCGTCCCGGTGACCTCGGGGGCCACCGGGACGCAAAACGGTAACGACACCGTGAACCGCACATGTCCGGCTCATGGACGAGAGGTTGCCGGCACTGGTACTAGTTGCCTTCGACAAGCCGAACAGTGCTCGCGGAGGCGCCCGTGTCCGGAACCGAGTTCAGCGTGCTCGACTCCGACGAACTGCGACCGTTCCACCGGAAGGTCACGCTGTTGTCCGCGGCGGGCATGTTCCTGGACGGGTACGACCTCGCGGTCATCGCCGTCGCGCTGCCGGTGCTGAAGAAGCAGTGGGACATCTCCCCGGGGTGGGAGGGCGCACTGGCCGCCTCCGCGGTCGTCGGCATGCTGGTCGGCGCGCTGGTCTTCGGACGACTGACCGACCGGCTCGGCCGCAAGAAGATGTACCTGATCGACCTGATCTGCTTCTTCGTGTTCGCCGCGCTGACCGCGGTCAGCCAGGACCTGTGGCAGCTGTTCGTCTTCCGGTTCCTGCTCGGCGTCGGGCTCGGCGCCGACTACTCGATCTCCTCGACGCTGCTCGCCGAGTTCGCGCCCGCGCACCGGCGCGGCACGCTGATGTGCCGCCTGGGCGCCACCTGGTTCGTCGGCTCGGCCGCCGCGTACCTGGCCGGCCTGGCGTTCTCCCCGCTCGGCGCCAGCTCCTGGCGGTGGATGCTGCTGCTCGGCGCGGTGTTCGCGCTGGTCGTCATCTACCTGCGCAGCAAGATCCCCGAGTCGCCGCGCTGGCTGCAGGCGCGCGGCCGCGGCGACGAGGCGTCCGCCGTCCTGGCCGGGTTCTCCGGCGGCGGCGAGGAGGCGGCCGCGCGGGTCACCGAGGGCGAGGCGCACGCGCCGTTCCGGCGGCTGTTCACCGGCCGGATGCTGCGCTGGACGGTGTTCTGCTGCGGCTTCTGGTTCATGTACACGCTGGCGTACTACGGCATCACCATCTACACGCCGACGATCATGAAGCAGCTCACCACCAACGACCTGGAGTCCAACCTCGGGTCGATGGCCGTCGCGCTGCTCGGCGTCGTCGGCGCGGTGATCGGCGTGGCCACGGTGGACCGGATCGGCCGCCGGCCGCTGATCATCGCGGCGTTCTCCGGACTGGTCGTGGCGCTGGCCGTGCTCGCGCTGATCCCGGCGCCGCCGATCGCCGCGGTCGTGGTGCTGCTCGCGCTGGCCGTCCTGGCCGCCAACGCCGGACCCGGGATCCTCGACTTCGTGTACCCGACCGAGCTGTTCCCCACGCCGCTGCGGGCCAGCGGCACCGGGCTGGCCGCGGCGGTCAGCCGGGCCGGCGGCGTGGTCGGCACGCTGCTGTTCCCCACGCTGGTCTCGGCGTGGGGCCTGGGGAACGCGCTGTGGCTGTTCGTCGCGTGCGGCATCCTCGGCGTGGCGATCTGCGTGATGCTCGCGCCGGAGACCAAGGGCGAGCGGCTCGAGGACATCAACCGGCGGCTGATCGGCGACGACGAGCTCGGCACGCTGCGCGCGGAGGCGACCGCGGGCTGACTCCCTCCGGCGGGGGATGCGGCGTACGGGAGTGGTCCGGCAGCCTCGTCGGTATGGCATTGGTGGCGGACGACCTGATGAAGATCGCGGTGGAGACGCTGCGCGCGCACCCGTTCGGGTTCCTGTCCACCCTCGGCCGCGACCGGGTGCACACCCGGCTCGTGGAACACCTCGCCATCGACGACGACCTCGGCGTGTGGATCGGCACGAGCCCGCGGTCCCGGAAGGTCGCGCAGGTGGCCGGGCGGCCGGAGGTGACGTACGCGGTCGAGGACCGCGAGGGGGCCGGCGCGGTGACGCTGCAGGCCCGGGCGCGGGTGGTCACCGACGAGCGGGAGCGGGCCGCGCGCTGGCGGGACGACATCGCGCCGTTCTTCCCCGGCGGGCCGCGCGGCGACGACTTCGTCCTGCTCGCGCTGCGGCCGTACCGCATCGAGGTGATGAGCTTCGCGCAGGGCGTGCACCCCGAACCGTACGGACTGGTGCCCGCCGTGGCCGCCTGGGACGGCGAGGGCTGGCGGGTGGTGGCGGCCGAGCGCCGCGCCTGATCGCCGCTTGCGATAATCGGCGGGTGCTGGGCGACCCGGGGCTTGAGCCGTACGTCGAGGAGGCGCGGCGCGTGGCCGCCGGGCTGCGCGCGGTGCCGTCCGTGGTGGACCGGCTGGGCGACGCCGGGCAGATCGCGCGGCTGCGGGCGGAGTCCGACGAGCAGATCCGCGGCATGGGCGCCTTCGCGCCGCCGCCGAGCCGGGTGCTGTCCGTCGGGGGGCCGGAGCCGGTACCGGTGCGGGTGTTCGAGCCGGACGGGGCGGCGGCCGCGGTGTACCTGGAGATCCACGGGGGCGGCTGGATCATCGGCTCGGCCGCGGCGGGGGACGCCGCGAACGCCCGGCTGGCCAAGGAGTGCGGCATCGTGGTGGTGGCCGTGGACTACCGGCTCGCGCCCGAGCATCCGCACCCGGCCGCCGCCGAGGACTGCGCGGCCGTGGCGCGCTGGCTGGTGGAGCGGGCCGTGCCCGAGTTCGGGACCGGGCGGCTACTGATCGGCGGCGCGTCGGCGGGGGCCACGCTGGCCGCGCTGACGCTGCTGCGGCTGCGTGACGACGGCACGGTGGGCCGGGTGCGCGGGGCGAACCTCGCGTACGGGCCGTACGACATCTCCTTCACCCCCAGCCAGCGGCAGGCGCACGACACGCCGCTGCTGGACCGCGCGTACCTGGAGGCCAGCCGCCCGCTGGTGTTCCCCGGCCGCGACGAGGAGGCGCTGCGCGACCCCGCCGTGTCCCCGCTGTACGCCGACCTGCGGGGGCTGCCGCCCGCGCTGTTCACGGTCGGCGCGCTCGACCCCTTCCTGGACGACTCCCTGTTCATGCACGCCCGCTGGCGCGCCGCCGGCGGCACCGCCGACCTGCATGTCTACCCAGAGTCGCCACACGGCTTCGACCTACTACCGACGGGAATGGCCGCGGAGGCCCACCGGCGGGTGACGCGCTTCCTGCGCACTCGCGCCCGGGACTAGCGCGCCGTGTGGGGTCAGCCGCGTCGGGCGCGTAGGACGGTGTCGTGGGTGTGGTGGGTGCCGGGTGGGGCGGGGGCGGTGCGTGCTCGGGTCTCGTCGGTCTCGATGGTCCAGTCCTCGCCGAGTAGGCCGGCGACCTCGTGGGGGGAGTAGAACTCGCTGATGTCGGGGCCGTGCCAGTCGCCCGGGTCGTCGAGTGGGGCGTGGTGGACGAACAGGAGGGTGCCGCCGGGGGCCACGGATGCGGTCAGGGCGTGGATCGCGGTGTGGTCCGGCTGGTGCGGGATGGGCAGGTACTGCGCGGAGACCAGGTCGTACGCGGCGGCGTCCGGGGGCGTGGTGAGCAGGTCGGCGTGCCGCCAGTCGACTTCCACGGCGGCGTCGGCGGCGGACTTCTGCGCGCGGGTCAGCGCGACCCGGGAGATCTCCATGGCCGTGACCCGCCAGCCGCGGCGGGCCAGCCAGATCGCGTCCGCGCCCTCGCCGGCGCCGAGGTCGAGCGCGCGTCCGGGCGGCAGGTCGCGCACCTCCGCCACCAGCACCCCGTTGGGGTCACCGCTGAACAGCTGCTCGTGCTCGCCGTACCGCGCGTCCCAGAAGGCCTCATCCATCTCGGTCATGCGCCCAAGCCTGCGGAACGCCCGAACTGCCTGGCAAACAAAGTTGCCGGAACGGCAAACCGCGCTACGCGGGGTGCAGCGGCGTCCAGCCGAGGAGAAGATCGCCGCGGTCCAGCGCGGTGGCCACCTGCGCCGGGTCGCCGGCCAGGTCCTCGGGGTCGGACTCGCACCCCACCGCGACCAGGGTCCCGCCGCGGGAGCGGATCAGCGACAGCAGGGACGCCGACGGGACCGCGGCGGCCCAGGTGTCGAACCCGGCCCGTACGACCAGCCGCGCGGAATCCCGGCCGGCGGTCATCAGCCGGGCCGCGCCCACCGCGGTCAGCGGGCCCTCGGCGAGGTCGGCCGCGTCGGTGAAGCCGAACGAGTGGTACTCCTCCATGTCCGCGTTCACCGTTTCCCCGGGGTGGACCAGGCGCACCCGCGAGGACTCCAGGCGCGGGTGCACGACCAGCAGCGGCATCTGCATGCCGCGCGGGCCGCGGGACCGGAGCCGCGGCCGGCGGCCGGGGCGGCGCGCGGGCATGGCGGTGACGCAGCTGGTCATCGCGGCCTGCCAGGTGGGCGCGCGGGCGGTGAGCGGCGGCTCCGCGTCCGGGTACCCGCCCGGGCCGCCGTCGAGCCACGCCGTGGCGCGGCACCCGGCGTGGTACGCGACGAGCGTGACGTGCTCGTCGTCATCGGCGTACGCGCACAGGCTGAGGCGCGACGTGCCGAAACGCGCGCCGCATTCGGGGCAGGTGCCGTCCACGCCGAACCGCGCGGCGAGCGCCGTCACGGTGGGGAGGCCGAGACGCGTACGGATGACATCGGCCACGTCGATGACCGGCATGGGGACCTCGGAAAGAATCGCGGGATGCTCGCGCCCGGACAGGCGTATCACCACTTGTAAACGCCGCCGGGCCGCGCGGGAAGCCCTGGGTGGATGAGGCGTGCGTCACGTTTCCCCCGCGTTACCGAAGCGGCCGGTTACGGCCGTGTCTCTCGCGTAATCACTGACACGCTCCGGGTAAGGGTGAAACACTCAGAGCCACGATGGCGATGGAGCCAAGTAGATGGCGGACCCCCTATGACGAGGCGGCACTCCCGGGCCGGCTGCGTCGCGGGGTATGGCGTGTCCTCGCCACGCGCCACGCGCCACGGCTGTCGGGAGGGGAACAGCCGATGACCGTTGACATCGACCTCGGCGCCGTCCCGGCCGAACCGAACACGTTCGTGGGACGCGACCTCGACGTACGCGAGATCCGCGATCTCGTCTCCGCGCACCGCCTGGTGACGCTGGCCGGCCCCGGCGGCATCGGCAAGAGCCGCCTGGCGCTACGGGTCGCCGGCCTGATGAACGGCGGGCTGGGCGAGCTCGGGCTGCGCGTCGCCAATCTCGTGAGCGAGGTGCCGGGCGAACCGGCGTCGCCGGACGTCCGCACGCCCGCGTACTTCGTCGAGATGGCCGACCTCGACGCGCCGGACCTCGTGGTCCCGCGGGTGGCCGCCACGATGGGCGTCACCGCCGAGCCGGGCCGCTCGCTTGAGGACACCCTGCGCGGCGCGCTGCGGCACCGGCGCGCGCTGCTGGTGCTGGACAACTGCGAGCGGCTGGTCGACGAGTGCGCCCGGTTGTGCGCCGTGCTGCTGGCCTGCGGCGACGGCGTACGGCTGCTGACCACGACCCGCGAGCCGCTGCGGGTAACCGGCGAGATCGTCTGGCGGGTCCCGCCGCTGTCGCTGCCGGAGGGCACCGCCGGTTCCGGGGGCACGCAGGCCGTGGGCGACGCCGAAGCGGTGCGGCTGTTCGTCGCGCGCGCCCAGGCCGTACGGCCGGGCTTCACGCTCGGCACGGGCAACAGCGCGCCCGTCGCCACGCTGTGCCGCGCGCTCGACGGCATACCGCTGGCCATCGAGCTGGCCGCGGCACGCGTACGCGTGCTGTCGGTGGAGCAGATCGCCGCCCGCCTCGACGACCGGTTCCGCCTGCTGATCTCCGGCGACCGTACGGCCCCGGCCCGCCAGCAGACGCTGCGCGCCACCGTCGACTGGAGCTACGCGCAGCTCGGCGCGGCCGAGCAGGTGCTGCTGCGCCGGCTGTCGGTGTTCGCCGGTGGCTGGACGCTGGAGATGGCCGAGCGGGTCTGCGCGGACGACGACCTCCCGGAGCCCGACGTCCTGGACCGGCTGGCCGACCTGGTGGACAAGTCGCTGGTCGCGGTGGCCGGCGAGGTCGGCGGCGAGGTCCGGTACCGCATGCTGGAGACCATCCGGCAGTACGCCGCGGAGCTGCTCGACGACGGCGAGCACGCCCGGCTGCGCGACCGCCACCTGGAGTGCCTGGCCGAGTTCGCCGGGTCCGCCGAGCAGGTCACGTTGATCCCCGCGCCGCGCGCCGCGGAGGTGCTGAGCCGCACCCGGGCCGAGCAGGGCAACCTGGTGGCCGCGCTGACCTGGGCACTGGAGTCCGGCGACCTGGCGACCGGCGCGGAGATCTGCGCCGCGCTCACGTACGGCTGGTGGATGCCCGTCGGCGAGCTGCCGGACGGCGTCCGCTGGCTGGAGAAGTTCGCCGCGGCCGGGACCGGGCTCCCCGAGGGCACCCGCGGGCGGCTGCTGTGCCGGCTCGCCCAGCTCCTCGGCGAGCAGCACGACTACGGCCGGTCCCGTTCCTACGCGCTCGCGGCGCTCCAGGCGTTCCGTACGGCCGGGGACACCGTGGAGTACACCCGGGCGCTGCTCACCGTCGCGGCCGCCGAGATGGGCGTCGGCGACCTCGAGGGCGCGACGCGCCGCCGCGACGAGGGGCTGCCGCTGGCCCGTAAGACCGGCGACGTGTGGAGCGTGGCGCACGCGCTGCGCGGCAGTGCCGGGCTGGCGCGCAAGGCCGGCGACCTGGCCACCGCGCGGGCCGAGCTTGAGGAGTGCCTGTCCGTCGTACGCCGGGCCGGCAGCGGCTGGTTCGACGTCCGGTTCACCATCGTGCTGGCCACGATCGTGGCCGACGCCGGCGACCCCGACGAGGCCTGGCGGCTGTACCACGAGACCCTGGAGAACCTGCAGTACGTCGGCACCCGCACCGACCGCGCCCAGTGCCTGGCCGGCCTCGGCCGGCTCGCCATCGAACGCGGCGACCTCGACGCGGCGCGCGGCTTCCTGGCCGAGGCGACGCGGCTCAGCGACGCCGCCGGGCAGCGGCTGTTCCTGGCCCGCGAGCTCGAGGCCTTCGCCGACCTCGCCGAGCGGGCCGGCGAGCCGCGCGACGCCGCGACGCTGGCCGGGGCGGCCGGCGCGATCCGCGAGGAGATCGGCGCGCCGCCCGCGTCCGGCGACCGCATGGCCCACCTGCTCGACCGGCTCGCCGCCGACGTCGAACCGGACGCCGTACGCCGCTGGCACGCCGAGGGCGCGGCGCTGACCCGTGCGGAGGCCATCGCCCGCGCGCTCGACCCCGGCGGCGGGCCCACGGCCGGGCCGGCCGCCCGGGACGGGCAGCTCACCGACCGGGAGCTGGAGATCGCCGGGCTGCTGCGCGGCGGCCTCACCAACAAGGCGATCGCCGAGCGGCTGGTGATCTCACCGGCCACGGTGGCCCGGCACGTGGCGAACATCTTCACCAAGCTGGACGTGTCGTCGCGCGCGCAGGTCGCCGCCTGGGCCGCGGAACGGGACGACGTGCCCGGTGAGGCCCCATGATCGTACGGACGCGCCCGCGGCACCTGCCCGCCGAGCCGGACGAGTTCGTCGGCCGGGAACGGGACACCAAGGAGATCATCGGCCTGCTGGCCGGCACGCGCATGGTGACGCTGGCCGGGCCCGGCGGCGTCGGGAAGAGCCGCCTGGCGCTGCGCGTCGCCGGCCGGTACGAGAGTGAGACCGACACGGAGCTGCCGGTCGCGTTCGTCGAGATGGCCGACCTCGACGCCGCCGAGCTGCTCGTCCCGCGGGTGGCCACCACGCTGGGCATCGGCGCCGAGACCGGGCGCAGCCTGGACGACACGCTGCTCGACGCGCTGCGCCACGGCCCGACGCTGCTGGTGCTGGACAACTGCGAGCACCTCGTGGACGCCTGCGCCCGGCTGTGCTCGGCGATCCTGTCCGGCGGCGCCGGCACCCGGATCCTGGCCACCTCGCGCGAGCCGCTGCGCATGTCCGGGGAGACGGTGTGGCGGGTGCCGCCGCTGCCGATGCCCGAGTACGGCGCCGACGCGCGCACCGCGGACACCGCCGACTCGGTACGGCTGTTCGTCGCCCGCGCCGCCGCGGCCCGGCCGGACTTCCGGCTCGGGCCGGGCAACATCGGCGCGGTGGTGCGCACCTGCCAGGTGCTCGAGGGCATGCCGCTGGCCATCGAGCTGGCCGCCGCGCGCGTACGCGTGCTGTCGGTGGAGCAGATCGCCGGCCGGCTGGACGACCGGTTCCGGCTGCTGGCCTCCGGTGACCGCACCGCCCCCGAACGGCAGCGCACGCTGTGGGACACCGTCGACTGGAGCCACGAGCTGCTCGGGCAGGCCGAGCGCGTGCTGCTGCGGCGGCTGTCGGTGTTCTCCGGCGGCTGGACGCTGGAGATGGCCGAGCGGGTCTGCGCGGACCCCGCCGACGGCGACCTGCCCGAGCCCGCCGTCCTGGACCGGCTGGCCGACCTGGTCGACAAGTCGCTGGTGCTGACCTCCGGCGAGGTCGGCGGTGAGATGCGCTACCGCATGCTGGAGACCATCCGGCAGTACGCGGCCGAGCGCCTCGACGCGTCCGGGGAGCGCGACGAGCTCCGCCACCGGCACCTGCGGTACATGGCCGCGCTGGTCACCGACGCCTGGCGGGACACGCTGAGCTCGCGGCCGGCCGGCGCGGACCGGGTGAGCGCCCTGTTGGAACGTGCCGGGACGGAACAGGGCAATGTGCGCTCCGCAATGGAGTGGGCGCTGGAGACGGGCGAGCTGGACCCGGGCGTGGTGATCTGCGGCGTGCAGACCCGCGGCTGGTGGATCCCCAAAGGGCAGCTCGCCGAGGGGATCGGCCTGCACGAGCGGTTCCTGGCCGCGCTGCCGCCGGACGCGGAACGGCAGCGCGCGCGCCTGCACACCGAGTGCGCCGAGCTGGCCATCGAGCGGCGGGACGACGCCGCGGCCGCCCGGCACGCCGAGGAGGGGCTGCGCCTGGCGACCCGGGTCGGCGAGGACGACCAGGCGGCGGCCGCACTGCTCGTCCTGGCCGCGCTGGACCTCCGCGGCGGGCGTACGGAATCGGCCGCGCGGCAGGCGGCCGAGGCCATGCGGACGGCCGAGCGCGGCGACGACCCGTGGAACCTGGCGCTGGCCTGCGCCGCCGCGGCCAACCTCGCCGTCGCCACCGGCGACCTCGACGCGGTGCCGCCGCACCTGGACCGGGCGCTGCGCGTCGCGCGCCGGCTCAACAACAAGTGGCTGGTGGGCCGCATCCTGAGCGGGCGGGCCGGGTTCGCCGAGGTGATCGGCGACACCGGTGAGGCCGCCCGCCGGTACGCCGAGGCGCGCGACCTGTTCGCCGCGTACGAGGCGAAGGCCGAGCAGGCCCGCTGCCACGCCGGGCTGGCGCGGGTGGCGCTGGCGACCGGCGACCTGGCCACCGCGCGTGAGGAGTGCCGCGCGTCCCTCCGGCTGACCGAGGCGGTCGGCCACGGCGTGGCCACCGCGCGCGGCCTGGCGATGGCGGCGCGCGTCGCCGAGCAGTACGACGCGCTGTCCGACGCCGTCCTGCTGGCGGCCGCCGCCGAGACGCTGCGGTCGAGCCTGAACGTACCGCCGTCGCGCGACGGCGAGCTGCCGCGGCTCCTCGAACGGGCCCGCGCCCGGCTCGGCGCCGAGACCGTGGACAGCCTGTTCACCCGGGGACGCGGCCTGACGCACGCCGACGCCGTGGCGCTGGCGTTCAGCGACGGGCTCCCGGAGCCCGGCCGGGCCGCGCCGCCCGCCCGCTCCGGCGAGCCGACGGCGCTGACACCGCGCGAACAGGAGATCGCGGAGCTGCTGGCCCGCGGGCTGAGCAACCGGGCCGTCGCCGACGAGCTGGTCATCGCGCCGGCCACGGTGGCCCGGCACGTGGCGAACATCTTCGCCAAGCTGGACGTCTCGTCGCGCGCTCAGGTCGCGGCGTGGGTGGAGGCGCGGCGCGGCGCCGGCGGTGAGGGGCCATGAGCGTACGGACGGAGACCGGGCATCTGCCCGCCGAGGCGGACGCGTTCATCGGACGGGAACGCGACGTCACCGAGGTCGGCGAGCTGCTGACCCGGACCCGGCTGCTCACCATGGCCGGACCGGGCGGCATCGGCAAGAGCCGCCTGGCGCTGCGTGCCGCGTCGCTGACCGCGGCCGGCGACCCCGCGTACGTGGTCGACGGCGCGCCGCCGCCGGTGTACTTCGCCGAGATGGCCGACCTGGCCTCCGCCGAGCTGGTAGTGGCGCGGGTGGCGGCCGCGGTCGGCGTCACCGCCGAGCCCGGCCGGTCCACCGAGGACACCCTGCTCGACACCGTGCGCGCCCGGCCCATGCTGCTGGTCCTGGACAACTGCGAGCACCTGGTCGACGAGTGCGCGCGGCTGTGCACGGCGCTGCTCGCCGCCGCGACGAGCGGGCTGCGGCTGCTGGCCACCTCGCGCGAGCCGCTGCGGGTGTCCGGCGAGACCGTGTGGCGGGTGCCGCCGATGGCGCTGACCCCGCCGCCGGAGACCGCGGCGCCCGGTGCGCCGGCCGAGCCCGCCGTGTCGGAGGCGGTACGGCTGTTCCTGGCCCGGGCGGGCGCCGCGCGGCCGGACTTCGACGCCGGGCCGGACGCCGTCGCGCAGATCGACCGGGTGTGCCGCCGGCTGGACGGCATGCCGCTGGCCATCGAGCTGGCCGCGGCGCGCGTACGCGTGCTGTCGGTCGGCCAGATCGCGGCCCGGCTCGACGACCGGTTCCGGCTGCTGGCCTCCGCCGACCGTACGGCCCCGCCGCGGCAGCGGACGCTGCGCGCCGCGATGGACTGGAGCCACGCGCTGCTGGGCGAGGCCGAACGGACGCTGTTCCGCCGGCTGTCGGTGTTCTCCGGCGGCTGGACGCTGGAGATGGCCGAGCGGGTCTGCGCCGACCCCGACGACGGCGCCGGGCTTTCCGAGCCCGAGGTGCTCGACCGGCTGGCCGACCTGGTGGACAAGTCGCTGGTCACGGTGGCCGGGGAGACCGCGGGGGAGATGCGGTACCGCATGCTGGAGTCGGTACGCGAGTACGCCGCCGCCCAGCTTGAGGCCGCCGGCGAGTACGACGCGCTGCGCGACCGGCACCTGGCCTACATCCGGGACTTCACCCGGTTCGCGGTCGACGCCGCGCTCGGACCGCGCCCGCGGCCGTGGGACGAGGTGCTGCAGATCATGCACCGCACCGCGGCCGAGCAGGGCAACACGTGGGCGGCGATGTCCTGGGCGCTGCGCACCGGCGACCTGGACTCCGGGATGGTGATCTGCCACGGCCTCATCCGCGGCTGGTGGATCCCGCAGGGCGCGTTCGACGAGGGCGCGCGCTGGTGCGAGCGCTTCCTCGACGCCACGGCCGGTACGCCCGGCACGGCGCGCGCCCGCATCCTGGTCGGCCGCGCGGAGATCGGCTTCGAGGCCAACGACCAGCCGGCCGCCGCCGAGTACGCCAAGCTCGGGCTGGACGCGTGCCGGGAGACCGGCGAGGACCACGCGGCCGCGTCGGCGCTGAACATCCTCGCGATGATGAAGCTCTACGCCGGGGACCCGGACGCCGCGGCGCGCACCCTCGACGAGGCGCTGACGCTGGCCGACAGCACCGGCGACCGCTGGAACCAGGCGCTGGCGCTGGCCGCCGACGCCACCGTCACGTTGCTGCGCGGCGACGGCGACGGCGCGCGGCACGGCTTCGCCGAGGCGCTGCGGGTGGCCCGCGACATCGGCAACAACTGGCTGATCGGGCGGGTGCTGCTGGGCCTGGGCGCGGTGGTCGACGGTGCCGGCGACCGCGATGAGGCGGTCCGGCTGTTCGAGGAGGCGCTGCGCCTGCTGCGGGAGGACGAGGCGCACCCGGAGACGGTCCGCGGCCTGCTCTTCCTCACCCGTACCGCGGCCGACGCGGGCGACCTGGCGGCCGCTGGGGAGCGGCTGCGCGAGGCGCTGCGGCTCAGTGAGCGGCTCGGCCACTGGCACGCGGTGACCCGCTGCCTGGAGTCCGCGGCGGGTCTCGCCGAGCGGCGCGGCGCCACGGACGAGGCGGCGCTGCTCCTCGGCGCGGCCGGGCGGCTGCGCGAGGACCTGGGCACGCCGCCGCCCGGCCGGTCCGTACGCGGGCTGCGCGAGCGGCTCGCCGCGGCGCTGGGCGAGGCGGCCGAGCGCGCGCAGGAGGAACGCGGTGGGGAGCTGCCGCGCGCCGCGGCGATCGAGCGGGCGCTGCGCGCCGAGCCGGCCCCGCCGCCGGTCGCGGTGCCCCTGCCGCGCCCGGAACCGGCGTCCGCGCCGGGCGGGCCGCTGACGGCCCGCGAGGCGGAGATCGCCACGCTGCTGGCCCGCGGCCTGAGCAACCGCGCGATCGCCGCGGAGCTGGTGATCAGCCAGGCGACCGTCGCGCGGCACGTCGCGAACATCTTGACGAAGCTGGACTTCTCCTCGCGCGCGCAGGTCGCCGCCTGGGCCGTACGTACCGGCCTGACCGGCGACGACGCCGGCTGACCCGCGCCCCGGGGCGCGGTGTGTACACATCCCGTGCCGCGCGTCTGCATACCCGGTGACCGGCGAATACACGGCCGGATGGCCAATATGGCGCATGCGCCGCCCCGCCGTGGATCCGTAGCTTCGGTGGCAAGTCCAGGCGGCCAGGCCCGGGAGGGGCAGCCGGCCGCCGCGGGCCCAGGCCGGGGGCGACCGCCGACGGAGGGGACGGCGCGAGCCCACGGCGCACGATCGGGCGGGCTCGGTTTCTGAGGGGGGACCGGGTTCGTCCAGCAGGGGTCGCCGCCGTCACGGCGACCCCTGCCTCGTGCTTGTGCGGTACGCGCCGAAAGTCCGTTTCACCAGCGGGTATGTAGGCCCGGACGGGCCCATCTACATACCCCGCCTACACAGGTTTGAGGATGTGCCGCGGCGGGGGCCGGGCCTACCGTCGGAGCATGATGTCGCAGCAGGCCGCTGAGCCGGATGGATCAGGGACCGCCGGTACCGTGACCACCGCGGTGTTCGGCGATGTCGCCCGCTGGGGCGACCGGCCCGCCGTTCTGGACCTCGACGGCGGTGAGCACATCGGATACTCCCGGCTGGCGGAGATGGTCCGCCGCGCGGCCGGCGGCCTGCTGCGGCGCGGCCTGCGCCCCGGCGACGTCGTCGGAATGGACGTGATCCCGTCCCCCGAGTGCGTCGCCGCGGCGTACGCCGTGCTGTCCGCCGGGGGCGTGGTGACCCCGGTCGGCGGCGACCCGGCGGCCGACGCCGCGCACCTCAGCGCGCACGACTCCCGGCTGCTGCTGGCCGCGCCGCGGCGCGCGGACGCGGCGATCGCGCTGGCCGACCGGTCCCGCGTCCGCCAGGTCATCGCCCTGGGCGAGGCCACCGGCGCCACCTCGTTCGCCAGCCTGCTCGACGACGACGGCCCGTCCCCGGCGCTGCCGCCGTCGCCGGAGTCGCCCGCGCTGCTGCCGGTCGGCGCGTCCGCCGCGTACGACCACCGCGCCGTCCTCGACCGCATGCGCCGGCTGAGCCGGGTCATCGCGCCCACCGACCTCGACGTCGTGCTGATCTCCGGCCCGCCCGGCGACGGCACCGCGCTGCTGACCGTGCTGAGCCTGGCGCTGCGCCGCGGCGCCACCGTGCTCACCGCCGCGTCGATGGACCTGGACCGGGCCCGGCGGGTGCTCACCGACCAGCGCGTCCGCCTCGCGCTGCTGCACGCGCCCGTCGTCCGCGGGCTCTCCGCGCTGCCCCTGGACCGGTCGCTGCCCTCGCTGGCCGCCGTCATCAGCCCGGTGCCGCCGCTCATCGCCACGCCCGCGCATCCGGCCGCGGCACCGGCGGACGCGATCGTGTGATCGAAATTTCGACTAGCCTCGTGCACGTGGAGTTCACACCCTGTGAGAGGCCCCGACGTGCACGGCGACGACACGCCTAGCCGAAGATCGGCCGCGCGTACTGAGGAAGGCCCATGCTGACCGCCGTCGCCGGCCTGGTCGGCGTCGTCGTACTGACGGTCGGTACCGGCTTCTTCGTCGCGCAGGAGTTCGCGTACGTCGCCGCGGACCGCAACCGCCTGCAGGCCGACGCCGAGGCGGGCGACCGGGCCGCGGCCCGCGCCGTACGGGTGATGCGCCGCGTGTCGTTCGTGCTGTCCGGCGCGCAGCTCGGCATCACGGTCACCGGCCTGGTCGTCGGCTACATCGCCAAGCCGGCGATCAGCGAGCTGGTCGCCCCGGTGATGCGCGCCGCCGGGATGCCGGCCGGCGCCGTGGGCACCGTGTCGGTGACCATCGGCTTCATCCTGGCCACCGTGATCCAGATGGTGCTGGGCGAGCTGGGCCCGAAGAACTGGGGCATCTCCGACCCTGAGCGGGTCGCGCGGCTGCTGTCCGCGCCCACCCTCGCGTACGTGAAGGTCTTCGGGCCGGTCATCCGCGTCTTCGACGGCGCCGCCAACTGGGTGCTGCGCCGCGTCGGCATCGAACCGGCCGAGGAGGTGCACGGCGGCGCCACCGCGGAGGAGCTCGACCTGATCATCGAGGAGGCCACCCGCGAGGGCCACCTGCCCCGCCACCTGTCCGACCTCCTGGACCGCGCGCTCGACTTCGCCGACCACACCGCCGGGCAGGCCATGGTGCCGCGCCCGGAGGTGGCGCACATCAACGCCGACGAGACCGCGGACCACCTGGTCGACCTGCTGGAGTCGCCCGGCCACTCGCGGTACCCGGTGCTCGGCAGCGACGCCGACGACGTGGTGGGCGTGGTCGGCGTGAAGGAGCTGCTGAGCCTGCCGGTGCGGCGCCGCCCGACCACCCCGGTGCGCAAGCTGGCGCGCCCGGCCGTGCTGGTACCGGACACGCTGCCGCTGCCCGACGTCCTGGACCAGCTGCGCGCCCAGGGCGAGGAGTTCGCCTGCGTCGTCGACGAGTACGGCGGCCTGGCCGGCGTGCTGACGCTGGAGGACATCGCCGAGGAGCTGGTCGGGGAGTTCCACGACGAGAACGACGAGGCCGAGCCGGCGCCGGCGCGCGAGCCCGACGGCGCGTGGGTGCTGCCCGGCGACACCCGCATCGACGAGGCCGAGCGGGCCACCGGCATCGTGCTGCCGCAGGGGCCGTACGAGACGCTGGGCGGCCTGGCCATGGCCGCGCTCGGCCGCATGCCCGCCCGCGGCGACGAGGTGGACGTCCCGCTGGACGAGCCGTACGAGGACCACGACCACGCGCGGATCCGCGTGGTGGAGCTGGACCGGCGGGTACCGGACCTGGTGCGCATCATGCTGCCCGACGACCCGGTGGAACCGGACGGCACACCGCATGAGATGCGCGGGCCGCACGTCGGCGGCACCGGCGCGGGCACCGGCGACGCCGGCCTGTACGACGTGGGAGGCCCGGCATGAGCGCCCTGTCCGCCGCCATGATCAGCGTGGTGCTGCTCGCGCTCAACGCGGTGTTCGTCGCGTCGGAGTTCGCGATGGTCGCGGCCAAGCGGCACCGGCTGATCGAGCGGGCCGAGCGGGGCAGCCGCGCGGCCGCCTCGGCACTGCGCGGGCTGCGCGAGCTGTCGCTGATGCTGGCCGGCGCGCAGCTCGGCATCACGCTGTGCACGCTGGGCATCGGCGTGGTGGCCGAGCCGCTGATGGAGCACGCGCTCGAGCCGGTGTTCGCCGCGATCGGCGTGCCCGACGGCGCCAGCGACGCGGTGGCGTTCGTACTCGGCCTGGTCGTGGTGACGTTCCTGCACATGGTGATCGGCGAGATGGTGCCGAAGTCGTGGGTGATCGCGCACCCCGAGGGCGCCGCGCTGATCATGGCGCCGCCGTTCCGCATGTTCACCTGGCTGGTGCGCCCCGCCCTGCACCTGCTGAACTGGCTGGCCAACCTGCTGCTGCGGGTGGTGCACGTACGGCCGCGGGAGAACCTGGAGGAGCACACCGACCCGGCGCAGCTGCGGCTGCTGATCGCCGAGTCGGGGCGGCTCGGCCTGATCGACCCGTCGGAGCGCACGCTGCTGACCCGCGCGCTGGAGAGCCAGACCGCGCCGATCCGGCCGCTGCTCGTGCCGCGCGCGCGGATCGCGATGGTCTCACGCAACGCCGACGCCGACACCATCCAGGCGGTGTCCCGGCGCACCGGTCACCACCGGCTGCTGGTGCACGGCTACACCCGCGACCAGGTGGTCGGCGTGCTGCACGTACGGGACGCCGTGGTGGCGCAGGCGCGGGACCGCTCGGTCATCGCGGCCGACCTGGCCCGGCCGGTGCCGCGCATCACCATGCGCACGCCGGTGCCCGAGGCGGTGGAGCTGCTGCGCCAGCACCGCACCACGCTCGCGGCGGTCATCGAGGCGGACCGGCTGGTCGGCCTGGCGAGCCTGCACGACCTGATGACGGCGCTGCTCGTCGGCACCCGGCCCGCGTCCGCGGCGGCCGAATAAACCACTCGCCCGTTCGGTGGCGAATTGTTCGTGATACCAGTCCGCGGCCATTTGGGTAACCCGCGATTCATTGAAGAATACGGTGGGTAGTCTTCTCGTCGCCGAGCGAAATCGGCGCTGATAAAACCCCCCGTTACTCAAAGAAAGGCCGCTCATAAATGAGCAAGATCCGTACGCGCAAGTCCGGCACGGTGGCGGCGATCGGCATCTTCCCCGCGGCGGCGGTCCTCATGCTGACCCCCCCGGGTGCGGCGCACGCGGCCGGCTGGCCGGGCCAGGGTCAGTACGGCGACCAGTCCAACTCCAC
>Ga0164243_10004672_pt1 | contig 21339 bp, 15 predicted proteins | sample OricompcompostOP_FD_108781 | JGI IMG/M metagenome (GOLD analysis project Ga0164243, IMG submission 108781) | Organic Plus compost microbial communities from Emeryville, California, USA - Original compost - Organic plus compost (OP) | ecosystem: Engineered > Solid waste > Mixed feedstock >...
CGGAGACGCCCAGTCTCTCGACCGTGCGGTCCTGGATCGTCCCCATCGACTCGACCGCCCACTGGTCGTGGACGTTGATGTCGAGGCCCATGCCGGTGTACGTCAGCGTCTGCTGCTCGGCGATGTCGAAGCCCCACTCGTTGGCGCGGTTGCGGACCGGGCGGAAGTCGGGCAGCGTGACCTCGGAGATGCGCTGGTTCCAGAGCGTCTCCTTGTCGGTCTGCTCGGCGAAGTCGTAGAGGATCATGTACCAGTAGTGGCTGTGGTCGTCGATCGGGACGTGCCACTGGGCGAAGACCTTCGTGTTGCCGAACGGGACGACGAAGGCGTTCGGGAACATCAGGTTCGTGATCCGCACGTGGCGGATCTCGGCGCCGAGGTCGCGCACCGCGAAGACGCGCAGGCCGTAGTCGGTGCTCTCGACCTCGATGTCGGGACGGTAGTTCTCGCCGACGAGCGCCGAGAGCGTCTTGTCGGTCCCCTCGACCAGCTCGGCGAACTGCTGGCCGTAGGTCTCGCGCGGGTCCTCGTCGAGGAAGCGGTGCAGGAAGGAGACGTGGCTGGGGTCGATCCCGCCCTCGACACCCTGCAGCCAGTTGCACTCCCACAGGCCCTTGAACGCGAAGGTGTAGGCGTCGGGCGCGATGAAGCAGTCGTAGTCGGGGAACGGCGGCGGGTCGCCGCCGCCGAGGTAGGCGAAGACGATCCCGTTGCGCTCCCGCACCGGGTACGACACGTGTCTGATCTTCGTGTGGAAGCGGCTGTGCGCGGGTTCGGCCGGCTGCTCGACGCATCTGCCGTCGGCGTCGTAGAGCCAGCCGTGGTAGAGGCAGCGCATGCCGCACTCCTCCAGCCGGCCGTAGGCGAGGTCGACGCCGCGGTGGGCGCACCAGCGGCCGATCAGCCCGTAGGAGCCGTCGCCCTTGCGGAACAGCACGAGATCCTCGCCGAGCAGCCGGACCGGCTTGACCGGGCGCCGCTCGTCGAGCTCGGCGACGAGCGCGGCCGGCTGCCAGTAGGCGCGCATCAACCCGCCGGCGGGCGTGCCCGGCCCGGTCCGGGTCAGCTTCTCATTCTCCTCACGTGAGAGCACGTCGCGCCTCCGTTGTGGATCCCAAACACACGCTCATGGATCCAACCTTACATGGTGCGGATGCGTCCGTCGAGCCGCGCGGAGGGCGCGTCAGCCGCCGAACAGCGCCCGCCGCACGTTGTCGGTGCTGATCATCGTCAGCACCTCCTGCTCGATCCCGGCGGCGAGCGCGGCCTGCGCGAGCTCCTCGAAGACGAACGTCAGGCCGGGGCCGCCGAAGGCGTGCTGATGGGAGCGCTGGCTGACGTCCTGCGACAGCAGGATCCGCTCCGCCCAGCCGAGCTCGACGAGCGCGCGCAGGTAGTCGACCCGCCGTCTCAGCTCGGCCTGGTTCACGACGCCCCCGCCCTTCACCGCCATCATGCAGTCGTACTCGATGTAGACGCCGCGCTTCAGCAGGTCGATCGAGTAGTCGAGCGACTTCACGGTGTCGGTGTGGCCGATCACGATCCGCTCCGGCGCGACGCCCTCCTGCTCGAGGATGTCGATCTGGATCTCGGCCGTCGGGTACGTCGGCGCGTGGGTCGAGACCATCACGCCGGTGCGGGCGGCGGCGCGGCCGGAGGCGCGGAAGGAGCGCTCCTCGCGCGCGGTCACGTACGGCAGGTCGGAGGCGACCTCGCCGACGAAGCCGGCGCGCACCCCGCCGGTGCCGGGGAAGCCCTCCTCCAGGTCGGCGACCATGTACTCGGCGAGCTGCTCGGTCCAGGTGCGGTCGAACCAGTCGACGTCGAAGTAGCGCTCGTAGTAGTGGCCGGTGCCCAGCACGACGGTCACGCCGGTCTCCTCCGCCATCGCCTTCGTCGCCAGCACGTTGGCGACCGAGCGCGAGCCGGTGACGGGGTTCTGCACCTGGCGCTCGGGGTCGCGCTCGAAGTAGACCGGCGCCGCCCAGTTGCTCAGCTCGCCGTTGGTGACGTCGAGGATCGTCCGCCCGCCAACCTCGCGGAAGCGCTCGATGTCGGCCTTGCGCTCCTCCCAGACCGTCATGTAGCCGTCGCGCGGCTCGGTCGGCGACATGTTGATGAAGACGTGCTCGTGCGGCAGCGCCAGCCCGACCTCGTCCGGCCCGATCGGACCGGTCACCGACTGCACCGTCTCCAACATGCGGATTCCTCTCGTCGTCTTGACCGCAGCCGGTAGCCTACGGCGAGCTGGGATCCAAAACAACCAAGGAGGGATCCACTTCCGATGGCGATCCACACCGTCCTCGGGCCGATCGCGCCCGAGCAGCTCGGCCCGACCTCGATGCACGAACACCTGCTGAGCGACCTCAGCGTCTGGAGCAAGCCGTCGGCGGAGCCGGTCCCCGAGCACGACGCCCTCCACCCCGGCATGACCGGCTACCTGCGCTGGAACGCGCTCGCCGTGCCGGAGAACCTGATCCTGCACGACCCCGACGTCGCGATCGAGGAGCTGCGCGCCGTCAGAGCGGCCGGCGGCGCGGCCGTCGTCGAGCTGACGCTGGAGGGGATGGGCCGGCGGATCGAGGAGCTGCCGCGGATCTCGCGCGAGTCGGGCGTCCACGTCTGCGTCGGCTGCGGCTGGTACGTCGAGGAGCTGCATCCCGAGCGGCTCGCCGCGCTCGACGCCGACGCGCTCACGAGCGAGCTGCTGCACGAGCTCGAGCACGGCATCGGCGACAGCGGCATCCGGCCGGCGCTGATCGGCGAGATCGGCACCAACCACCCGCCGCGCGAGGCCGAGCTGAAGGTGCTGCGCGCCGCCGGCCGCGCCGGCGCCGAGTCGGGCGCGGCGGTCAACGTCCACCTCTCGTGGCGCGGCCAGGACGGGCTGCAGGTCGTCGAGACGCTGCTGGCGGAGGGGATGCCCGCCGACCGCATCGTCCTCAGCCACATGGACGAGGTGCTCGACCGCGGCTACCACGCCGCCGTCGCGCAGACCGGCGCGGTCCTCGAGTACGACACCTTCGGCTCCGACTTCCTCTACGGCCGCCCGGCGGTGCGCAACCCGAGCGACGTCGAGCGGCTCGAGATGACGACCTGGCTGCTGTCGGAGGGCTACGGCGACCAGCTCGTGATCGCCTGCGACACGTGGGCGCAGGCCAACCTGCGCCACATGGGCGGCTACGGCTACGAGCACCTCTTCCGCCGCATCGCGCCGGCGCTGAGCGAGTTCTGCGGCGCCGACGAGGCGACCGTGCGGCGGATCATGGTCGACACCCCGCGACGGCTGCTCGATCGATGAGCCCGCGCGACGACGTCGGCCGCGGCGCGGCGTCAGGACGCGAGCGCTCAGCGGATCTCGCGCAACACCCCATGTTGGATCCAATCTTCATGGTGTAGGATCCCACCATGCCGATCACGATCCATGACATCTCCGTGCCGGTCGGCCCCGGGATGCTCCACTACGGCCGCCAGCCGGAGAAGACGATGGTCGAGTCGATCGCGAACGGCGACGACGGCAACGTCAGCCGCTGGCTGATCGGCTCGCACACCGGCACCCACCTCGACGCGCCCGGCCACTTCGTCGAGGGCGGCACCGCGATCGAGGCGGTTCCCGTCGAGCTGCTGGTCGGTCCCGCGCGCGTGCTCGACCTGACCTTCGTCGCGGGCAGCGAGGCGACCGCCGACGACCTCGTCAGAGCCGGCCTCGGGGACGAGCAGCGCGTGCTGCTGAGAACGCGCAACTCGTTCGAGGCGCTGCGCGAGACGGTCAAGAGCCCGTGGGTCGGGATCGACGCGGGCGCGGCGTCGCTGCTGGTCGAACGCGGCGTCAAGCTGGTCGCGATCGACTACCTGACGATCGACTCGCCGGCCGGCGAGACCGGCTGGCCGGTCCACAACATCCTCTGCCCCGCCGGGGTCGCGATCCTGGAGGTCGTCGACCTGTCGGCGGTCGACGCCGGCGAGTACCTGCTGGCGACGCTGCCGGTCAAGCTCGTCGGCAGCGAGGCGGCGCCGGCGCGGACGGTGCTGATCTCCGGCGAGGGCGACTGGCCGACCGTGCCGGCGATGCGGGAATCGCTCGCATGAAGCGCCTGACCGCCAGCGTCGCGGCGCCGCACCCGGCGGCGGTCGAGGCGGCGCGGGCGGCGTGGGCCGAGGGCGGCAACGCGCTCGACCTCGCGCTCGCCGCGGCGACCGCGCTCGCCGTCGCCTACCCGCACCAGTGCTCGCTCGGCGGCGACCTCGTCGCGCTCGTGCGCGACCCCGACGGCACCGTCACCGCCCACCTCTCCTTCGGCGCCGCGCCGCAGGCGGTCGACGTCGCCGCGCTGCGCGCGCTCGGCGGGCGGATGCCGCCCGGCGGCCCCCACCCCGTCACCGTCCCCGGCGCGCTCGCCGGCTGGGCGGCGCTGGCGGAGGCCGGCGCCCGCCTGCCGCTCGCCGACCGCCTCCGCCGCGCCGCCGCGCTCGCCCGCGACGGCGTCCCCGTCGCGCCCGGCCTCGAGCGCGCGATCGCCGCCCGCGCGCCGCAGATCGCCGCCGACCCGGGGCTCAGCGCCCTGCTCACGCCCGGCGGCCGCGCGCTGGGGAGCGCCGACGCGCTCGTGCAGCCGGCGCTCGCGCGGACGCTCGACGCGATCGCCGCCGACGGCCCCGGCGCCTTCTACGGCGGCGCCGTCGGCGCCGCGCTCGTCGCCGGCCTGCAGGCGGCCGGCTCGGCGATGACGCTCGCCGACCTCGCCGCGCACGCCGCCGAGACCGCCGCGCCGCTGAGCGACGAGCTGCACGGCGCGACCTGGCACGTCGCGCCGCCGCCGTCGGCCGGCATCACGCTGCTGGCGATGCTCGACGGCCTCGACGCCGGCCGCCTCCCGCTGCAGCGCGCTCGCGCCGCCGCGGCCGCCCGGGACCGCCTGCTCGGCGACCCGCGCCGCGGCCCGCTCGACCTCGACGGGCTGCGCACGACCGTCTTCGCAGAGCCCGCCGACGCCGGCCGCGCGCCGGCCGGCAACGCGCGCGCCGCCGGCGACACGGTCGCGATCGCGGCGGTCGACTCCGAGGGGCGCGCCGTCACCGTCGTCCAGTCCGTCTACCAGACCTTCGGCGCCGCGCTGCTGGAGCCCGCGACCGGGATCGTGCTGCACAACCGCGGCTCGGCCTTCTCGCTCGAGCCCGGCCACCCGGCCGAGATCGGCGGCGGGCTGCGGCCGCCGCACACGCTCTGCCCCGCGATCGTCGCCGCCGGCGGCGCCGTCGTCGCCGCCGGCTGCCAGGGCGGCCGCGCCCAGCCGCAGGTGCTGGCGCAGATCGCCGCCGACCTCGCCGACCCGGCTGCCGACCTGCCGGCCGCGATCGCGCGGCCGCGCTGGGTCGTCGGCAGCCGCGACATGGACCGCGAGGTCGAGACCGTGCTGGCCGAGCCCGAGGCGGGCGTCGCCGCGGCCGGCGCCTCCGCGCCCGACGCCTTCGCGCAGGTCGCGGCCGAGGCCGCCGCGCTCGGCGTCGCCTTCGAGCGGCTCGCCGCGCCGAGCGGGCTCGCCGGCCACGTGCAGGCCGCCCGCCTCGCCGCCGACGGCGGCCAGCAGGCGGCGACCGACCCGCGCGCCGACGGCGTCGCGGCCACCTTCGCACCCGACCCCGACGACGAGGACCGACCGTCATGAGCATGCTCGCCCCAGGCTCCGGCCGCCCGACGACCGGCGGTTCCGCCGGCCACCCGCTCGACCCGCTGACGCCGGCCGAGATGGCCGCCGCCGTCGCGGCGGTGCGGGCCGACGAGCGGCTGTCGGAGCCGCTGCGCTTCACGGTCGTCTCGCTCGAGGAGAAGGCGGCGCGCGCCGGCGAGCGGCGCGCCGAGGTGATCGTGCGCGACGCCGGCGCCCATCGCTCGTGGCACGTCTCGGTCGCGCTCGACGGCGATCGCGACGAGCCGACCGCGACCGCCGACCGCTGGGACGACCTGCACGACGAGCAGCCGGCGATCACCCCGCACGAGTCGCGCCTGTTCGCCGCCGCCTGCCGCGCCCACCCCGAGTTCGTCGCCGCGCTCGCCAAGCGCGGCATCACCGACCCGTCGCTGACGATGGTCGACGCCGAGTCGCTCGGCGGCTTCGTGCCGGAGCGCTACAGAGGCCGGCGCGTCGCCTGGGGCGCCACCTGGCATCGCGAGGACGACAGGGACAACGGCTACGCCCGTCCGGTCGAGGGGCTGATGCCGATCGTCGACCTCGACACGATGGAGATCCTCGAGATCGAGGACCGCGGCGTCGTCAGAATGGCGAGCGAGCGCGGCACCTTCGCCGAGGGCGAGTGGGGCGAGCCGCGCCCCGACCTGAAGCCGCTCGAGGTCGAGCAGGCCGAGGGCCCGTCGTTCAGCGTCGACGGCTGGAGGGTCGACTGGCAGGGCTGGAGCTTCCGCGTCGGCTTCGACCACCGCGAGGCGCTCGTGCTGCACGAGCTGACCTTCATGGGCCGGCCGGTGCTCAAGCGCGCCGCCGTCAACGAGATGTACGTCCCCTACCTCGACCCGACCGCGTCGCAGTACCGCAAGAACTTCTTCGACTGGGGCGAGTACGGCGCCGGCGTGATGACGAACTCGCTCGAGCTCGGCTGCGACTGCCTCGGCCTGATCCACTACTTCGACGCGACCGTCGTCGACGGCGACGGCTCCGTGCGGCCGATCAGACAGGCGATCTGCATGCACGAGGAGGACCACGGGATCGCCTGGAAGCACACGAACTCGCGCACCGGCGAGGTCGAGGTGCGGCGCTCGCGGCGGCTGATCGTCTCCTCCTTCGCGACCGTCGCCAACTACGACTACGGCTTCTTCTGGTCGCTCTTCCAGGACGGCTCGATCGAGCTCGAGATCAAGCTGACGGGGATCCTCTCGGCCGCCGGCATCGCCGACGGCGAGCAGCCGCTGCACGGCCGCATGGTCGCGCCCAACGTGCAGGCGGCGACCCACCAGCACTACTTCGCCGTCCGCCTCGACACGGAGGTCGACGGGCCGCTCAACCGCATCGCCGAGATCCACGCCGAGCCGGAGAGCGACCCGGCGCTCGACCCGTACGGCAACGCCGTCCGCGCCGTCCGCACCGTGCTCGCGAGCGAGTCGGCGGCGGCGAGACGGAACGACCCCGCGCGCGCCGTCCACTGGCGCGTCGAGAGCGACAGCGCGGTCAACCGCTACGGCGAGCCGACCGCCTACCGCCTCCATGTCGACTCGACCGCCGTCCCGTTCGCGCGGCCGCACTCGGTCAGCGGGCGGCGCGCGCCGTTCGTCGAGCAGCACGTGTGGGCGACGCGGCGCAGCGACGACGAGCGCTACATCGGCGGCGAGTACCCCAACCAGGCCGAGCCCGGCGCCGACGGCATCCACAAGTGGCGCGAGGCCGACCGCTCGCTCGACCCGGCCGAGCTGGCCGTCTGGGCGATCGTCGGCACCCACCACCTGCCGCGGCCCGAGGACTGGCCGGTGATGCCGGTCGCGCGCGGCCACCTGCGCTTCGAGCCCGACGGCTTCTTCGACCGCAATCCGACGCTCGACCTCGCCCGTCCGCGGTCGGCGCAGGGCGGGCACTGCTGCCACGGGGACGGCGCGAAGTGACCGCGGTGCGCCCCGACCTCCCCCAGCTGCCCGCGCTGACGCCGATGTCGATCGCCGGCGCGCCCGTCGACGGCGCCGGCGGCGAGACGATCGCGGTGATCGATCCCGCCACCGAGGAGATCCTCACGCACGTGCCGCAGGCGACCGCCGCCGAGGTCGACGCCGCCGTCGCCGCCGCGCGCGCCGCCCACCGCGACGGCCGCTGGCGCAGGCTGCCGGCGACCGCGCGGCGCGACGTCCTCCAGCGGCTCGCCGAGCTGGTCGCCGCACAGGCCGAGGAGTTCGCGGTCCTCGAGACGCTCGACAACGGCAAGCCGATCGAGCGAGCCCGCGGCGACGTCGAGCTGGGGCTCGCCGCGCTGCGCCACTTCGCCGGCGCGCCGACCCGCCTGACCGGCACCGTCGCCGCGCCGCAGCCGGGCCGCCACGCCTACGTGGTGCGCGAGCCGGCCGGCGTCGTCGCCGCGGTGCTGCCGTGGAACTTCCCCTTCATGATCGCCTGCTGGAAGCTCGCGCCGGCGCTCGCGGCCGGCTGCCCGGTCGTCGTCAAGCCGGCCGAGCAGACGCCGTTGAGCGCGCTGCGCCTCGCCGCGCTCTGCGCCGAGGCCGGGATCCCCGAGGGGGTCGTCTCCGTCGTCACCGGCGACGGCCGCGCCGGCGCGCGGCTGGTCGAGCACCCGGACGTCGCGAAGATCACCTTCACCGGCTCGACCGAGGTCGGCCGGCTGGTGATGGCCGCCGCCGCGCCGGCCGTCAAGCACGTGACGCTGGAGCTGGGCGGCAAGTCGCCGCAGATCGTCTTCGACGACGCCGACCTCGACGCCGCGATCCCGATGGCGGTCCGCGGCGTCTTCGGCCACTCCGGCCAGATGTGCACCGCCGGCAGCCGGCTGATGGTGCAGTCGTCGATCGCCGAGGAGGCGCGCGAGCGGCTCGCCGAGGCGGTCCGCGGGCTGAAGGTCGGCCCCGGCTTCGCGGGGATGGTCAACGTCGGGCCGCTCGTCTCCGCCGAGCAGCGCGAGCGCGTCGCCGGCTACGTCGAGATCGGCAAGGCCGAGGGCGCCGAGGTGATCGCGACCGGCGCGACGCCCGACGGCCCCGGCTACTACGTGCCACCGGTCCTCTTCAGCGGGATGACGCCGGGCATGCGGATCGCGCGCGAGGAGATCTTCGGGCCGGTCGTCGGCGTGATGGAGTTCGCCGACGAGGCCGAGGCGCTCGCGCTCGCCAACGACTCCGCCTACGGCCTCGCCGCCGGCGTCTGGACGCGCGACCTCAGCCGCGCCCACCGGATGGCCGCCGAGCTGGAGGCCGGCACGGTCTGGGTCAACACCTACAACGCCTTCGACGCCGCGATCCCCTTCGGCGGCGTCAAGCAGTCCGGCCTCGGCCGGGACCTCGGCGACGCCGCGGTCGAGTCCTTCACCGAACTCAAGAGCGTGACGATCGCACTGTGAGCCCGATAGACGTCGAATTCGAACGGGCGCGCACGCCCGGCGTGGGCGACGCCCACCACCTCAACGCCGCCGGCGCCGCGCTCCCGAGTGCGCGCACGCTCGCCGCGGTCACCGAGCAGCTGCAGCTGGAGGCGCGGATCGGCGGCTACGAGGCCGCCCACGCCGTGCGGCCGCGGCTCGACGGCCTCTACGCGATCGCGGGCAACGTGCTCGGCGCCGCCGCCGACGAGATCGCCCTGACCGAGTCGGCGACGGTCGCCTGGCAGCGCGCGATCGACGCGCTGCGGCTCGGCCGCGGCGACCGCGTGCTCGTCTCGCGCTCGGGCTACGTCTCGTGCGCGCTGCACCTGCTGACGCTCGAGCGCGAGCGCGGCGTCGTCGTCGAGCTGCTGCCCTGCGGCGAGGACGGCGCGCTCGACCTCGACGCGCTCGCCGCGACGCTCGCCGCCGGGCCGGCCGCGCTGCTCGTCGTCACGCACGTCCCGACCTCCTCGGGGCTGGTCGAGCCGGTCGCGGCGGCCGGCGCGCTCGCCCGCGCCCACGGCGTCCCCTACCTCGTCGACGCGACCCAGTCGGCCGGCCAGCTGCCGCTCGACGCGACTGCGATCGGCGCCGACCTGCTCGTCGCGACCGGCCGCAAGTTCCTGCGCGGGCCGCGCGGGACGGGCATCCTCGTCGTCCGCCGCGGGCTGCTGGAGCGGCTCGCGCCCGCCGCGCCCGACGTGCGCGGCGCCGAGTGGACCGGCGAGCGCGACTGGACGCTCGTCGACGCCGCCCGCCGCTTCGAGACGTGGGAGGGCTCGCACGCGCTGCGGCTCGGGCTCGGGGTCGCGCTGGCCGAGCTCGACGGGCTCGGGGTGCGCGCGGTGAGCGACCACCTCGGCGCCGGCGGCGACCGCCTGCGCGGCGAGCTGGCCGCGCTGTCGGGCGTGCGGATCGCCGACCCGCCGGCCGCCGCCGGCTCCGCGATCGTCACCTTCACCGTCGACGGGATGCCCGCGCGCGACGTCGCCGCCCAGCTCGCGACGCGCGCCGTCCACGTCGTCTCGGTGCCGGCGTCGCACGGCCGCTGGGACCTCGAGCCGCGCGCGATCCCGGCCGTCGTGCGGGCCTCGCTCCACGTCTACAGCGACGAGGGCGATCTGAACGCGCTGCGCGACGGCGTCGCCGCGCTCGGCAGGCTGTCGGTCGCGCCCGGGGCCGACCTGCCGGGGGCGGCGGTCGCGTCCACCGGCGCCTCCGCCAACGGCAACGGCGCCGGGGCGGCCGTCGGCGAGCGCCCGCCCGCGCCCGCCTACCCGGCGACGCCCGGCCCGCCGGTCGAGCGGGTCGACGCGGTCGTCGTCGGGCTCGGCGCGCACGGCTCGGCGACGACGCGCGCGCTCGCCGAGCGCGGGCTGAAGGTCGTCGCGCTGGAGCGCTTCCGCCTCGGCCACGACCGCGGCTCCTCCCACGGCGAGACGCGGATGATCCGCCGCGCCTACCCGAATCCCGTCTGGGACCCGCTCGTCGAGCGGGCGTACGACGCCTGGGCGCGGCTGGAAGAGGCGACCGGCGAACGGCTGCTGGAGCGCTCCGGCGGTCTCTTCGCTCGCCCGGTCGGCGCGACCGACGCGCTGCGCGGCCCCGGCTGCACGGTGCTCGACGCCGCCGCCGCGCGCGAGGTCTTCCCCGCGATCGAGCTCGGCGACGCGCTCGAGGGCCTCTACGACCCGGCCGCCGGCCTGCTGCACGCCGACCGCTCGCTGCGGGCGATGCAGCTGCTCGCCCGCCGCGCCGGCGCGAAGCTGCGCGACGCCGATCCGCTGCTGGCGTGGGAGCCCGACGGCGACGGCGTCCGCGTCGACAGCGTCGGCGGCCGCCTGCGCGCGGAGCGGCTGATCGTCTGCGGCGGGCCGTGGCTGCCGCGGCTGGTGCCGCAGCTCGCGCTGCGCCAGCGGATCGCGCGCATCGTCAACGTCTACCTGGAGCCGCGCGACCTCTCGTCGGTCGTCCCGCCGTCGCTCGGCTGCTTCTCCTTCGACCTGCCGATCGGGCTCGTCTACGGGATCGCGGCGCTGCGCGGCCGCGGCGTCAAGCTCGGCCTCGACGACGGCCGCGAGATCGACCCCGACCGCCCGCGCGAGCCGGCGACCGAGGCCGAGCTGGCCGAGCTGGCCGCCGTCGCCGCGCGCCATCTGCCGGCGGCCGCCGGCGCGATCCAGTCGTCGCTGACCTGCCTCTACGCCTTCACGCCCGACAAGCGCTTCGTCGTCGGGCCGGTGCCGGAGCTGCCGCAGGTGCTCGTCGCCTCCGCCTGCTCCGGCCACGGCTTCAAGTTCGCCCCCGCGCTCGGGGAGGCGCTCGCCGACCTCGCCGCCGGGACCCCGCGTCCCGACCTCGACTTCATCTCGACCGCGCGGCTGGAGGCGCCGGCGGCGCAGCAGTGAGGGAGTCTGCGGCTAAGGGGGTCACATCGGCCCCCTGAGCCGCGGACTACGCCTGGAAGACGGTGACCGAGCGCTCCTCGTACCAGCGCGCGAGCTGCTCGCCGGACTCCATCACGTGCCTGTGCATCGCGGCGCGGGCGGCGGCGCCGTCGCCGGCCTCGAGCGCGTCGATGATCTGGTCGTGCTCGACGACGGTCTGGCGCCTGGCGGCGGGGTCGGAGGCGAGCACGAGCGCGAGCACGTTGCGCGGGAACGACTCGTTGATCTGGTTGATCATGCGGCCGAGCCAGGGGTTGCGGGCGGCCTCGTGGATCGTCGTGTGGATCTCGTCGTTGGCGACGGTCGTCGGCGCGGTGGCACCGGAGGTGGGCTGACGCGGTCTCGCCTTCTCGGCCGCTCTGCGCATCGTCTCGTTCGCTCTGCGCAGGACCGCCAGCTGCTGCTCGGTGATGCGAGTCGCGGCCCGCTCGGCGGCGAGGCCCTCGAGCTCGGCGCGGACCTCGTGGGCGGAGCGGACCTCCCACGGCGAGGGGACGCGGACGACGGCGCCGCGGTTGGGCACGACGGTGATCAGGCCGCCGGTCTGGAGCTGGCGCAGCGCCTCGCGCACGGGCGTGCGGCTGACGCCGAACTCGGCCGCCAGGGCGGCCTGCCGCAGCTGCGCCCCGATCGGGATCTCCCCGGTCATGATGCGCTGGCGGATGCGCTCGGCGAGGTCGTCGACCAGCGCCTGCGGCTCCTGCTCCTTCGTCGTCGTGGCCATCTGGTCTGAACCCCCGATTGCGGTCGGCGTGGATCCGATGCCCGGATGGCCGGATCCACTGCAAATCGTATCCGACGGTGGCGCCGGAACGCGCCGCCCAGCGTCCGCCTGCGCACACAATGCGTCATCTTGGATCCACTTGCGCAAAGGGTGGATCCCGTTTACCATCGCCGCGTGACCGACGCTTCCGCCAACCCGCAGGGCGCCGCCGCGCCGAGCCCGCCGCCGCCCGCCCCGCTCGCGCTGATCGTCGTCGACGTGCAGGGCGACCCCGGCGGCAGCAGCCCCGGCATCGCCCACACCGACGGCAAGGCCGTCCGCTTCCAGCGCGTCCTCGAGCTCGTCGCGACCGCGCGCGCCAACCACGTCCCGGTCGTCTTCGTCCAGGAGGTCCACAAGCCGTCGCTCGTCGACATCGGCCGCGAGCTCGACGGCGCCGAGGGCGTCCACTGCGTCGAGGGCGAGCCGACGACGGCGCTCGCGCCCGGCCTCGTCCCCGGCCCCGACGAGTTCCTGATCCGCAAGCGCCGCTACTCGGCCTTCTTCGCGACCGAGCTCGACCTCGTGCTGCGCTCGCACGGGATCAGAACGGTCGTGCTCGTCGGCGGCCTGACCGACGTCTGCATCCACTACACGGCGGTCGACGCGCACCAGCACGACTACCACCTGCGGGTCGTCGAGGACGCCGTCGGCGGCTCGTCGGTGCCCGCCCACGAGGCGGCGCTCAACGCGATCAGATACCTCCAGCGCGACGCGCTCACGACGACCGCGGAGATGCTCGCCGCCTTCGCCGCCCAGCCCGGCACGCCGCTGAGACGACCGGCCGCCGCGGCCGGCGGGGCGGGCGCGTGAGCGCCCTGCTGACGCGGGCGCTGCCCGGCGGCGCGACCGCCGCGCTCGTCGTCAGACCGGGCCGCGCGCTGCGGATCACCGCACAGGAGGACGGCGCCAACGTCGCCGCGCTGCTCGTGCGCGCCGACGCGCCCAGCGAGCGCTACTCGATGGCGGACACGCTCAAGGCCCAGTTCGTCGCGTACCTGACAGCCGGCAACGCGCTCTACTCCGACATGGGCCGCGTGCTGATGTCGATCACGCGCGACGACTGCGGCTGGCACGACCCGCTCTCGCCGCTCCCCTCCGACGCCGACGTGAGCGCGCGCTACGGCGTCCGCACCTACCAGCAGGCGCGCAACGAGATGCACCGCAGCGCCCGCCGCCAGCTCGTCGTCGAGCTGTCGAAGCAGGGGCTCGGCAGGCGCGACGTGCCGCCGGCGATCCACTTCTTCTCGAAGGTCGCCAGCGACGACGCGGGGCGCCTGCGCTTCGTCCCCGGCAACAGCGCGGCCGGCGACGCCGTCGAGCTGCGCGCCGAGCTGCCGACGCTGGTGCTGCTGCACGCCGGCCAGCACCCGCTCGACCCCGCCGAGGAGTACGCCCCGCGCGCCGTCTCGCTCGAGCTCGTGGCCGTGCCGCCGGCGCCGGCCGACGACCCGGTGCGGCGCTTCCGTCCCGAGAACGAGCGCGGCCTGGCCGCCTCCGAGGAGGCCCTGATCTAGATGTCCGGAGCCACTGCACTGCGCGACCCCGCGACCGCCGCGCTCGACGTCGTCGTCGAGGCCGGCGACGGCTGGGCCGGCGTGATCCCCGCCGGCGGCGTCCTGCGCATCGTCGACCTGCACGGCAACCAGGCCGCCGACACGCTCTTCTACGACGCCCACGACCACGAGAACCGCTACGACGCGCAGCTGACGCTCGCCCGCAACGGCGCGATCTACCTGACGACCGGCAGCGTCCTGTACTCGAGCGAGGGCGACGAGCTGCTGCGGATCGTCGACGACACCTGCGGCCGGCACGACACGCTCGGCGGCGCCTGCTCGCGCGAGTCGAACGTCGTCCGCTACGGCGGCCACGTGCGCGACATGCACGCCTGCCGCGACACCTTCACGCGCCTGGCGCTGGAGCAGGGGATGGAGAAGCGCGACCTCACCTCCAACGTCAACTTCTTCATGAACGTGCCGGTCACGCCGGCCGGCGAGCTGACCTTCGCCGACGGCATCTCCGCGCCCGGCAAGCACGTCGAGCTGGAGATGGCGCGCGACGTGCTCGTGCTGATCTCCAACTGCCCGCAGCTCAACAACCCCTGCAACGCCTACGACCCGACCCCGATCCGCCTGCTGTCGTGGCCGCCGAGCTGACCGTCGAGCGTCCGGGCACGCTGACGACGGTCCAGGACCACCCGGGCCGGCTCGGCCTGTGGGAGGTCGGCGTGCCCCCGTCGGGGCCGATGGACGAGCGCTCGCTGCGCGTCGCCAACCTGCTCGTCGGCAACGAGCCGGGAGCGGCGGCGCTCGAGATCACGCTCGCCGGACCGTCGCTGCGGTTCTCCTCCGACACGGTCGTCGCGCTGGTCGGCGCACCGGCGCGGGCGCGGCTCGACGGCGCTGGGGACGTGCCGTTCGATCGCGCCTTCGCGGTGCGGGCGGGCGCGCTGCTGAGGATCGGCGCGCTGAAGGGGCCGGGGCTGCGGCTGTACCTGGCGGTCGCGGGCGGGCTGGCGGTGGCCTCGCACCTGGGGAGCCGCTCGACCTTCACGCTCGGCGGGATCGGGGCGCCCGGCCGGCCGCTGGCGGCGGGCGACGTGCTGCCGATCGGCGCGACCTCCGCCGGCCATGACGCCGCGCTCGCGGCCACCGGCGCGGACGCCATCGCCACCCCGCCGGCTGACGCCGCTGCCTTCGCGCGCGTCCTCGCCGCCACGCCGGCTGACGCCGTCGCCGCCCCCACCCTCTTCGAGTCGCCCTGGATCCTCCACGTCGCCGCCGGGCCGCACGGGGCGCCGGAGCTGCTGACGGAGGCGGGCGTCGAGGCGCTGCTCGGCGGCGGGGCGGCGTGGACCGTTCACCACCACTCCGACCGCACCGGCATCCGCCTCGTCGGGCCGTCGATCGCGTTCGCCCGCGCCGACGGCGGCGAGGCCGGCCTCCACCCGTCGAACATCCACGACTCGGCCTACGCGCCCGGCGCGATCATGCTCGCCGGCGACGCGCCGGTGATCGTCGGCCCCGACGGCCCCAGCCTCGGCGGCTTCGTCGTGCCGGCCGCCGTGATCGCCGCCGACCTCTGGAAGCTCGGCCAGCTGCGCCCCGGCGACGCCGTCGAGCTGCGCGCGGTCGACGCCGCCACCGCCGCCGACCGCGCCGCCCGCCACGAGGCCGCCGTCGCCGCGCTCGCCGCCCCGCCGCCGCCGGAGCCGGTCGACGCCGCCGCGCGCGTCGTCCGCCCCGCCTTCGCCGCGCCGGGGCGAGCCGGATCCGACGCGCCGGGGGGACCCGCGTCCGCCGCGCCGGTGCGAGCCGGATTCGACGCGCCGGCCGTCCGCTACGCCCCGCTGGGCGACGCCCACCTGCTCGTCGAGTACGGGCCGCAGAGGCTCGACCTCGCGCTGCGCGTCCGCATCCACGCGCTCGCCGAGGCGCTCCGCGCCGCCGCCCCCGACGGGCTCGGCGAGCTGACGCCGGGCGTCCGCTCGCTGCTGATCGGGCGCGACCCGCGGCGGCTCGGCGAGCGCGCCCTGGTCGCGCTGCTGCGCGAGCTGGAGCGGAGGCTGCCGGCCGCGCGCGAGGTCGAGCTGCCGTCGCGGACGGTCCGACTGCCGCTGTCGTGGGACGACCCCGCCGCGCAGGAGGCGGTCGCGCGCTACGCCCAGAGCGTCCGCGCCGACGCGCCGTGGTGCCCGTCGAACATCGAGTTCATCCGCCGCATCAACGGCCTCGACTCGGAGGACGAGGTGAAGCGGATCGTCTTCGACGCGACCTACCTCGTGCTCGGGCTCGGCGACGTCTACCTCGGCGCGCCGGTCGCGACCCCGCTCGACCCCGCCCACCGGCTGGTGACGACGAAGTACAACCCGGCGCGCACGTGGACGCCCGAGAACGCCGTCGGGATCGGCGGCGCCTACCTCTGCGTCTACGGGATGGAGGGCCCGGGCGGCTACCAGCTCGTCGGCCGCACGATCCCGGTCTGGTCGACGAGCGGCCGCGCGCAGGGCCTCGAGGACGGCCTCCCGTGGCTGCTGCGCCCGTTCGACCGGATCCGCTTCGAGCCGGTCACGCACGACGAGCTGACGCGCCTGCGCGACGGCTTCCACAGCGGCGCGACCGCCGTCGCGATCGAGCCCGGCACGCTGCGTCCGGCCGAGCACGCCGGCCCGCTCAGCGCCGCCGCCGACGCCTTCGCGACCCGCCGCGCCGCCGCCTTCGCCGCCGAGCGCGCGGCGTGGGCGGAGGCGGCCGCCTCCGCCGCCATGCCCGCGAGCGACGCCGCCGCGCCCGTCACCTCCTCCGCCGCGCCCGCCATGCCCGCGAGCGACGCCGCCGACGCCGCCCCGACCGGAGCCCCAGCATGACCTCGACCAGCGGACACGGCTCCGCGCTCGCCGCCGCCGAGCGGGCGCTGGCGGCGATCGGCGAGCCGGCCGACCAGCGCGTCTGGATCGCCCGCGTGCCCGCCGAGACGCTGCGCGAGCGCGCCCGCGCGCTCGACGCGGCCGCCGCCGACGGGGCGCCGCTGCCGCTCCTCGGCACGACCTTCGCCGTCAAGGACAACATCGACGTCGCCGGCCTGCCGACGACGGCCGCCTGCCCCGCCTACGCCTACGAGCCGGCCCAGAGCGCGACGGTCGTCGCGCGGCTCGAGTCGGCCGGTGCGCTCGTCGTCGGCAAGACCAACCTCGACCAGTTCGCGACCGGCGTCGTCGGCACACGCTCGCCGTACGGCGCGCCGAGCGCGGTCGACGACCCGCAGCGGATCTCCGGCGGCTCCTCCTCCGGCTCGGCGGTCGCGGTCGCGCGCGGGGAGGTCGACTTCGCGCTCGGCACCGACACCGCCGGCTCCGGCCGCGTCCCCGCCGCCTTCAACGCGCTCGTCGGGACGAAGCCGAGCCGCGGCCTGCTGTCGGCCAGCGGCGTCGTCCCCGCCTGCCGCTCGCTCGACTGCGTCTCGATCTTCACGCGCGACGCCGCGCTCGCCCGCGCCGTGCTCGACGTCGCCGACGGGCGCGACCCCGCCGATGCGTACAGCCGTCCAGATCGCACGCCGCGCGGCGGCGGCGCGCTGCCGCCGCGGCTGGCGATTCCGGCCGGCGATGCGCTCGCGCCGCTCGACGCTCTCTCGCTCGCCGCCTGGGAGGCGACGGTCGCGCAGGCCGCCGCGCGCGGCGCCGAGCTGGTCGAGGTCGCGATCGAGCCGCTGCTCGCCGCCGGCCGGCTGCTCTACGACGGCCCCTGGGTGGCGGAGCGGTTCGGCGCCGTCGGCGCGTTCGTGAAGGCCGCCGCGCCGGACGCGGTCGACCCCTCCGTCCGCCGGATCGTGCTCGACGCCGAACGCTGGAGCGCGGCCGAGGCGTACGCGGCGCAGGAGCGGCTCGCGGCGCTGCGCACGGCCGCGGCGGAGCTGCTCGCCGTCGCCGACGCGCTCCTCCTCCCCACCGCCGCCCGCCACCCGACCCACGCCGAGGTCGCCGGCGATCCGATCGGCGTCAACGCGCAGCTCGGGCGCTTCACGACCTTCGTCAACCTGCTCGACTGCGCCGCCGTCGCGCTCCCCGGCGAGCGCCGCCCCGACGGGCTGCCGTTCGGCGTCCAGCTGATCGCGCCCGCGCTGACCGACCGCTGGCTGCTCGAGCTGGCGGCGTGGTGGGGCGGCGAGCCGCCGCTGCCGGCGCCGGGCGACCCGCTCCTCGCCGTCGCCGGCGCGCACCTGCGCGGCCAGCCGCTCAACCACCGCCTGGTCGCGCTCGGCGGCCGCTTCGCGCGCGAGACGCGCACCGCGCCGGTCTACCGCGCCTACGAGCTGGCCGGCACGCCCGCCCGCCCGGGGCTCGTCCGCGCCGAGACCGACGACGATCCCGCCGCCGGCGCGATCGAGGTCGAGCTGTGGCGGCTGCCGCGCGCCGGCCTCGGCGCGCTGCTGAGCGAGATCGCGCCGCCGCTCGGGCTCGGCACCGTCGAGCTGGAGGACGGCTCGCGCGCGATCGGCTTCCTCTGCGAGCCGCACGGCGTCGTCGGCCGCCCCGAACTGACCCGGCTCGGCGGCTGGCGCGCCTGGCTGGGACGCGAGGCGGAGGCGCTCCGTGGTTGAGCATGCCGCCGCCGAGGACCTCGGCATCGACGCCGTCGCGCTCGAGCGGGCGCTGGCGCTCGCGCTCGCCGGCGAGCCGGCGCTGCCGCGCGACATGCGCGCCTGGCTGACGACGACGCTGGCGAACGAGCCGTGGCCGCGGATCATGGGCGACGTGCTCGACCGCGGCGGGCCCAACGGCGTCGTCTGGGTCGGCGGCCGCGAGGTCGCGTCGTGGGGCGATCCCGACCGTGTCGAGATGTGCTTCAGCCTCGCCAAGTCGGCGCTCGCGACGGTCGCCGGGATCGCCTGGGCCGACGGCCTGCTCGACGACCTCGACGCGCCCTTCCTCGACAGCGTCCCGCAGCTCGCCGGCCTCGTCGTCGAGGGCACCGGCGGCGACGCGGCCGCCGCCCGCGAGATCAGCTGGCGCCACCTGCTGACGCAGACGAGCGACTGGCGCGGCGAGCTGTTCGGCGTCCCCTGGTGGGCCGATCCGCAGGGTCGCATGGCGCCGAGCGAGCCCCGCCACGGCGCCGGCGTCCGCTTCTCCTACAACGACATCCGCACCAACCTCTGCTCGCTCGCGCTCACCCACCTGCTCGGAGACTCGCTCGAGGCGGTCTTCAAGGCCCGCGTGCTCGATCCGATCGGCGTCGCCTCCGACTGGAGCTGGCGCGGGCTGCGGCAGATGCGGACCGAGCTGCCCGACGGCCGCGTCGTGCCGGTCGTGACCGGCGGCAGCCACTGGGGCGGCGGCTGGTGGTGCTCGGCGCGCGACCTCGCCCGCTGGGGCCTGCTGCAGCTGCGGGACGGCGCGTGGGACGGCGCGGGCCAGGTGCTCGATCCGCGCTGGTGCGCGCTGCAGCGCGAGAGCACGCCGGTGCGCCCGGCCTACGGCCTGATGTGGTGGCTCAACCGTCCCGACGGGACCGAGTACCCCGGCTGCGGCGCCGCCGGCTTCGCCGCCCACGGCACCGGCGAGCAGCTGGTCTGGTGCGATCCCGCGCGCGACCTCGTCGCGGTCGTGCGCTGGGCGCGCGAGCCGATCCCGATCCTCGCCGCGCTGACCGCGGCGGTCCCCGCGACCGTGATGGAGACCTAGATGGGCGCCCCGATGATGGCCGAGATGACGTGGCCCGAGGTCGACCTGGCGGCGCGCGCCGGCGCGGTCGCGCTGTGGTCGGTCGGCGCGACCGAGCAGCACGGCCCGCACCTGCCGGTCTCGGTCGACCACCTGCTGCCGGTCGAGCTGTCGAAGCGGATCGCCGAGCGGGTCCACTGCGTGATCCCGCCGCCGCAGCCGTTCGGCAACCGCAGCCACCCGCTGAGCGGCGGCGGCCAGGGCTTCCCCGCGACGACCTCGCTGCGCGCCTCGACGCTGATCCAGGTCGTGCGCGACGTCGTCGGCGAGCTGGCCCGCTCCGGCTTCACGCGGATCGCGCTGATCAACTGGCACGCCGAGAACGTCAACCTGCTGTACGAGGGCGTCGAGCTGGCGCGCGAGGCCGGCGGCTTCGACGACGTCACCGTGATGATCGTCGACCGCGTCTGGGCCTCGTTCGGCGAGGGCGAGCTCGACTTCCTCTTCGCCGACGCCGACGGCTTCCCCGGCTGGGCGGCCGAGCACGCCGCGATCGTCGAGACGAGCCTGATGCTGGCGCTGCGGCGCGACCTCGTGCGCGAGTCGCTGATCGCCGACGACCAGGCCGCCGAGCGCCCCTTCTACGAGCTGCGCCCGACCCCGTCGCGCCACATCGCCCGCTCCGGTGTGCTCGCCCCGGCGACGCCGGCGTCGGTCGAGAAGGGCGAGCGGCTGGCCGGGATGCTGGTGGAGAACCTCGCGCGCGGCCTGGTCGACGGCCTCGGCGCGCGGCCCGTTGGAAGTTCGGGGCCCTCTGGGGACGCCGGACTTCCAACGTGCGACCGCCTCCACCCGCTGCTGCTGGGATGGGAGTCGGCGCCGGAGTGGGTGTCGCTCGAAGGCGGGTCGAGCGAGATCCGCAGACTGCCGATCATCGGCATCCTCGTCCGCACGACCGCCGGCTGGCTGCTGCTCGAGAGCGGCGTCGACCTGGCGCCGTTCGCCGGCCTGCCGCGCGACACGCCGCACGAGATCTGGCGCGCCGGGCTGCCCGAGCAGCCGTACGACGGCGACGACGGCGATCCGCTGCTCGCGCAGCTGGAGCGCGTCGGCGTCAGGCTCGACGAGCTGGCCGGCGTCGCGCTGTCGCACCTCCACCTCGACCACACCGGCGGTCTGCGCCACGTCCGCGAGCGCGGGATCCCTGTCTGGGTCCAGCGGCGCGAGCTGGCGTTCGGGCGCAGGCTCGCGGCGCGCGGCGAGGAGGCGAGCCGCGCCTTCTACGAGACCCAGCTCGACGGGATCGACTGGCGGCTGCTCGACGGCGACGGCGAGATCCTGCCGGGCGTCGAGGCGATCGCGACCCCGGGCCACGCGCCGGGCCACATGTCCTACCGCGTGCGGATGGCGGAGAGCGGGACGTGGGTCTTCGCCGTCGACGCGATCGACCTGCAGGAGGGGATCGACTCCGGCCGCCCGATCGGCAGCTCGGCGGCGCCGGGCGACGCGCCGCTGCGGAGGCTGTCGCACGAGCGCCTCGTGCGGCTCGCCGCCGCCGAGGGCGCCCGGCTGGTGCCCGGCCACTGCCCTGTCACCTGGCCGCCGCTCGCCGCCGACCCGGCCGGCTTCCGCTGAGGCCCGCGATGCTGATCGACGCCCACCTGCACATCTACCGCGAGCGCGAGACCGGCGTGCGCGCGAAGGCCGACTACCCGATCGTCGAGTACGGCACGCTGGACGGCGTCGAGTACAGCGCCCGCGGCGGCGACGCGGCCGAGGCGCTCGCCGCGCTGGCGGAGGCCGGCGTCGCGTACGCGGCGGTGCTCAACGTCTTCCTGATGGACGGGATGCCGCAGCCGGCGCGCGGCCTGCTGTGGCCG
>Ga0164243_10004673_pt1 | contig 21328 bp, 19 predicted proteins | sample OricompcompostOP_FD_108781 | JGI IMG/M metagenome (GOLD analysis project Ga0164243, IMG submission 108781) | Organic Plus compost microbial communities from Emeryville, California, USA - Original compost - Organic plus compost (OP) | ecosystem: Engineered > Solid waste > Mixed feedstock >...
CGGCAGATGACCACGGCCGGTGACCAGGGTCACGCGGCGGCCGGCGTCGGCGAGTTCGGCCACCGTCTCGATCGCGGTGAGCCCGCCGCCGACCACGACCAGCGGCGCATCGGCGGGCAGGTCCTGCACCGCCGACCGAAGTCCGACGGCGTAGTCGTATTCGGCGATCCGCCGGGCGTGTTCGGCGGCGCCCGGAACGTCGTCCGGGGTCACCGCGGTGCTGCCGACCGCGTAAACCAGGTAGTCGTAGGCGATCCGATCTCCGGAAGCCAGTTCGACCCTCCGAGCGGCGGTGTCGATCCGGGTCGCGGAATCGACCACAAGCCGTACGCCATCGGCCAGCAGTCCACCGAAGTCGACGGTCGCCGCCCCGGTCCCGGCAACCAGCTGGTGCAGCCGGATGCGCTCGACGAACTCCGGCCGCGGATTGACGAGGGTGACCTCGACATCGCGAACCGAGCGCAGCCGGTTTGCGGCCGCCGTACCGGCGTAGCCGCCGCCGATCACGACGACGCGGTGGCGGCCTGTTTGATTCGGCATTCGATCACTCCTGGTGTGCGAGATGTAGTCATCCCTAGGACGCCGGAGTGAGGGCGCCTGTGACAATCCGGCGTCGGTCAGCGCAAGGTGTCGATGTCGATCACGAAGCGGTAGCGGACGTCGGAGGCGAGCACCCGTTCGTACGCCTGGTTGATCTTGTCCGCACCGATCGTCTCGATGTCGGCGGTCAACCCGTGCTCGGCGCAGAAGTCGAGCATTTCCTGGGTCTCGCGGATGCCGCCGATGTTGGACCCGGCGAACGAGGCACGGCTGCCCATCAGCGCGAACGCCTGCACCGGCAGCGGCTCGGGCGGGGCGCCGACGATGACCAGCGTTCCGTTCAACCGCAGCAGGCCGAGGAAGGCGTTGATGTCGACCGGGGCGCTGACCGTGTTGATGATCAGATCGAAGCTGCGACTCAGTTTGTCGAAGGTTTCCGGGTCGCTGGTGGCGTAGTAGGCCTTGGCGCCCAGCCGCAGCCCGTCCTCCTGCTTCTTCAGCGACTGGGAGAGCACGGTCACCTCGGCGCCCATCGCTGCGGCCAGCTTGACGGCCATGTGGCCGAGTCCGCCCAGGCCGATCACCGCGATCTCCTTGCCCGGTCCTGCGCCCCAGTGCCGCAGCGGCGAGTAGGTGGTGATGCCGGCGCAGAGCAGCGGTGCGGCGGCCGCCGGGTCGAGGCTCTCGGGGATCCTGAGCACGAAATCCTCGACAACAACGATCTGCGTGCTGTAGCCGCCCTGCGTGACGCTGCCGTCCCGGTCGATGCCGGCGTAGGTGTCGACGCTGCCCTTCAGGCAGTGCTGTTCCTCACCGGCCAGACAGTTCTCGCATTCGCCGCAGGAGTTGACCATGCAGCCCACTCCGACCCGGTCGCCGACCCGGTGCTTGGTCACCTGCGAACCGACCGCCGCGACGGTGCCGACGATCTCGTGGCCGGGGGCCAGCGGGTACGGGATGGGTCCCCATTCGCCGCGTACCGCGTGGATGTCGGAATGGCAGATCCCGCAGTAGGCGATGTCGATCAGAACGTCCTTCGGTCCGACCTCGCGACGCTCGATGGTGATCTTGGACAGCGGCCCGGTGGCCGACGGCGCGGCAAAGGCCTTCACGGTGGACATACCGCAAACGGTAGTGCTTGGCCGCCGCGCGTTCCATGGTGGTTCGGACCTGGTGGAGTATGGGTCCGTGACTACCAGGTCGAGGATCGGATCCGTGACGAGATACGTGGTGTTGTTGCGCGGCATCAACCTGGGTAGTCGCCGGATCCCGATGCCCGAACTGAAGGCGCTCGCGGTCGAGCTCGGCTACCAGGACGTGAGTACCTACATCGCCAGCGGCAATCTGATCCTGAGCGCAGACCGTCGGCCCCACGCCATCGCCGCCGACCTCGACGCGACGATCGCCCAACGGTACGGCTTCGAGGTCGACTGTGCCGTCCGCAGCGCCGCCGAGCTGGCCGCCGTGGTCAGCCGCAACCCGTTCCCCGAGGGCGATCCGAAGCAGGTCACGGTCGGCTTCGCCCACAAGCCGATCAGCGCTGCCGCCGCGGACCGGATCAGCGCGCTGGCCACCCCGGACGAGGGGTTCCTGATCGATGGCCGGGAGGTGTACGTGGACTTCGCCGGAGGGCTGGCGCGCAGCAAGCTCGCAACCCAGCTGGGCAAGGCGGCGGGCCAGCCGATCACCGCCCGGAACATCCGTACCGTGCAGAAACTGGCCGAACTCGCCGGTGGTTGATCCTGCCTCGGGTGTCGGTCCGAGAACCGTCGGAGCACCCGACTAAGGTTGGCGTCCTAGCTGTCCTTCCCCAACAGCAGCTGGCCGCCCGGGCCGGCCCAGCGACGGTGCCGGCGGTAGAACTGGCAGCAAGACACGCGACGGATCCTTGGAGGTTGTACGGCTCCCATGTCACCTTCTGCCGGTCGGGACTCGTTCGTCCATCTGCACGTGCACTCGGAGTACTCGATGCTCGACGGCGCGGCCCGGATCCCGGATCTGATGGACGGCTGTCAGCAGATGGGGATGCCGGCGATCGGGCTGACCGACCACGGCTACCTGTTCGGCGCGCACGAGTTCTACCAGGCGGCCCGCAAGGCCGACGTCAAGCCGATCATCGGGCTCGAGGCGTATGTCACGCCCAAGACCCACCGCAGTGAACGCAAGCGGGTGCGCTGGGGCGACGGCGGTTCCGACGACGTGTCCGGCGGTGGCGCGTACACCCACATGACGTTGTGGGCCGAGACCACCGAAGGCATGCACAACCTGTTCCGACTGGGCACCCGGTCGTCCACCGAGGGCTACTTCTACAAGCCGCGCGCGGACCGGGAACTGCTCAACGAGTACGCCAAGGGCATGATCGCCAGCACCGGCTGCCCCTCGGGCGAGGTGCAGACCTATCTGCGACTGGGCAAGTACGACGAGGCGCTGGCCAGTGCCGCGGAGTTCCGGGACATCTTCGGCACCGGCAACTACTACGTCGAGCTGATGGACCACGGGCTGTCCATCGAACGCCGGGTCCGGGAGGACCTGCTGCGGATCGCCCGCGAGCTGAAACTGCCGCTGGTGGCCACCAACGACCTGCATTACGCCCACGCCGAGGACGCCGACGCGCATGAGGTGTTGTTGTGCGTGCAGTCCGGGTCGACGATGGCCGACGCCAACCGGTTCAAACTGGACGGTGGTGGCTACTACCTGAAGTCGCCGGCCGAGATGCGCGAACTCTTCCGGGAGCTCCCCGAGGCCTGCGACAGCACGCTGGAGATCGCCGAGCGGTGCAACGTCGAGTTCACCCACGGCGAGGGCCGCTACATGCCGCGGTACCCGGTGCCCCAGGGCCACGACGAGACCAGCTGGTTCCTGCACGAGGTCGAGGAGGGGCTGAAGTTCCGCTATCCCGAGGGCATCACGCCCGAGGTGAGGCAGCGGGCCGAATTCGAGTCCGAGGTGATCATCGGCAAGGGTTTCCCGGGCTACTACCTGGTGGTCGCCGACTTCATGCAATGGGCGAAGGACCGCGGCATCCGGACCGGTGTCCGTGGTTCCGGAGCAGGCTCGCTGTGCGCGTACGCGATGCGGATCACCGACCTCGATCCGCTGCAGTACAAGCTGACCTTCGAGCGGTTCCTGAATCCGGAACGTGAGTCGCTGCCCGACTTCGACGTCGACTTCGACGAGCGTCGCCGGGGCGAGGTGATCCGCTACGTCACCGAGAAGTACGGCAGCGAGCGGGTCGCACAGATCGTCACCTACGGCACGATCAAGGCCAAACAGGCGGTCAAGGACGCCTCCCGCGTGCTCGGCTATCCGTTCGCCGTCGGCGAGAAGCTCACCAAGGCGATGCCGCCGCCCGTGATGGGCAAGGACATCCCGCTGCCGAAGCTGTTCGACAAGAGCCACGACCGGTACTCCGAGGGTGGGGAGTTCCGCGCCCTCTACGACTCCGACCCGGACGCCAAGAAGGTCGTCGACACCGCGATGGGCATCGAGGGGTTGAAGCGGCAGTGGGGTGTGCACGCCGCCGGCGTGATCATGTCCAGCGAGCCGTTGATCGACATCGTCCCGCTGATGAAGCGCGAGCAGGACGGCGCGATCATCACCCAGTTCGACTACGCGTACGCACTGGAACCGCTCGGCCTGGTCAAGATGGACTTCCTGGGGCTGCGGAACCTGACCATCCTGGGCGACGCGGTGGAGAACGTGAAGCTCAACCGCGGCATCGAGATCGACCTGGACGCCCTTGGCAAGGACCCGACCGACCAGGCGACCTACGAGCTGTTGAGCAGCGGCGAGACGCTCGGCGTCTTCCAGTTGGACGGCGGCGGCGCGCGGTCGCTGCTGAAGATGATGCAGCCCAAGCGGATCCAGGACATCATGGCGACCATCGCCCTCTACCGTCCGGGGCCGATGGGCATCAACTCCCACGTCAACTACGCGATGCGGCGGCGGGGTGACCAGCCGGTCGTCTACCCCCACGAAGAGGTGGTCGACGCCCTCAAACCGGTCATCGAGGACAACTACGGCCTGATCGTCTACCAGGAGGACGTCATCGAGGTGGCCCGCCGCCTCGCCGGCTACACCCTGGGCCGGGCCGACATGTTGCGCCGCGCGATGGGCAAGAAGAAGAAGGCCGTACTGGACGCCGAGTACGAGACCTTCCAGAAGGGCATGAAGGAGCGCGGATTCTCCGACGCCGCGGTCAAGGCGGTCTGGGACGCGCTGATGCCGTTCGCCGACTACGGCTTCGGCAAGGCCCATGCCGCGGCGTACGGTCTGGTCTCCTACTGGACGGCGTACCTGAAGACCCACTACCCGGCCGAGTACATGGCCGCAGTGCTGGAGTCGGTCAAGGACGACAAGGACAAGATCGCCATCTATCTCGGCGAGTGTCGCCGGATGAAGATCAAGGTGCTGCCGCCCGATGTCAACGAGTCGCAGGCCCGCTTCACCCCGGTCGGGTCGGATATCCGCTTCGGCCTCACCGCCATCCGCAACGTCGGCGGCAACGTCGTCGATGGGATCGTCGCGGCCCGCGAGGAGCACGGCAAGGCCCGGGACTTCCACGCCTTCCTGGACCAGATCCCGTTGGTGGCCTGCAACAAGCGAGTGATCGAGTCACTGGTCAAGGCCGGCGCGTTCGACTCGATGGGGCACAGCCGACGGGCCCTGATGAGCATCTACGAGGCCGCCGTCGACGGGGTCATCGACCTGAAGCGCAACGAGGCGCACGGGCAGTCCGACCTGTTCGGTGATCTTGGTGTGGAGTCGTCCCCGATGTCGGGTTCGGTGCCCGACCTGGAGGACTGGGACAAGCGCACCAAACTCGCCTTCGAACGCGAGATGCTCGGGCTTTACGTCAGTGATCATCCGCTGCAGGGGTTGGAACACGTCCTGGACCGGGAACGCGACATCAGCATCAGCAGCCTGATCGGCGAGGACGGGCCCCGGGACAGCATGGTGACCATCGCAGGCATGATCACCAGCATCACCCGCAAGACCACCAAACGCGGCGACATCTGGGCGGTGATCACGGTCGAGGATCTCGAGGCGTCGGTCGAGGTGCTGCTCTTCCCCAAGGCGTACGACCTGGTGTCAACGGTGATCGCCGAGGACACCGTGGTCCGGGTCAAGGGCCGGGTCCGCGACGACGACGACTCCATCGCGCTGATCGGCCAGGAACTGACCCTCCCCGACGTTTCCGCCGGCCCCACCGGCCCGGTGGTGATCTCGCTGCCGGTCACCCGGTGCACGCCCGCAACCATTGACAAACTGGCCCAGATCCTCAGGGCACATCCCGGGATGACCGAGGTCCAGCTGAAGCTCAAGTCCCCGAACAAGATCACCACGATGCGGGTGGGCAGCCAGTTCCGGGTGACGTCGTCCCAGCCGCTGATGGCTGACCTGAAGGCCGAACTCGGGCCGTCCTGTCTGGCGGGATGATGTCGGCGCCTCAGCGCGGGCCGTCGGCCGGACTCGGTGACCTGCCGGTCGGTCGGGCCGCCGGCTGGTTGGTCGGTTACCTGTTGTTCGCCGCGCTGATCGGCATCGGGTGTGGTGTGCTCTGGCAGAAGATCGTCCGGCTGCCCGGCTACACGGTCGCGGCCAACGGCACGGCGTCGACCACCGAGCGCGGCCTGGCCGAATTCTTCAGCGGGGACGCCTGGTTCTGCTGCATCGGTTTCTTCGTCAGCATCGGCCTGGGCATCATCGCCTGGAAATGGTTCGGCCGACTCGGCTGGCCGGTCGTGGTGGTCGCTCTCGTCGGATCGGTCTGGGCGGCCCTGGTCTGCTGGTGGGTCGGCTACCGGCTCGGCCCGGGCGACTTCGAGACCCGGCTGGCCGCGGCCGAGCCCGGCGACTTCGTACCGATCGCGCTCACCGTGCGTACTCCGGTGACCCTGCTCGTCTGGGCGTTCGGCGCGATCATCCCGGTGCTGCTCCGGTCCTCGCTCGGCCGGGACGAGGAAGAAGATCAACTGCCCCCACGCCCGCGGCGCCGCCGTCGGTCCGACAGGTCGGTCGCCGGCGGCTAGTCTCTGCAGCGTGACTGGCAAGGAACATCACTACGCGCTGACGACGACCTGGACCGGAAACCGGGGGAGCGGAACCTCCGGGTACCGCGACTACGGCCGTGATCACGAAGTGCGGATGGCGAGCAAACCCGACCAGGTGCTGCGCGGCTCCGCCGACCCGACGTTCCGCGGCGATGCGGAACGCTTCAACCCCGAGGAGTTGTTGCTGTCCGCGCTCAGCCAGTGTCACCTGCTGTCCTACCTGCACGCCTGTGTGATGGCCGGTGTTGTGGTGGTCGACTACACCGACGAGGCGACCGGCACCATGGTGACCACAGCCGACGGCGGCGGCCACTTCACCGAGGTGACCCTGCATCCCACAGTGACCATCACCGCCGGCTCCGACCGAACCGCGGCGGAGCAGGCACACGAGACCGCTACGCGGATGTGCTTCATCGCGAACTCGGTGAACTTCCCGGTGCGCCACGAGCCGACGATCCGCGTCGCGCCATAGCAGCGGACAGCTCAGACCGCGCCCGGTTTCTGCATCAGACCACCGTCGGCGAAGATCGTCGTCGCGGTGATGTAGGACGCCGCGTCCGACGCCACAAAACACGCCAGCTTGCCCATCTCGGCCGGTTTGCCGATGTAGCCCAGCGGGATTGCCTTGCGCAGCGCCTCCGTCTCCTCGGGGGTGTCGTCGGCGTTGATCGGTGTGTCGATCGCGCCCGGTCCGATGCCGACGACCCGGATGCCGTAGTCGCCCAACTCGACACCGGCGGTCCGGGTGAGCATCCGGATCCCGCCCTTGGAGACGCAGTAGGCCAGATCGGACGGCATCGGCCAGTCCTCGTGCACCGAGGTGATGTTGATGATCACGCCGCCGTCGCCCTGTTTGCGCATCTGGTCCGACGCCAGTTTGGTGCCGAACACCGCGCCCTTGAGATTGATGCCCATCAGGAAGTCGTACCAGTCCTCGGTCAGGTCGGCCGTGGTCTGCCCGATCTCGACGCCGGCGTTGTTCACCATGACATCCAACCGGCCGTACGTGCTGACGGCGAAGTCGATCAACCCGGCGAGCTGATCGACCTCGCTGACGTCGGCCTGATAGCCGGTCGCGGTGCCGCCGGCCGACGTGATGTCGGAAACGATCCTGTCGGTGACATCGCCGTGGCTGACCCAGTCGATCACCACCTTGGCCCCCTGACCGGCCGCCTCCCGGGCGATGCCCTCACCGATCCCGGAGTTCGCCCCGGTCACGATCATCACTTTGCCATCCAGCGGTCGATTCATCCGCGGATCCCTTCTGTCGTCGCACTCTCGGATAACCCCTTCACTCCTCGACAACGACCTCGTCGGGGCTCTTGTCCGGTCGCCAACCCCGCCATACGGGGAATCGCAGTCTGCCGTCGTCGGTCCACTCGGCATAGCTGACCTCACCGACCAGGTCGGGGTCGATCCAGTGGGCGTCCCGCGCATCCAGTCGCGGGACGTCCTCCAGCGGACAGCCATCCCGGGCCATACCCGCGAAGAGCTTGGTGATCCGTTCGAGTTCGGCGTCGGAGAACCCGCTGCCCACCCGGCCGATGTAGCGCAGCCGGGTCGCCCCGGAGCGGTCATCGTCGATCGGGACTCCGATCAACAGCGAGCCGACGGTTCCTGAGCGCCGGCCGTTACCCGGCCGCCAGCCGCCGACCACGACCTCCTGGGTGTGGAAGTTCTTGATCTTGACCCAGGTCTGCCCCCGGCCACCGGCCTGGTAGATCGAATTGCGCCGTTTGGCGACCAGTCCCTCCATCCCCAGGCTGGTACTGGCGATCTGAGCTGCTTCCTGGTCTCCCTCGAAACTCGGTGGCAGTTGGATCCTGCCGCCGGTGATCAACTTCTCCAGTTCGGCGCGGCGGTCGTCGTAGGTCTTCTTCACCAGCGAGCGGCCGTTGAGATACATGATGTCGAACACCACCAGCTGGACCGGAGTCTCGCGGCGTGCCCGGCGGACGTCGGCCGCCCCGCTCAGGTTGATCCGGTTCTGCAGCCGGGAGAAACTCGGTCTGCCCTTCTCGTCGAGCGCGACGATCTCCCCGTCCAGAACGGCGTTCTCGACGTCGATCGCGCCCAGGGCGTCGGCGATCTCCGGATAGGTCGCGGTGACGTCCAGACCACGGCGGCTGAGGATCTTGGTCCTGCCGCCGGCCAGGTAGCAGATCGCTCGGACCCCGTCCCACTTCATCTCGAACGCCCAGTCCTCGGGGGTGGTGAAGGTGGGATTGTCCGAGGTACTGGCCAGCATCGGCGCGATCTCCGGCGGGAACTCCGGCTGCTCGGTCCCCGACGGCTGCTCGGTCCTCTGTGGCTGGTCCGCGGGATCGGATTGCCCGGCCTGGCGATCGGAATGCCAGACCATCGACTCGGACTGCTCGGCCTGCTCATGCAGTGCCTTGAGCTGCTCATCGGTCGCCGGTTGCGGCTGCGACGGGTTGCCTGACATCAGATGCATCAACCAGTGATTCTCCGGTTGCCCGCCGCGACCGCCGGTGTGGATCAGGGCGATCTTGCAGTCGCAGCCCACTCCGCTCGGCTTGGTGCCGTTCAAGATCGCGATCACCTCCCGGCCGTCGCGCCACTTCTCGACCCGGTACGTCCCGGTGTCGAAGATGATCACCTCGCCGCCGCCGTACTCGGCGTGCGGGATGATGCCCTCGAAGGAGCCGTACTCGATCGGGTGGTCCTCGGTCTGGACGGCCAGATGGTTGGTCCGGGTGTCGGTCGGTACGCCCTTGGGCACCGCCCAGCTGACCAACACGCCGTCGTGCTCCAGCCGGAAGTCGTAGTGCAACCGCCGGGCATGATGTTCCTGGATGACGAAGGTGGGTTCGCCGTCGGTCCGGGGGACCGGTGAGGTCGCCGGCACCGGTTCGGGGGTCTTCTGCGGGTCCCGCATGCTGCGGTACTTGGTCAGCCGGTCCGGAGCCGACGGCTGCGCGGGACCACCGGGTGCCAGCGGCTGGAGCAGGTCACCGAACTCCTCGACCCGGCGCAGCGCCTCGGAGAAGTCGAGATGCTCCAGGTCCTCGTCGAGTTCATCCCAGCTGCGCGGGACGGCAACCATCGGATGGGACCGCCCGCGCAGCGAATAGGGCGAGATGGTCGTCTTGTTGCCGTTGTTCTGGCTCCAGTCGATGAACACCTTGCCGGTGCGCTGCACCTTCGCCATCTCGGCCACCACAAGATCGGGATGCTGCTTCTGCAGCGTCTCGGCGACTTCCTTGGCGATCTTGGACGCGTCGGCCGAGGTGTAACTGCCGTCGAGATGGGCGTACAGATGCAGGCCCTTGCTGCCGCTGGTCACCGGAAAGAGCTCGAGACCGACCGCATCCAGCAGTTCGCGGGCCCAGTGCGCGACCTGGGAACACTCCGGCAGCCCGACGCCCGGTCCCGGGTCAAGATCAAGAACCAGCCGGTCGGGATTGAGCGGCGTACCGTCGGCGTCGAACCGCCATTGGGGGACGTGGATCTCCAGGGACGCCAGCTGCGCCAGCCAGACCAGCGTCGCGGTGTCCTCCACGACCGGGTACTCGTTCGTGCCGCCCCGGTGTTCGATCCGGCGCCGGAGCACCCAGTCAGGTACGCCGCTGGGCGGGAGGTTCTTCTGGAAGAACACCGGACCCGGGTCCGCGTCGGTGCCGACGCCGTGCACCCAACGCTTCCGGGTCACCGGACGGCCGGAAAGGTGCGGCACCATGAATGGCGCGATCGCGGTGTAGTACGCGATCACCTCGCCCTTGGTGGTCCCGGTCTGCGGGTAGAGGACCTTGTCCAGGTTGCTGATCTTGAGCAGGCGCCCGTCGACCGTCGCGGTCTGGGTCTGTTCTGCCGGGGCCATGACCCCATCATGCCCACCCGTGCGGTGCGTCAACCAGCAATCGGTGCGTCAACCGGCAATCGGCGCCAGAACGGCTCCGGTGACCGCCGCCAGATCGTCGGGGGAGAGCTCGACCTGAAGACCGCGCCGGCCGGCGCTGACCCAGATGGTGGGGAAGTCGTGGCAGCTGCCGTCGATCACCGTCGCCAGCTTGGTTCGCTGCCCGATCGGGGAGATCCCGCCCCGTACGTAGCCGCTGCTGCGGGTCGCGGCCTGCGGGTCGGCCAGTTGCGCCTTCTTGGCGCCGTACACCCGGGCCAGAGCCTTCAGGTCGAGCTGGTTCGCGACGGGGACCACAGCCACCACCAGCCTGCCGCCGACGTCGGCCACCAGCGTCTTGAAGATCCGCCGCCGGTCCACACCAAGCTCCGCGACGGCCTCGTTGCCGAAGTCGGTGACCTCGTCCCGGTGGTGGTAGGGGTGCAGGGTGAAGGCGATCCCGGCCCTGGCCAGCGTGACCGTGGCCGGAGTGCCGCCGGAGTCGGCCGCGGACTTCTTCGGTTTGCCCACGCCAACCGAGAATATCGATCGCTGCAGGGCACGATCGGCGACGATGTCGGTCGGCCGCCGATATCGATTGCGGGCGGCCGAGCCGGCCCTCGTAGACTTCGGTTGTGCTCCGACGTATCGATCTTCGCGCTTCCGGCGCGCCCGCGGACCCGGACCAACTCCGGGCCGTGCTGCCGCGCGCCGCGTTCGACGTCGATGCCGCCGTCGAGGCGGTTCGACCGATCTGTGAGGACATCGCGAAGCACGGCGTCCATGCGCTGACCAAGTATGCCGAGGAATTCGATCATGTGGTTCCGGAGTCCTTCCGGGTCCCTGCCTCGGCCCTGTCCGACGCTCTGGCCAACCTCGATCCGCGGTTGCGGCGGGCCTTCGACATCTCCATCGAACGTCGGCGCGCGGTGAGCCGGGCCGAACTCGGAGATCAGCAGGTGACCACCGAGGTGGCGCCCGGCGCCCGGGTGAGCCAGCGGATGATCCCGGTCAACCGCGTCGGCCTGTACGTACCGGGTGGCGTCGCACCGTTGGCGTCATCGGTGATCATGAACGTGGTGCCGGCTCAGGTCGCCGGTGTCGGATCGCTGGCGCTGGCCTCGACACCGCAGCGGGAGTTCGGTGGTCTGCCACACCCGAACATCCTCGCCCTGTGTGCCCTGCTGGGAGTCGACGAGGTGTACGCGGTGGGCGGCTCCCAGGCCGTGCCGATGTTCGCCTACGGCGTTCCCGGGCTGTGCCGGCGGGTGGACATGATCACCGGACCGGGAAACATCTACACGGTTGCCGCCAAGCGGCTGGTCAAGGGTCTGGTCGGGATCGATGCCGAGGCGGGGCCGACCGAGATCGCGATTCTTGCCGACGACAGCGCCGAACCTGCTTTCGTCGCCGCAGATCTGATCTCCCAGTCCGAACACGATCCGGCCGCCGCGTCGGTGTTGATCACCGACTCCGAGACACTGGCATCCGCTGTCGAGGAAGAACTGACCGGGCAGCTGCCGCAGACCAAACATGCCGAGCGGATCACCGCCTCACTGACCGGGCAGCAGTCCGGGGTGGTGCTGGTCGATGATCTTGACACAGGAATCCTGGTCGCCGACGCCTATGCCGCCGAGCACTTGGAGATCCAGACCAGGAACGCGGCCCAGGTGTCGACCCGGATCACCAACGCCGGCGCCATCTTCCTCGGCTCCTGGTCACCTGTCTCGCTGGGCGACTACTCGGCCGGAAGCACCCACGTATTGCCCACCGCCGGTTGCGCCTGCCATTCGTCCGGGCTCAACGTGAAGAGCTACCTGAAAGCCGTCCACGTGATCGACTACGACCAGGGCGCACTGAGCGAGATCGCCGGCGACGTGGTGGCGTTCGCCGAGGCCGAGGACCTGCCTGCCCACGGACGCGCGATCTCGATCCGCCAGGAGGGTGCGGAATGAGCGGCACCGCGAATCCGAAGCTCTCCGATCTGCCGCTGCGCCCGGAGCTGAAGGGTGAGGAACCGTACGGCGCGCCGCAGCTCGACGTACCGGTCCTGCTGAACGTCAACGAGAATCCCTACCCGCCGAGCGAGCAGGTGATCGCCGACATCGCCCGCGCCGTCACCGAGGCAGCGGGGACGATGAACCGCTATCCGGAGCGGGACGCCATCAGTCTGCGGGATGATCTTGCCCGCTACCTCGGTCATGATCTTGCCGCGGAGAACATCTGGGCCGCCAACGGCAGCAACGAGGTGATGACCCACGTGCTGGGTGCCTTCGGCGGTCCGGGACGCAGCGCGCTGACCTTCTCACCGTCGTATTCGATGTATCCCGAGTACGCCCGCAACACCCACACGGAATGGCTGACGGTGCCGCGGAAACCGGACTTCAGCCTCGATCTTGATCTTGCCCTGCGCTCGATCGCCGAGATCCGACCCGATGTTGTCCTGGTCGCCAGCCCGAACAATCCGACCGGCACCCGGGCCGAACTCGATCAGCTCGACGCACTGTGCCAGGCGGCGCCCGGAGTGATCGTGATCGACGAGGCGTACGCGGAGTTCGCCCGGCCGGGCACCCGGAGTGCCTTGGAACTGCTTCCCCGCTATCCGCGACTGGCTGTCAGCCGGACGATGAGCAAGGCGTTCGCCTTCGCCGGCGGGCGGCTCGGCTATCTGGCCGCTGCGCCGGCATTCGTCGATGCGTTGCGGATCATCCGGCTGCCGTACCACCTGTCGGCGGTAACCCAGGCGGTCGCGCGGGTCGCGCTGGCCCACGCTCCGGAGATGCTCGCGCAGGTCGATGTGCTGCGGGACGAACGCGACGCGCTACAGGACTGGCTCGTCTCCGCCGGGCTGGACGTGGCCGAGTCCGACGCCAATTTCATTCTGTTCGGGCGGTTCACCGACCGGCACCGGGTGTGGCAGGACCTGCTGGACCGCGGTGTGCTGATCCGGGAGACCGGCCCGGCCGGGTGGTTGCGGGTCTCGGTCGGGACGGCGGAGGAGAACGCCACGTTCCGGGCCGCACTGACCGAAGTCCTGTCGACTGCCAAAAGGGCGAGCGATGAGTGATCAACAACCGCGTACGGCGCGGGTGGAACGCAGTACGTCCGAGTCCAGCGTCTCGGTGTTGATCAACTTGGACGGCACGGGTGACTCGGTGATCAACACCGGCGTCGGATTCTACGACCACATGCTGACCGCACTGGCTAGGCACGGACTTTTCGATCTTGAAGTACAGACCAAGGGTGACGTCTGGATCGACGCCCATCACACCGTGGAGGACACCGCGATCTCGCTGGGACAAGCGATCCGGCAAGCTCTGGGCGACAAGAGCGGCATTCGCCGGTTCGGTGATGCGTTGGTGCCGTTGGACGAGGCGCTCGCCCAGGCCGTGGTGGACGTGTCCGGCCGACCGTACTGTGTGCATTCCGGCGAACCGGATGGCCAGGAATACGTCCAGATCGGCGGCGGGAACGCCGGCGTCCCGTACGTCGGTTCGCTGACGCGTCACGTGATGGAGAGTCTGGCGTTCCACGCCGGCATCTGCCTGCACCTGCGGGTTCTGGCCGGACGGGACCCGCACCACATTGTCGAGGCGCAGTTCAAGGCCGTCGCCCGGGCGCTGCGGGACGCTGTGGCGCCGGATCCGCGGGTGACCGGGATCCCGAGTACCAAGGGCACACTGTGATTCCTGAGTTGTCTGAGACACACGTCGAACCCGATCGAGACGTCTCGGGCAAATCGATCGTCGTGCTGGACTACGGACTGGGTAACATCCGTTCGGCAGAGCGGGCGCTGGCCCGGACCGGTGCCCAGGTGACGGTGACCGTCGACCGCGATGCCGCACTGGCGGCAGACGGTCTGGTGGTTCCGGGCGTCGGCGCCTTCGCGGCCTGCATGGACGGATTGGTGTCGATCGGCGGCGACAAGATCATCGAGGAACGACTGGCACAGAACAAGCCGGTTCTCGGTATCTGCGTCGGCGCCCAGATCCTCTTCGCGCAAGGCGTTGAACACGGTCACCGAGTGGACGGGTGCGCACGATGGCCCGGTGTTGTCGAGGCATTGCACGCGAACCGGTTGCCGCATATGGGCTGGAACACCGTCCAGGTGCCCGCGGGAAGCGCGCTGTTCGCCGGTCTGGAGCACGAGCGGTTCTACTTCGTGCATTCCTATGGGGTCCGCGAGCAGGGACCGGTACGCGACTTCGGCAATGCCGTGATCACCTGGGCCGAGCATGAAGGGGATCGCTTCATCGCCGGCATCGAGGAAGGCTCGCTGAGCGCCACCCAGTTCCATCCGGAGAAGTCGGGAGCGGCGGGCGCGCGGCTGCTCGCCAATTGGGTGGCCACTGTTTGATCGGTACCGGTTGATCGGGCCGGTGCTGCTGCGCACCTGGTGATCTTTGGCTGTGTTGTGCGGTGACTTGGTGCTGCGTGCTTCCTGGATTTCCGCCGTGCAACGGAAGCGATGCGTTGCCCGCCGAGCCGACGTGTCGCTTGCGACGCCTCTGCTTTCGATTCACTCGCGCGCGTACAGGCGCCCCCTCGGTAGGGATGGTGGCTGCACCTTCCCCGGCTGCGGTAAGACACCGAAATGGTGCCAACGCCACCATTTGGTTGACTGGGCCGACGGCGGCCCAACCGACCTCCCGAACCTGGCCCTGTTGTGCGCGTACGCACCATTACCGGTTCGCCAAACACGGCTGGACCGCCGAATACCAGCACGGCCGGGTGTGGTGGCGGCCACCCAAACCTTCGACCCCGACCAAAAACCCATCCTCAACACCATCCACCGCAACCCACCACTCCGCACCTGACCGGATGTCGGGCCGAGTCGCCCCCGGAAGCAGTTGGTGCGCGCCGCCGGTCTGTCAGTGCCGCGTCACGGCAACTTGGTCAGTACCGTCGCGTCAGGGCCGCATCGTCAGGCAGCAGCACGAGGCCGCGATTCATCGGACCGTCGAAGTCGAGCGTCAGCGGCTCGACCGATCCGCCACGGGCAAGTTGATGATCAGTGATGGCTGCCAGCAAGGCATCGCGCCCGAGTCGCTGCTCACGATCCCAGAAGTTGCAGCACGGCACCACCAACACCGGAACCCGATCGGCCGACTCGACCACCGGCCGCAGCGCCTGGTCGGGATGCAGGCCGATCACCAGGTCGTAGAACTCCGCGAGATCGGCCCCATAGGCGACCGCTCGGCTGGCCACCCCGCGCAACGGCCAGCCGCGTGGATCCACCACCTCGGCCTGCTTGTTGTAGCGCTTCGCGAGGATCCTGGCCAGCATGCCCTGTCCGCCGGCTACATCGGCCACATAACGGGCATCGGGGAACCGGTCGGCAACGAAGCCGGCAGTTGCCTCGAAGCGTCCCGGTGCGCCGTGGAAGGAATGCCGAGCCACATCCAGACCCTAGAGCGCCCACGGCGGACTCGCCTCCGGCTTTCCGGGCAATCGGGCACGGAGAAGCCGATGCTAGCGACTGAAACGGTACAACGCGACCGTCGGTCTCGATTGTGTCCGGTGAATTGTGAACAGGCCATTCGTCGTACATCATGTCTGCAAGCGACCCTGCGAAAGGGGCAGAGATGAGCGACGCAGCCAGCCGCGGCAGCGCACGCACGTTCACGGACGTGATCTTCGATCTCGGTGGGGTGGTGCTGCGCTGGGAGCCGCAGCGGGCCTACGAACAGGTGATGCCCGCCGACGAAGTCGACAACTTCATGGACGAAATCTGCTTCAACGAGTGGAACCTCGGCCATGACGCCGGCCGCGACTGGGACGACGGCGAGGCAGAGCTGATCTCCCGGATGCCGCACCGCCGGGAGGCGATCGAGGCGTACCGCCGGTATTTCGATCAGACCATCACCGGCATGGTCCCCGGCACCGGCGCGATCATGACCGAGCTGCGTCAGGCCGGCAAACGGATCGTGGCGCTGACCAACTGGTCGGCCGACCTCTTTCACCCCACGCGGCGCCGCTACGGCCTGCTCAACCGGTTCGCGGGCATCGTCGTCTCCGGTGAGGAGGGCATCGCCAAACCGGATCCGCGGCTCTTCAAGATCGTTTTCGAGCGATACGGGATCAACCCCGAGTCCGCGATCTTCATCGACGACAACCCGCACAACTGCGACACCGCCGAAGCTCTCGGTCTCGAGGTGATCAGGTTCACCGACGCCGCCTCCGCGCGGAAGCGGCTCGTCGAGCTCGGCGTGCTCGACGAGCGCCCGGCCGTCGCGGGGCCGATCTACCACATCGCCAAACGCAAGCAGTGGGATGCGGCCAAGGAGCACGGCAACTACTGCTGGTCGACCCGCCGGGTGACGTACGAGAACCAGGGGTTTGTGCACTGCTGTCGGGCGGACCAGGTGGCGGACGTCCGGAAGCGCAGTTACAGCGATCTGGCGGATGACGAACTGGTCGTTCTCCAACTGGACCCGGCGTCGTTGTCCGCCCCGGTGATCATGGAGGCCGACCCGGCGACGGGTGAGGAGTATCCGCACCTTTACGGTGATCTCAAACCCGCGGAGGTCACCGCCGAACTGGAACTCTCCGAAGTCGTCGGCGCAGCACTGTGAGCTGATCCGGGACCTCCGTCGGCGCCGTGATCATCGCCGATCACCCCAGTTCGAGCTCGATGGTGGCAAAGGAGTGCGGCGGAAGCGTGACCTGCAGGCCGCGCGGATGATCTTCGATCGCATCCCATTCCGTGGGGCGCACCTGATCAGGTCCGGCGGGCGTGTTGTGGTCCTGCAGCGCGGACGAGGTCAACAGGCGACCGGTCCGGTTGCGGATCTCGCGGCCTCGCAGGTCCAGCACGATCGACGCCTCCGTGGCGGCGTCGATGTTGGTCAGTGAGATCAACGCTCGGTCGTCCTTCGTGCTGGCCGACGCCGACAACAGGTCCACCTGGTAGCCGCCGCTCGGGCGCGCCTGCGGGCCTTCCACGACGTGGGTCGGCAGCCGCCGCGCGTCCTGGTGGCCCTTGTTCATCTCGAACACGTGGTAGGTCGGCGTCAACACCAGCGTGCCGTCCGGGCCGTCGTCGGTGAGGATCATCGCCTGCAGGACGTTGACCGTCTGGGCGATATTGGCCATGACCAGCCGCTCGGCGTGATCATGGAAGATGTCGAAGTGGGTGCTGGCCACCAACGCGTCCCGCAGGGTGTTCTGCTGGAACAGGAAGCCGGGATTGGTACCGGGCTCGACATCCCACCAGGTGCCCCATTCGTCCAGCACCAGTCCCACTGTGCGATCCGGATCGTAGGCATCCATGATCGCGGAATGACCACTGATGATCCGGTCGATGAATTGCGCCTTGCCCAGTGTCAGGTAGTAATCCTCGTCGCCGAAGTCGGTGGCGGAGCCTTTGCGGTTCGACGGGCCGACCACGGTGTAGTAGTGGATCGAGAGACCTTGGAAGATCTTCTTCGGCGTTCTGGAACAGCCGAGGCAGCTGATCGCCTTCATCAGGGTCTCGGTCCAGGCAAGATCACCGTCGGCGGCGCCGGCCGCGATCCGGTAGAGCGTGTTGTCGCCATGATCACGGCAGAAGGTCGCGTACTGGCGGGCGAGATCGGCGTACGCCTCGGCCCGCATGTTGCCGCCGCAACCCCAGGCCTCGTTGCCGACGCCCCAGAAAGGCACCCGCCACGGTTCATCCCGCCCGTTTGCCTTGCGCAGCCGGACCATCGGGCTGTCACCGTCCCGGGTCAGATACTCGACCCAGTCGCTCATCTCCTTGACCGTCCCGGATCCGACATTGCCGTTGACGTACGGATCGGCGCCGAGCAGCTCGCACAACGCCATGAACTCATGGGTGCCGAAGTGATTGTTCTCCTCGACATTGCCCCAGTGGGTGTTCACCATCACCGGCCGCTGATCCTTCGGCCCGATGCCGTCGGTCCAGTGGTATTCGTCGGCGAAACAGCCGCCGGGCCAGCGCAGGTTCGGGATGTTGAGCCTGCGCAGCGCGTCGACGACGTCGGTTCGGATGCCGCCCTCGTTGGGCAACGGCGAGTCCTCACCCACGTAGAAGCCGCCGTAGATGCAGCGGCCGAGGTGTTCGGCGAAGTGTCCGTAGAGATGCCGGTTGATCACCGGACCGGGAACGTCAAGATCAATCACGATGCGGGCGTCGTAGGCCATGCGGATGATCATTCCAGCCCGGCAGCTGATGTCGGCACCGGGGTTTACCTTTCCCGCATGACGGACTGGAAGGCGTACGCCCTGGGCAAGCCCGGCGCCTGGCCCGACGAGCCGTGGGAGGGCGATCTGGTGGCCAAGGTCGGCGACAAGATCTTCGTCTTCCTCGGCGGGTCGGGCGATGGGGAGGTCACCAGCCTCGGAGTCAAGTGCGGAGACCGCGAGGCCGCCGACGAATGGCTGCTGCGCTATCCGGAGGACGCGGTCCGGATGGCCTACATCGGCCAACACGGCTGGAACACGCTGGTGGTCGGTTCGCGGATCCCCGATGACGAGCTGCGGGACGCGATCGACACGTCGTACGAGCTGATCGTCGCCAAACTGCCGAAGAGGGTACGCGACACGCTCGGCTGAGTCGCACCTGGAAACTGTGTTGACCGTTCGGTCAATACCGGCCATTATTGACCACATGGTCAATAAGGACACAGTTCGCGCGCGGGAACCCGACCTGGTGCTGGCGAGCAAGGCGGTCTGGGTCTACGTCGGGTTGACGGTCGCAACGCTCATCGCGCTCGTGGTGATGACCGGTGTGGCGCCGCACCTGGCCACCGACGAAGCCTGGGGACACCAGATCATCGTCGCGATCTTCGCCGTCCTGCTGCCGCTGCGGATGCGTGCCGCCCGCGGCGGCAGTTCCGGTGCGGTGCGCGCAGTACTGATCATCGCCACGGTGGTCGGCGTGGTGAACCTGGTGGAGGCGATCCTCCCGGTGTTCCCGCTCTGGACGCGGATCGTGATGCTGGTCGTGGTGGTCACGATGGCGGCCCTGGTCGCGATCCTGACCGGACGGATCGGCGCACGGGCGACGGCAGCAACGAAGTGACCGTTCCACCGAAAGCTCCGGTCCCACCCGAGGATGCGGAGCCGCCCGAGCCGGCACGGTCGGCCAGGACGCGGTTGGGTGTCGCGGAGCGCCGGGCCCAGATCGTCCGGGCGGCGCTCGCGGTCGTTGCCGAGCGGGGCTGTGCCCGGGCGTCGGCGTCGGCGATCGCCGCAGCCGCCGGGGTGTCGAAGGGCCTACTGTGGCACTACTTCACTGACAAGGACGACCTGATGAAGCAGGCCGTGATAGCGACGGTTGAGCGGCTCGGCCGGGAGTTGGCCGAGCAGATTGATGTGACGGCGCCGCCGCCCGACATCATCCGCGCCGGCATCCGGTGGATCGCACGGTGGAGCATCGATCATCGCAACGAATTCCGGGCGATGGACCAGATCACCCGGGTGCTGCGCGACACCGAAGGGCGGCCGGCGTTCAGCCTGGCCGATTACGAGCCCACCTACCAGCAGCAGGAGGCGCTGTTCCGGCGCGGCCAGGAACTGGGCTACTTCCGACCCTTCGACACCCGCGTCATGGCGGTCACCTACCAGGGTGCGATCGACATGATGCTGTCCTACGTCGACGGCCACCCCGACACCGACGTCGAGCAGTACGCCGACGCGTTGGTCGACATCATCCTGGCGGCGGTCAGCGCACCCACACCGCCCGCGACGCGGAAGTGATTGCTGCCGGTCTTCTCGGATAGGGTCGGATGGTGCCCATGCAGGAGAAGATCGTGTCGCGGCTCGAATTGCTGCCGGCCGTCGACGTCGCCGGCGGCCAGGCCGTTCAACTGGTGCAGGGCAAGGCCGGCACCGAGAAGGTCTTCGGCGACCCCGTCGCCGCAGCGACGCGGTGGGCCGAGGCGGGCGCCGAGTGGATCCATCTCGTGGACCTCGATGCCGCGTTCGGCCGCGGCGACAACGCCACGGTGATCGGCCGGGTCATCGAGGAGATCTCGGCGCGCTTCGACCTCAAGTTCGAACTCTCCGGCGGGATCCGCGACGACGCGTCCCTGGACCGGGCACTGGCCACCGGCTGCCGCCGGGTGAACATCGGCACCGCTGCCCTGGAGCGCCCGGAGTGGTGCGAGCAGGTGATCGGCGAACACGGCGACCGGATCGCGATCGGCCTGGACGTACGCGGCGAGACCCTGGCCGCCCGCGGCTGGACCACCGAGGGCGGCAACGTCTACCAGACCCTGTCCCGTCTCGACGCGGCCGGCTGCGCGCGCTACGTGGTGACCGACGTGAACAGCGACGGCATGCTGTCCGGCCCCAACCTCGACCTGCTGCGCTCGATCTGCGCGCGCACCGACCGCCCGGTGGTGGCCAGCGGCGGCATCTCCACGTTGGACGACATCGCCCGGCTCCGCGATCTGGTCGACACCGGAGTCGAGGGCGCGATCATCGGCACCGCGCTCTACGTCGGCAACTTCACCCTGCAGGACGCGCTGCGCATCGCCGAGGTGAACCGGTGAGCAGTTCCGCCGCGCCGGCCGAGGCGTTCGGCACGCCGCTGCATGGTGCCACCCAGGCCGAACATCCCGCGCCGACCCTCGACGGCCGGTTGAAGGACCTGTTGGCCGGCAGGAAGATCCTGCTGACCGGGGTCACCGGCTTCATCGGCGAGCAGTTGTTGTGGAAGATCCTGCACGACCTACCCGACACCTCGGCCGCGGTGCTGGTCCGGCGCAAGGGCTCGGCATCGGCCCGGGACCGGATGATCAGCGTGGTCAAGAAGAAGATCTTCCGGGAGTTGGCCGAGCCGTACGGCGGTCCCGAGGGTCTGCTGGACGCCCGGATCACCTGCGTGGAGGGCGATCTGCCCAATGTCCCCCAGCTGCCGTCGGATATC
>Ga0164243_10004675_pt1 | contig 21318 bp, 17 predicted proteins | sample OricompcompostOP_FD_108781 | JGI IMG/M metagenome (GOLD analysis project Ga0164243, IMG submission 108781) | Organic Plus compost microbial communities from Emeryville, California, USA - Original compost - Organic plus compost (OP) | ecosystem: Engineered > Solid waste > Mixed feedstock >...
CATCAAGCGACGCTTATGGATAGCATAGACCTTATCCTGATGGGCACCGATACTTACCACTTATTTTCTTCCTTTTGGCCGTATGCAACCGGTGAAGACCCCAAAGTAACCGCAGGGATGAACAGTATCCCCAAAATCGTTTTCTCAACGTCCTTAAAGGAAGTACAGTGGGGAAGCTATGGAAATCTATCTTTGGTAACAGACGATGCGGTAGCCTATATTAAATCTTTGAAAGAAGGTAACGGGAAAAACATGATTATGTGGGGAAGCATTGCCTTAGCCCAATCCTTGCTAAAAGCAAATTTATTCGACGAGATCCAGCTGATTGTCGCCCCGGTCGCTATCGGAAAAGGATATAAGCTGTTTCCCGAAGACGTCAAGCTCTTTCCGTTAAAATTTATTCGGAGTAACGTGTTTTCGGAGGGCACAACACTGCAGATCTACGGTACCGCACCAACAAATAATTGAGGAGATACATGATGGCAAAAAGTAAACTGTTGCGAATGGACAACGTCGGCATTGTGGTTGAATCCCTCGATGAAGCCATTTCTTTTTTTACCGAGCTTGGTCTTAAACTCGAAGGGCGAGGTTTCGTAGAAGGTGAATGGGCAGGGCGCATCACCGGGCTAGGCAACCAGCGTGTGGAGATCGCGATGATGGTTACCCCAGATGGCCATAGCCGACTGGAGATTTCTCGGTTTCTCTCACCACCTGTGGTCGCCGATCATCGGAAAGCCCCGGTGAATGCACTCGGTTACCTCCGCGTCATGTTTGCGGTGGAAGATATCGATGAGACGCTGGGTAGGCTCCGCCAATTCGGCACGCAGCTCGTGGGTGAATTGGTTCAATACGAAAACTCATATCGGCTCTGCTACATCCGCGGTCCGGAAGGGCTCCTCATCGGGCTTGCGGAACCGCTTTTTTCCGATACATAATTGCTGTATTTTTTGTATCTTGCTCTTGATGCAAAAATATCAGGCAAAAATAGATTTAGCACTTTTTATTCCGGTTGTCGGACTCATGTTGGGCGTCACGCTGATGACGGTTATTTTGCCCCTGAATGAGCCGGATCCAAGAGCCGCCTATACCTCGTGGGGAATTGCTTTGCTCATGCTTCTTTCCACGATTTTTTGCGCCCAGTGCTTTTTAGCCACCCATTACCTCATCGATGGCAAGGCGCTGATCGTTCATGCGGGACCGCTTTATAAGAACAGGAAAATAGATATCGCTTCCATCCGGAAAATCACGAAAACCCGAACCTTCATCAGTGCACCCGCGCCTTCGCTGGATCGGCTCGAAATTTTCTATAACAAGTTCGATAGCATCGTGATTTCACCAAAAGACAAAACAGCATTTATTATGGATCTGCTAAAATTGAATCCGGCGATTGAGGTGGCATAGTTAAAATAAAAAAATAACCCCAGCTCCTTTCTGAAAAATGAGCCGGGGTAAATCATCTTTCCCGGGAAAAAGATGTCGCCCCCATGGGATCGGGGACTATCAACCTAAACCTAGGCCGAATATAAGCATAACAACTTAACCGCGCAAGTAATTAATTAACAAAACAGAAAAAAAATGAGCAAGGCCAGTCGGAGTGGTCAGTGCCCGTTACACGTTATCGACCGATGGCGATTTAATACCGATTCTATGCAAGATATCTGCCATGAATGATTTTTTTACTTAACAAAAGTACAGGCTGAACACCGGATGCGACGGTGTAAAATAGACAATACAATGGGGGGTCTGGACAATCTAGACTTCCGGCAAAGGTACATCAAATCAATCTGAATAATGCAACCGCCCCACGATCGACAACTTGTCGCTCGCTGCCAACCCGTTTGGATTGCAACCGAGCTGTCCTTCCGGCACGGGGATGCCAAGCGCATCATAAAAACGAACCCAATACGCATCAAACTCCTTCGTCTCCGGATCTTTGAAAGTCATCGGCTCCAATTCGAAAAGATGACATTTCCTAAAAGCCCGTTCCACTAAATCCGAACAATATACCGAGCTATCATTCAATACATAAGACCAATTATACGGCTTTCCCAACCATTTCTTTGCCTCGGCGATGGCATCGGGAATGCACGGCTGGTAATCGCTTTTCAATCTGAAAATGAACAACCCGCGACGTTCGGATGAGGACCGCTGGATGTAATCGCCGATCGGTTCCCGTAGGGTACCTTTCTCCCCGGTTGCATGGATCAGGTAGATACGGCCGTGAAACACTTCCACTAAAGCCACGTGGTCGAAAGCCTTGCTCGTTTCTCTTTGGGTAACCCGGTTAATCGCCCCGGAAAGGTCTTCGCTTTTCGCGCCCACAAATAAAAGATCCCCGTTTTGAAGTTCAATGTTGTAGCGTTGGGTCGCTTGCGGATAGGCCAGGGCCTGAACAACCGAGAACACAAGTGCAAGTGAAATTCGTAAAAGTATCTTTGCCATCCCGCAAAGATAGAACGGCCCGCACCATAAAGTGGCAAAATGCGAAAAAAGCTTTCAGCGTACAAGGTTCGGATCCCGAAGGTATTGCGCCAACGATGTCGGGAGTTTTACGGCATCATCCGGTCGTTCCAGTGCCGTCCTTCCGTCGATCACCGCCTGGGTCATGTCTGCAAGATTGGCTGCTGTGTTTTCGGTAAATCCGACCGATAACAGATTTTCCTGCCATTTTTCCCGGGGAATGGATTGGGCGGTCACCGTTTTATTAAACAGTGTTGAAAAGGCCTCCGCAACGTCTTCCGAGCTGTAAGGCCGTTGCCCAATCAACTCATAAACTGCGTTTCCTCCGAATGATTCTCGGGCCATGACCTTGGCGATGAATCCGGCCAGATCAATAGGCGAATGCATTTCAATTTTCAATTTTCCGGGGAAAAACGTCGGAAGTACCCCATGCTGTTCCATAGTTTGCCAATAGGCCAACCAGTTGCTGAAATAATACGAAGGCCGGATAAATACCTTGTCGGCATCGAGATCGGCGAGCCCCTGTTCTAATATGCGCGACATTAAGATGTTTCCGGTGCTGCCTTCCACATGCGCCCCCACGCATGACAGCGCTACCACTTTTTTGATACCCGTCGCTTGAATAGCCTTCCGGTAGTTTTCGACAATGCGTTCGGTCTCACCAAGGATATCATTCGAGGTGGGATCTTCCGGTGTCAGGACGAAAACTGCCGATCCTCCCTGGAATGAAGCAATAAGTTGCTTGACATCAAATAAATCAGCCGCCTTGGCGTCGATGGATTTGTCGGCCACTTTATCGGGGTTCCTGACCACGGCACGTACAGGGAAACCGTCTTTTTTGAGTTCCTTGAGGAGATTCGAACCTACCTGTCCGGTTGCGCCTACAATAATATTCATACGTCTTGAGTTTTCATGTTAACAACACAAAGCTAAGACGGGTTTGTGACAACCTTATGGCAAGACTCCGCGGCCCACCGGACAGTTCGTTCAGTTCCCGCTAGCTAGCGGCGCAGGGCGAACCCGGCAGCATTGACCAAATGGAAAATCCGCGGCGACCGCAGCGACCGCGAATGATTCGGGGCAGCTACCCCGGGCTTTGGTCGGACGGCTTTATGGTAAGCACCACGTCCGTAAACCAACGTAAACGCACTGTGCAGGTGAAATCTTTCCCAAAAAATTCGGCTACCTGAAAACGCACATCGGATTCCAGCGACGCTTCGTCGTCACCTCTGGCAATGAGCCCGACATTTCCCTCTATCGCCGTAAGACCGCCATCGTCTGTTTTATACACAACAAATATCAATTCCTTGATATTATCCCAAAATTTTTTCATCTTGTTTTCTTAATCTCATTCATCCACCGGCAAGACATGACAATCCGTTGCCATACCGGCACGGAGGTTAGGCCTGGCTTTGATCAATTTTTCAACGTGCAGGCATGCAGGCCATCGTTGCAATAGCCGCAAAAACTAGCTAATAGAATTCTTATATAAAACGAGTGTAATCCGGGGGAGCCCGGAGGCCGATGGAAAGTAGACCGAGGTTTTGAACATAAGGTTTCGACCGTGCGGGGGATCGGCGACGACAAACTACAAACGATGGCTGGCCGAGACTTATCCAATCCGTTAGGAAAGTTGTATGGGGCAGCTGTTGCTTGACAAATCGGAAGATATGGCTGGCGTGTGAATACGCGTGGGAGTGGTTAGCATGGGCGTGATTTTCCAATAGCCGGTCCAGGAGACCTCCCTCACAATTATCACAAACGAAGTGATTGTATGTGTGCGCCGTTCGTTCATGGAGATGGTCATGCGGAAAAGTATCATGCCCGATCATGAACAACATAATCAGCAACATCAACACCACCTTTATCCGTTTTAACGCGCCCATTTCCCGAGCAAAGATACCTACGTTATCCGTTTATTTTCTCAGAATTTTTCCATCGACTTTCCCTTGGCTAGCATAGCCTGTCTTCGATGTCTTCTATACGATAACGCAGGTGACGCCGGAAAATTTCCGGCAGATCATTTCATCCACCTCCGCCTTTGTACGGCCTTTCTTTTCTGCTCTGATAAAATGCGGGTCGGCACCCGCAAAGCCATTGGATAAACCTCGTCGCATTAGTCATCAACTCGTCAACCATTCCCATATGGATGCTTCCATGGTTTCCGATAGGGTCTCCTCAGCAGCGCTGTCGCTTCCGGATCGCCAATGCATATTTTCTGCTGCGGATCGTAAGTCAATGGCCGGTTCACCTGCATGGAAAGGTTCGCAAGTATGCAACTGGCCGTTGAGATGTGCCCTTCTTCGATATCCGCAACGGGCAAATGATCATTTTCAATCGCCGACAGGAGGTCCAGCATGTGCCGCCGCGTTGCGGGGGCGGTATGCAGCTCGATGCGCGACTCGTTGAGATCTTCCGGAAACTCGGTTTTCTCATACACGACATCTTTCGCAATGCGATCGCCTTTGCCGGTCGGAATAAACTCATACTTCATGACACTTCCTTTGAGCGTGCCTTTATCACCGTAAATCATAAATGCCCATGGATAGTCGGCATCTGTTGGGTTGCCCCAGGTGCGGTGCTGCCATATGCAATTTAATTCATCGTACTCAAAAATGGCGGTCTGCGTATCGGCAATTGTTGATTTTCCACCTTTCTGAACATAGATCCCGCCCGTTGCATGGATCCGTTTTGGCCATTTGAGCCCCAACAACCAGCGTACCGTGTCAAACATGTGAACGCACATATCGCCTGTGACTCCGTTGCCGTATTCCATAAAAGTCCGCCACCAACCTCCATGTGGTAATCCATCGTAAGGCCGTAAGGGAGCGGGACCGGTCCACATTTCATAGTCAAGAAATTCAGGAACGGGCTCCGCAGGCGGATTCCCATTTCTTCGCATGTGGTAGTAGCAACACATCTCAACGTGTGATATCTTACCGAGCAACCCCTTGTCAATCACCTGCTCTTTTGCATCGATCAAATGAGGGGTACTTCGCCTTTGCGTGCCTATCTGTACTTTTCGGTTGTATTTGCGTGCCGTGCTAAGGATAGCTTCTCCCTCGAGCACATCGACGCTAACCGGCTTTTGCAGGTAAAGATGTGCTCCGGATGTCATTGCATCAATGGCCTGTTGCGCATGCCAATGGTCGGGCGTTCCAATGAGGATAAGATCGAATTTATGGTCTGCAAGCATCTTCCGATAATCGCTATACAGCTGGGGGATCTTCCTTGAAACCTGCCGCTCGCTGATCAGCTTTCCAGCTTCTTTCAGGTGATTTCCGTCCACATCGCATACGGCGACTACTTCAACATCACGGACCTGGATGAGCTTGAAAAGGTCACTTTTCCCATACCAACCAGCTCCGATTAACCCCACCCGCAAGTTACTGCGTGTTCCGGCAAATGTTAGTCCCTTAGCTTGCAGGGCCGATAATGTCAAAACAGCGCCGGCGCCCTGAATGAATGTTCTGCGGTTCGGATTAAAATTTACCATAATCTATCGGTTCATTATTTTCTGGGGAAAACTTAGAACGAAGATACGGTTTATTTCGCGATTTCGTGGGCGTACTGTCAAACTATCGACAACGAAATCTGTTACCCTAGGTAAGATTGAACGTAGTAACACATTAACGAACGGATAGCATGAAAATTGACAAGAGAACCTATTGGTTAGTGGGGGCGGGATTGTTGGGTGTTGCTTTGTTTTCTACTTGCGGCAGCATTCCCCGGAAAGCAAAACCCATCAACCATTTTGAGCTCGACCGTTATTTGGGCACATGGTATGAGATAGCGCGTTTTGACCACCGATTTGAAAGAAACCTGAACAACGTGACGGCCAGGTATAGCCTCAATGACGACGGAACGGTCCGAGTGGTAAACAGGGGCTTCGACACCGTAAAGAATGCGTGGAAATCTGCCACGGGAAAAGCTAAATTTAGAAAAGATAAACAGACTGCAGCGCTCAAGGTTTCTTTCTTTGGGCCTTTTTATTCAGGCTATAACGTCATTGCCATCGACGCCGACTACCAATATGCCCTGGTTGCCGGCGAAAGCCTCAAATACCTCTGGATATTGTCAAGGACAACCACCATACCACCCGATGTCAAAAAGGATTACCTCGAACGGGCGAAGGAAATAGGCTACGACACCTCGAAGCTCATCTGGGTAGCACATAACAAAGACTAACATCTGACATAGGGTTGTCAAATTCAGTCCTAATTTCGCCGGCCACCAACCATAAGGAAATCACGGCCTTATCTTTTGGGTGGATTGATGAGACAACTGCACTCGCCGGCCAGTATAAAAAACCTAAACAATTTTAGTTCTTAAGCGTATGGTAATAAATTAAAATAGGTTAGTCACATCATGAGAACATTGGCCATACTTCCGTTTATTTTACTGACATGCTGCCAGCCTGAAAAAAAATTCGATTTTCTGGTCGGTGAATGGACCCGCACCAATGAAGAGGCGGGGGAACAGACCATTGAGACGTGGAAACGGCTGAACGATTCAACGTATATAGGCCATAGTTACATCTTGAGCGGAAAGGACACCGTGTGGCGGGAAAAGGCTATCTTATCGCCGATTGCAGGTGTGTGGCACTACCAGGTCAGGTTAATGGAAGAAATTGAAGCAATCAACTTCCGCGTGGTCGAAGCGGATGGCCGATCTTTCATCTGTGAGAACCAACACAATGCATTCCCCAAAGTTATTAGATACTGGAAAGATGGCGAGAACCTACAAGCCGAAGTATCCTATAATGATTCATCCGTTGCCTACCTTTTCGCGCGAAAGCAAGAGGTTCAATGAAACTATGGAAAAACATTTTGCAGTATTTTATCCGTCGTATACAATAAGCACACCATCCGTGCGTTTATGAGATAGGTTTAGGTTGATAAGAGAGGTCCGGCTACCCCAAAACGCCGGGCCTTTCGTTTTTGGCACTATTCAAGTGTCGGATTAAACGTACCTCCCCAATTCGCATTCTGCTCAATTTTGGGATTCCGGTCGATGACGCTCTCTTGGATGGGAAAGAAATAATACGTTTCCGGTACCGAATTCACACGGACACCAGACAGCGGCACCTGCAACAGCCGGTATTTGAAATCATCTTCCTGTAACGCATAGGTGGATGCTTTTGTCCGGGCTTCGGTGATAGACATCTCTGTCCCATCTGCTTCTACGGCAATCGCCTCCACCCCATGTTTCGTTGTGCCATCCAAGCGGTCGAGCATACGTAGTCGCCTTAAATCCCAGAAGCGATGGCCTTCAAAACAGAATTCAATATTCCGCTCTGCCAAAATCGCCTCCCGCATTTCGGTTCTTAAAGAGGCCTTGATACCGTAGTTGCCATCCGCACCGGGCTCGATCCCCGCCCGCTGGCGAATTTGCTTCAATACATTCATTGCCTCATCCATCCTGCCGGTTTCATTGGCGGTCTCTGCGTAATTTAACATTACTTCTGCAAAACGCATTAACACAAAATCCACGTCGTATTGCTGAACTTCTCCTTGCGTAAGCCGCAATAAACTGTTCTTTTCTATAAAAAATCCGCTGTACCGATCCAGGTTTGTGGAGTTTACGCCAGCGCGTGGATTGACACCAAAATCGTCGAGTTCATGCGCTACACCCAATGCGGTATACTGCCGGCGACCGGTTTTTCCGGAGACTTCATACAGTTTTCCATTCCATACCACTGATTTCTCGAAACGGGGATCCCGATTTTCCCAATAGCTTTGTAAGAACTCGTCCTCTGTCTTGTAGTAATCACTCGTTGGGTCATCAAATGCTTTTCCATCTTTCATTGGAAACATTTTGACATACTCCCACGTAGGACAGGCATTCGCAGCACCGCGGCTTTCCGAACCGGGCCGTACCCCGTGGTCCCACACAGCGACCTTATTGGGATAAGCGTTGATTACGGCAAAGACGACTTCCGGGCCGCGTTCTGCCAATGCGATATCCTCATAATTGTCCGCTAGGGTATAACCGTTGGCCAGTAACGCATCGTAAGCTTGTTTATTGACGTCATAAGCGGTTTGCCAATCCGCATTATTCCAGGGATTGGACGGATGAAATTGCGGGGATGCCCGATACAGCAACACTTTGGCTTTAAAGGCCAGCGCAAACATGCCGTCTATCTTTCCGTAGTCGGCCGAGGCTTTCTCGATCTGCTCGGGCAGTTTCGAGATCGCGTCATCCAGATCGCGAAGGATCAATTCAAAACACTCGGCTGTCGAATTGCGCGGCACATAGAGGTCATCTTCGTACCGATCCTGCGGGATCGTCACGTACGGCACTCCTCCATGATACATCACCATCTGGAAATAGGCATATGCACGCATAAATAAGGCTTGCCCGGTTATGTTATCTTTTACCGATTGGTCCAATGACCCAGCATTCACATCCTGAATGGCTTGGTTAATGAGGCGAATCCGGTTATAGTCCCACGACTTGTACTCGTCATTTGAGATGGTAATCCGGTTGGGATAAAAGTGGATCCCGATGAGCTGCTCGCTACGTTGTTCGGCTGTCGTACTCCAATTGCCAAACATTTCGTAAACATTGGCCATGTACGCGTTCGCTAAGTTCGGGTCGTTCCAAACTTGTTCGGGATCATAGCTGGTTAAATCGTCGATATCCAGCACATCTTTACAAGAGGCAAACAGACCTCCAATGCTAATCAGTATATAAATTATCTTTTTCATCTTTATGCATTTTCTTTTTCAGTGTTGCGGCTTGCACTCGCGTAGTTTCATCTTCATACAAGGTGTTTAGAAGCTGACATCCAGTCCGAAAGTGAACGTCTTCATCACCGGATAAGAGTCGTAGTTTTCTTGTTCGGGATCGTGAAATTCGCGCATGGCCGAAAGGAAAAACAAATTCGTCCCGTTGAAGAACAACTGGGCATTGTTGAGACGCAAAGCAGACATCCAGCTTTCAGGCAGCGTATAGGCCACATTCAGCGTTCGTAACCGCAGATACGCTCCATTCCTAATCCAAAAGGAAGAGGCGCCGGTGCCCGACTCGAACCAATTCTGCCCGATAGGTCTTGGGTATTTTGCGTCGGGATTTTCTGGTGTCCACACGTCATCCGATGCCCATATCGGATAATAAGGACGTATCGCCCCGCCGTGCTGCCGCATACCCGGCCCTTCTTGATTGCTGATAATGCGGTCATAAGCCATAACCCCTTGAAAATGTGCCTGCAAGGCAAAACTTCGATAACTTACGTCGAACCCGAATCCGTAATTGATTAAGGGCGTTGCTTTGGTAGACAGCAGTTGAATGTCGTTTCCATCAATTTTCCCGTCGGCCCCCGGTGCAAATCCATCGCCGCGCACGTCTTCAAAATACAACCCACCCAGGTACGGATTACGCCCGTACTGCGTGAAACCCTGCGCCAGCAATTCGTCCAACTGTTCTTGGGTACGGATAATGCCCAGTGCTTTCAGCCCGATGATCCGCTCGTGAGGCAATCCGATACGTGACTCAAAATGACGATTCCCTCCGGGCGCATAGGCGGCGCTTTCGTCATAGACATCCCAACGGTCTTTTGCGTAACCGAGATTCGCATTTACGGTATAGCGAACCTCATTGTTGGCAGCCAGTTGATCGTTCCATTGCACGGTAAACTCTCCACCTCGCCAAGATCGCGCGGCATAGTTTTCCGGAGCCAGGTCTTGTCCGTAATTATCCGGAACGGAGACTAACCGGGGTCCGAGAATATTGGTTTCCTCTCTTAAAAACACGTCGAGCGCAGTGGTCAGCTTACTGTTAAAAATCCCCACGTCCAATCCGGCATTATAACTGGTGGAGGTGGCCCAGGTCAGGTTCGGGCTGGGCGTCGGGCCGGGTGCAATCGCACCGTAATAACGGTCGCCGAACATGTAGCCTCCGGAATTCACGTAACGTTCGGTAAAGGAAAACGCCGGTATCCGGTCGTCCGTACTGATCATAAGATCGTTACCCGTCGTACCATACGAAGCACGAAGCTTCAACTCGTTAATGGCGGTTTCGGCATTCTGAAAAAATGCCTCTTCCGAAATCCGCCAGGCCGCGGAAACAGAAGGGAAAAATCCCCACCGCTGATGCTCTGGAAACAGCGTATTCCCATCGTACCGAAACGAAAATTCAGCGATGTAACGACTATCATAGTTATAATTCACCCGGCCGATGAATGATTGCCTTGATCCAATTTCCTCCCAGCCATCTGCCTCCCGGAACTGCCGATCCGTTGGGTAAGCAAACATTTGATCGTAGTTGGTAATCGGATTTTCGCCCCGTGCGTAAGCGGCAAACAATCCGTCTTCCGCCTGTTCGAAAACCGCCAAAGCATCGATCGCATGGTTGCCAAATGTGCGGGTATAATTCAGAAACCAATTGAACTGATAGGCCCAATTGGTATGGATTTCATAGTCGAGAAAGGGTTGGTTCTGACTGAAATTAAATGTATTGGTCCGGTTGGGATCAGGCGCGGCCGGGATAAACCGATTGCCATCCGGATCGGCAGGAATGAACTGGTAATTGGTTTGGAAGGTCAGGTATTTTTTCCGCATGTAATCCTCCCCGAGGTAGCTGCCAACCACCTTTGTCGACAAACCGGGCGTTACCTTGTCAAGCTTAATATTTACCGACAAAATGGGGTTAAATTGCCGCTCCCTGGTTTTGATGTATCGATCGCCGATGACCTGGTCGATGACGCTCCAGGCCAACCAGCTTCCCATGGGCGTCTGTACGGGGTAGCTCGTTACATAGTCCGCCGGGGTACCGTCGGCCTCCGTGTAGAACGGATAGGTCTTTGGCCAGTTGAAAGTAACGCGGTACAAGTCTGAAACGTTATAATCGTCGTCTCCCGTAAACGGCCAATAGAACCGGTCGCCGTTTTGCTGGTAGGCGGAGAGATTCAGATCAATGGAAATGCTTTCATTGATCTTCGCCGATACGTTGCTGCGCAAATTGAATTTGCCGTGCTCCAATGATTTGTAGGATCCTTGCTCGCCCCGGTAACTCAACAGGGAGTAGTAGGTAACCCGCTCAGATCCGCCGTTTACACTGAGCGATTGCCGGTGACTCACGGGATTGCGCCAAATAAAATCATGCACATTATAACTCCGGTTGCGGAAATATTCAAATTCTTCGTCGCCGTTGGGTAACGGCGTGCCATTAAACGTTGCCACACGATTCTGATAAATCAATTCATCAGTCGCGGTAGTCAAATCCGAAAGCAACGTCATGGTGGGCTGTCCCAAGGTATAATTGGATTGAAAATTAAACGTGGGCTTTTGCTGGGTCCCTTTCCTGGTGGTAACCAGCACCACGCCGTTTCCGGCCCTTGAGCCGTAAATCGACGCAGTAGCCGCATCTTTCAAAAAGCTCATCTGATCCACTTCAAAGGCTTCCAGCGCGTCGAATGCTGCTTTATCTCGCACAACGCCATCAATCACGTATAGTGGCTCGCCGAAACCTCCGCGGATCCGGATACTCGACGTTGCTCCACTTAATCCCGAGGTATTGGTAACGTTGACCCCCGGTGCCCTGCCCGCCAACGTGTTGGAAAGATTGGAAGGCGATATTTTTGTAAGTTCCCTGGCATTCACCGCGGATACTGCACCCGTTAAATTTGATTTCTTCTGTGTACCGTACCCAACGACCACCACTTCTTCCAAGTCCGTTGCTCCCGCTACAACCAACGTCTTCACGATTGGATCGTCGTTTTCAACGACGTGGGTTGCCGGCTCATATCCCAGAAAGGTGAACGCAAGCGTATCACCGATGGCAGCAACGAGCTGGAAATTTCCATTTTCATCCGTTACGGTCTGGGTACCGCCCGGCTGAACGGTTATGGAAACGCCCGTGAGCGGCTGGCTGTTTTCATCCAGTACGGTGCCCCAGATGGGGTCCTGGGCGAAACTTGGTGAAAGGCCGCTGATGAAACATACCGCCAATGCGGCGACAAAACCCGTTACGCTACGTGGTGCCGATTTGTTTAACAAACTTCTCATGATAAATTGATAAATTGATTATAATACACGCCTAGGCATCGCGCCACTCCACAGGTGTCCTGCTTCGGGCACAAATCGCCCATAAATAAAACATCGATTTTTTCAATTAGCAGTTCTAATCTGGTAATAATCAGCAGCAAATGGCAAGCGCCCCTGTTGCTTAAACCTCGCTGGATGGGCTAACGTGATGGCCACTCCAGCTACGAATAACCGAAATGCTAACAGTGCTCCGGCGAGAAAGTTTCCCTTATTTGAGATTTATCGAGAGAGCCACCTGCCACAAGGTTGTCACCTGCATCGATTTATTTCGCTGGGAAAACGGCAATAAGCGTGGAAAAATTAGACTTAACGAAGTTATATACGTCATATTACAGCGCTAAGACAACGCCAGAACTCGTGGATATTGAACCCGCAAATTTTCTTTCGCTGGGTGGCAAAGGGGATCCATCCGGTCCGTTGTTTTCCGAGAAATTACAGGCACTCTACGCAACGGCCTATTCCATAAAGTTCAGGTGTAAAGAATTCGACAAGGATTTTGTTGTTCCGAAACTGGAATGCCTATGGTGGTATGATGAACACCGTTTCGGCCACCTCTCTATGTCGGAGGCGCCCGCGAACATACCCCGGAGTGAATGGGAATACCGGCTCCTGATCCGTATGCCGGAGTTCGTCACCGAAAGTGACGTGCAAAAAGGAATTGAAACGGTAATATCAAAAAAGGCACCGACATTCGTCAGAGATATCGAATTTTATCGGATGACCGAGGGTAAATCCATACAGATGCTACATATCGGCCCTTTTTCTACGGAACCCCAATCGCTGGCGCGGATCGCGCAATTCTCCGAGGCCCACGGACTGAAACGGAACGGCGTACACCATGAGATCTATTTATCCGACTTCCGGAAGACAGCTTCGGAAAAGTTAAGGACTATTTTACGCGAACCTGTCAAGTAGGGCCGATTTGCGGAATGTCAAGTTTATCCGCGGTTTCATGGCGATGGCAGATTTGGCAATGCGGTGCTCCCAATAACGCTGTAGATCACCTTTCATCAACAGCAATGAACCGTGCTGCAATCGGATGGAATAACGTAGACGGTGATTTTCCTTTTTCCGAAAATCGAAGTCGCGTTCCTGCCCAAGGCTGAGCGAGGCAATCTCGGTCTTATGCCCGGGTACCGTATCTTTATCGGCATGCCAGGCAACCGAGTCGTTCTCATCGCGATAAAGGTTTAACAACACGCCTTGGAACGTGCTGCCGGTTGCGCGTTCAACTTTTCCCTTCAGTTCCCACAGTTCAGGAATCCAGGGGACGGGCGTCCGTACGTCGCCATCACGTATTGGCCGGTCACCATACCAGGCGGTAAGCCTCGGCGTAATGATCTCTTTATCGTATAAAACCGCCTTATGCTGCTGCCAAGGCACATGATTAAGTAGAAAATCCAAAAGTGCATCTGCTTCCGACTCGGCTAAAAACCCGGGAAGATACGCCATCAGCTCCTTCGGTAAAAGCAAATGCGCGTTATCATCAAATAATTTGTGTTGCATCCCACAAATATAACTAATAAAATTAGTATTATTTGTGTTGCATCTCCCGGATAATCTTGATTGCGATTGGCACGGAAACAACCAAGATGATGATCACAACCACATAGTGGAGGTAGGGGCGCAAAAACGGCATGCTTCCGACAAGGTAGCCTGCGGTTGCAAACGAAAGGATCCAACCGGCTGAACCTATCAAAGCAAAGAGTACAACACGGCTGAATTTTAACCGAATGACACCGGCTACGATGGGGCCAAACGTGCGGATCAATGGAAAAAATACGCCAATGGATAAAGCTAAGGAACCGTATTTATGATAAAAGTTCTCGGCAGCCGTTAAATGCTGTTTCTTGAAAAATCGTGAATCTGGTCTGCGATATAAGAGCGGACCGGCTTTGTAGCCTATCAAGTACCCGGTAACATTGCCCAGCAGCGAAGCGAGCACGCCCAAGCTGCATAATGCGAAAAAGCTATGCGCAAACTGGCCGCTGGCAATTAAAACTCCTGCCATGAAAAGAAGCGCTCCGCTTGGAAGAAAAAAACAGAAAAAGAGACCGGTCTGCGCGTAAATTGCCAAAAGAACCAGCAGCAATCCACCAAATTGGATTAACGCTTCAACATCAAACATCCAAATTTATCGTTGTGTATCCTGCTGCCAAAGATAGGAAATTAACCCTTCCCACCTGCGCCCACGCTTTTTCAGTGTTGCAAAAACCGGATAAAAAATGACTAAATTAGCGGAAGCTTTCTAAAGGTTCCACATTCAAATTTAAACGCATTATGATATTACAATCCTTAATTGCTGAATTCGAGCAAGAAGTAAACAGCACCCGCAAATTACTACAAGCTGTGCCTGAAAAAGATATCCATTACAAACCTTCGCCGATTTCCTGGACCATGGGTGAGCTGGCGCAGCACATCGCCACCATTTATTATTGGTACGTAGGAACGCTCACTCAAGATGTTTACGACCTGGCTGCAGATCACCTGGATCGCGGAGCGCCGGAAGACATCCATGCAACGCGCGAACTCTTTGAGAAAAACGTTGAAAAGGCACGGACAGCGCTGAATGCAATCACCGACGAAAACTTACAAGAACCTTGGACCATGAAAGTGGGCGATCGTACCGTGCTCGGCCCGATGCCCAGGGGTATTGTCGCCCGCAGCTTTCTGTTCAATCATATTTACCACCATCGGGGCGAAATGATTGTCTATTTGCGTGCCACCGGCAATAAAGTACCTGGCCTTTACGGTCCGACTTACGAGGAAACGCCGGGTCAGTGACCTTGGCTTAGCGCGTACGTTGCTCGGGCATTGGAGGTACCGCCGTGAAATGCTTCACCGGTAATTTTGGTAAAGCGCTTACACCGTATTGCATTAAGTTTTGTGTACTGGGAGTATTTAATCGGAATTGCTATACTTGTTCTTACCAATGGAGGATACGTGCTTCGATCAACTCAAGCTAGGCGATGAGCGGGTGCTTTCGGCTTATTTTAACCGCCATGGCCGGGCACTGCTGCTATTTGCGTATAGGATGGTGGCCGATGCGTCATTAGCCGAGGAGCTCGTACAAGATGCGTATGTGAAATTGTGGGCCGCACGACATCGCTTGGAGAGCGATGCACATATAAAATCGTTTTTATACCGTACCACCCGAAATGCCTGCATCGATCATTTAAGGAGCACCGATTATCGCATGCAGGCCGTCTCTGGCGAATCCTTGGCAGAGAACAGCATTCAAACAGACAGTGACCTCCTAGCCCGGATGATTCATGCCGAGACCTTGCAGCTGGTTTATGCAGAGGTAAAGAAATTATCACCCACGCAGCAGCAAGTCTTCAAGCTTACCTTTGTAGAAGGGTTAACTACCGAGGAAATATGCTCGCAACTGGAAATGACGGCCAATGCGGTCTTTATTGCGCGTTCAAAGGCCTTGGCGACATTAAAAAGGGTGTTTAAAGATACGGACCTCTTCCTTTGTCTGACCTTTTATGCGCTGATGGAAAGGTCGGCCGACTTCCCTACCCTGACCTGAGTCGCCCTCCGCAAACAGCCGAATGTTTTTTAAAAAATATGGAAAGGTTTCTTTGATTTTAACGTAATACCAATCAAAAAGGCCAGAATGCGTATCGGACAAGACATTGAGCACCTACTTCTACGTCGTTTACAAGGCATAGCCACCGCCGACGAAAACGAATTCATCGAAACCTGGGCGAATGAGTCTGCCGAAAACCGCGTGATCCTGAATCGCTTGGAAACCAAACAAACGCTTCGTGAAGATTTGGGGGTATTGTTCGATCTGGTAGACACGGAAAAAGGTGCGGAACGACTCCAACGCATGGAACTGCACATACGTCAACACACGCAGAAACCATATGCTATCCGGACCAGAAGGTGGTTGCCGTATGTAGCGGCAGCGGCTATGCTGACTCTGGCAACGGTTGCTTGGATGCTCAGGGAAGATCGCGTTCCGGACCGCCGGTCTCAAATCGACCTCGCACAACGCATTCAACCGGGAGGCAACCGGGCTACCTTGACCCTGGCCGATGGCCGCATGGTCAATCTCAGTGAAAACCAAGATGGAATCGTTATTGGCGACGAAGGCATTACGTATCTCGATGGTACCGGCGTAGGGCTGACAACCACCCAGGGGCCGACCGACCGAGAAGCAGCCTCCCTATCCGTCTACCAGCTGGAATTATCAACGCCACGTGGCGGACAGTATCAAATAACGCTTCCGGACGGCACGAACGTATGGCTTAATGCAGAATCGACGTTACGGTACCCAAGCAGATTCAGCCAACGTGAACGTATGGTGGAAATTGCCGGAGAAGCTTATTTTGAGGTTGTAAAAGATCACAACAGACCTTTTAAGGTCGTAAGTCGAGGGCAGACCGTTGAGGTTTTGGGGACGGAATTCAATATCGCCGCTTATCCCGATGAACAGAATGCCAAAACAACGCTGGTAAAAGGAAAGGTTAACGTTAGGCTCAACGCTTCAACGCCAAGCCGGGATCATGCGCCACTGACATTGCTGCCCGGACAACAGGCAACGGTCGGCGCATCATCGTTGCGCGTTGACAAGGTAGACGTGAACCAATATGTACTTTGGAAAGACGGATTCTTCTATTTCAATGGCCATTCGCCGCAAGAGGCTTTTACCCAATTGAGTCGGTGGTACGATTTTGAACTGGTCTATCGCGGCAGCATACCCTCTGTGCAATTCTTCGGAAAGATTGAGCGGAATAAGTCGTTAGGCTCCCTACTAAAAATACTCAACAAAGCGGGACTGGAGTTCGAAGTTGTCCCCAAAGGAAATAAAATTCAACTCGTCATCGGACAACAGCACCAATAATACCAATTAATCAATACGATTTACTAACCACTGAAATGAAAAGAACCATGAAAATCGCGCCCGAATAATCTGAAAACCCCCATTAGGCAGATAAAACCGGACGGTGCTCGCTACACCATCCGGATATCGTCTGGATCGGATAGTCCGTATGTGGATACACGGCTATTAAAATAACGTTTTACCATCCAAACAACACAAAGATATGAGTTTTTCACTAACTGTGAAGAGGGACGCCTGTCCCTTTAGATACCGGTTTATTCTGATCATGAAATTAACGGTTTTTTTTACCGTGGCGTTGACACTGCAAACAATCGCAGAAACGTATGCCCAGCGAATCACACTGAGTGCTCGCAATGCGACATTGCAAGAGGTGATGAACAAAATCCAGCAACAGCAGGGGTACTCGTTTTTCTTTCTGGGAAATCAAATTGCCACGACGCGGATCAGCGTGAATGTGAAGCAAGCGGATTTGTCGGAGGCGATGGACGCCATCCTCAGCAAAAAAGACCTCGACTGGTATGTCGAGGATAAAACGATCGTCATTACGCGGTCCAGTAAGCGCACGTATCATCAAACGCATACTCCCCTCAAAGTCGGCCAACAGCATACGATTACAGGCCGTGTGAGCGATCACGACGGCGAGCCGCTGGAGGGGGTAACGGTACGGGTTAAAGGAGCGGATGTGGCCACCACCACGGATTCCGACGGACGCTATGCGATTGCTGCGCCAACCGACGACGCTACGCTCTCCTTTTCACTTATGGGTTTCAAACCCTCGGAATTGCCGATTGCTGGCCAAACCGTCATCGATGTTTCGCTGGAAGCGACTGTCAGCGACCTCGACGAAGTAATCGTGGTGGGATATGGAACGCAGAAAAAAACCTCGGTGACCGCCGCCGTGTCCACCATGAAAGCGGAACAAATAAAAAATGTACCCACCGCTAACCTCAGCAATAATTTGGGAGGTAGGCTTTCGGGTGTCATTGTAAAACAGGGATCGGGAGAACCGGGGCGCGATGGTTCCAATATTTTCATCCGCGGAATTTCGACGATGGGGGCGAACCAGCCGCTGCTGATTGTGGATGGTATCCCCCGTAATTTCCAGCAACTGGATCCCAATGCGATTGAGTCTTTCACCGTGTTGAAAGACGCCGCCGCAGTGGCCCCATATGGGGTCGCAGGCGCAAACGGCGTAGTGCTGGTTACCACCAAAAAGGGACAGTCAGGCAAAACAACGATTGCCTACAACGGTTACGTTGGCTTCCAGAATCCCACGACCCTGCCCAAGTACGTGAATTCGGTTCAATTTGCCATGCTAAAAAATGAGATTGCAAAGAGCGAGGGCTTACCCCTGCCCTATTCCGAAGAAGCACTCAGGAAATTTGCCGACGGCTCAGAGCCAGACGTTTATTCCCCGGATTACGCGCTTGATTTTGTCATTACCGACAACTCGCCCATGACCTACCATAATTTGGAAATGACCGGAGGAACGGATCGCATCAAATACTACGCAGGCCTGGGCTATCTATACCAACAGGGAATGTGGAATACGGCCTTTTCAAACCGCTACAACCTGAACCTCAATATCGAAGGTAAAGTCAGCGATTACACGACCGTCTCCCTGAATCTGAATGGAAGGGTAAATAACGGAAATTACCCAAATTCGGACATGCCGGCAAATGCTACCGCGCGGATCATGGAACTGATCGGATATGCACACCCGGGATTTGGGCCCATGGTTTTCAGCAATGGGATGTATGGACGCCATGCGATGGGTGCCATATTTGGAAGCGGTTACCTGAGAGACCGTTCAACCGGAATATTCACGCAATTGAACATTGAACAACAACTCCCTTTTTTTCCGGGACTAAAACTGAGGGGTACGGTTGCATACGACCCTACGTTTACCAACGTCAAAGGCTGGGCCACTCCGGTACGATTGGCAACGATCGATACGAGCCAGGAACCGCATGTTATAACCAACGGTATTTTTGGCGAAACCAAACCGTCAATCAGACACAATGCAGGACAAACCCAGCAGTTCACCTACCAAGCTGGATTGGACTACTTGAAATCCTTCCGGTCACATCAGGTAAGCGTGCTAGGATTGTTTGAAGCCCGAGCCAACAATTCCTGGAGCTTAGGGGCTACCCGACGGAATTATAGCCTTTCCATCGATGAAATCGATATGGGCAGTTCGTCTTCCGCCGATATGACTACCAGTGGCACGTCGGCACAAGCGCGTCAGATTGGTTTGGTATATCGCGTAGCGTATGACTACGCGGGGAAATATTTGGTGGAAGCGAGTGGCCGATACGATGGACACTATTTCTTTGCTCCCGAGAAAAGATTCGGTTTCTTTCCCGCTTTTTCAGCTGGATGGCGGCTTTCGGAGGAAAATTTTCTGAAAAACAAACTATCCTGGCTAGATAACCTAAAAATACGGGCCTCTTACGGCGAGGTGGGCGCACTGGCCGGGAGCGCATTTCAATACCTGAGCACGTACAATGTGAGTGGGCCGGGATACAAACTGGGAGGCAACGCGGTTCAGATTGTCAGTGAAAGGGCAGAGCCGAATCCGAACATTACGTGGGAACGGGCAAAGAAAACGGATGTGGGACTGGAAATCTCTCTTTTGAACAATCTCATTCAGCTTGAAGCCGACTATTTCTATGAAAAGCGTTCCAATATGTTGGTGGCTCCAGATGTGGTCACACCCCTGGAATATGGCATAGGCTTAAGCCAGGTCAACGCCGGGATTATGGAAAACAAAGGATTTGAGCTTGCCATGGGATTTAACTACCGTCCTAACGACAACCTGTTCTTGCAAGTCAACGGTACGTTCACTTATGCAAAGAACCGGCTACTTCAGACGTTTGAGAACACGGTGACCTATAACAATCCCAACCGCAGAAGGACGGGGCGCCCGTTAGGTACCCAGTTCGGCTATCATGCCCTTGGCTTTTTCCAACCGGAGGACTTTGAAAGCGATGGTACCCTCAAACCCGGGATCGCAACCCAACCCTGGGGAGCCGTGCAACCGGGAGACATTCGCTACGAGGATGTGAATGCGGACGGGCGGATTGACGTCAACGATGAAGTGCCTATCGGCGACCCAAACCAGTCGCCCCGCATTATCTATGGCCTTTCCCCAACACTTCGGTATAAAAATTGGTCGATTGAAGCCTTGTTTCAGGGGGTGAGCAAAACAAATCTGTACCACGGTTCTGCCATGATCTGGGCGTTTTTCAACGGCATGAATGCCTACGAAGAGAATCTTGACTATTGGCGACCGGATAACCGGGATGCGAAACACCCCAGATTGACCGGTTCACCAACGGCCAATAACACACAAACGTCCTCGTTCTGGATGAGGGACGCAAGTTACCTGCGATTGAAAAACCTAACATTGGGTTATCAGCTGCCGGAATCGCTGGTCAACAAAATCGGGTTCCAACAGGCCCGCCTCCACGTTTCCAGTCAAAACATGTTTACCTGGACAGCGATGGTTTACTGGGATCCCGAGTCCAATTATAACACATATCCGCAACAGAAAGTAATTTCTTTCGGCGTTAACCTCAGTCTATAACTCATTAGGGAAACGATCATGAAAACAACCATAATTAAGTTACTATCCGTCATCCTACCGCTAACGGTACTGAATGCCTGCAGCGATTTTCTGGAAGTCACGTCAAAAAGTCAGATAGCCAATGATGCATTGTGGAGCTCTTCGGGGAATGCCGATCTGTTTTTAAACAATGTATATGCCGGACTGCCGGGTCCGTTTACGACTGACGACCCGGGCGAAAACTGGACGGATAATGCCATGGCCAGCAGGGTTGGGCCCACAAGCCGGAATTTGATGGCATTATCCCAATACGCGCCAAACAATTCACCCAGTCAATGGGGGCACTACGCCAACATACGGCGAGCAAATCTTTTTATCGAAAACGTGAC
>Ga0164243_10004676_pt1 | contig 21318 bp, 17 predicted proteins | sample OricompcompostOP_FD_108781 | JGI IMG/M metagenome (GOLD analysis project Ga0164243, IMG submission 108781) | Organic Plus compost microbial communities from Emeryville, California, USA - Original compost - Organic plus compost (OP) | ecosystem: Engineered > Solid waste > Mixed feedstock >...
CGCGGGTTACGGTTCAAGGTGTGACTGAATCTCTCACCGTGCGTGACAACCGCACCGGGGTGGAGTACGACGTCCCGATCGTCGACGGCACCATCCGAGCCTCCGACATCGGGAAGATCAAGGCTTCGGACCCTGCCTCCAATGAGCCCGGCCCCGGCCTCGCCGTGTACGACCCCGGCTTCGTCAACACCGCCTCCTGTCGCTCGTCCATCACCTACATCGATGGCGACCAGGGCGTCCTCGAATATCGGGGATACCCGATCGAGCAGCTGGCCGAGGGGTCGAACTTCCTCGAGGTCGCCTACCTGCTGATCAACGGCGAGCTGCCCACCAAGGACCAGTACGACGCCTGGGTGCACGAGATCACCTTCCACACCTTCGTGCACGAGAACATCAAGGGCTTCATGGAGGGCTTCCGCTACGACGCCCATCCGATGGGCATGCTGATGGCCTCGGTCGGGGCGCTGTCGACCTTCTACCCCGACGCCCGCGACATCATGGACCCCGACAACCGGCACCTCCAGGTCGTCCGGATGATCGCGAAGATGCCCACGCTCGGCGCCTGGTCGTTCCGGCACGCGCAGGGCAAGCCCTACGTCTACCCGGACAACGACCTCTCCTACACCGCCAACTTCCTCTCGATGCTCTTCAAGATGAGCGAGGCGAAGTACGAGCCGGACGAGCGCATCGTCAAGGCACTGGACACCCTTTTCATCCTCCATGCCGATCACGAGCAGAATGCCTCGGCCAACGCGGTGCGCTCGGTCGGCTCCACCCAGGTCGACCCCTACTCCGCGATCGCGGCCGGTGTCGGCGCGCTCTTCGGCCCGCTCCACGGCGGCGCCAACGAGGCCGTGCTGCGGATGCTCCGCCGGATCGGCTCGATCGAGAACGTCCCCGCCTTCATCGACGGCGTCAAGGCCGGCAACGAGCGGCTGATGGGCTTCGGCCACCGGGTCTACAAGAACTACGACCCCCGGGCGAAGCTGATCAAGAAGGCCACCGAGGACGTCTTCGAGGTCACCGGGGTCAACCCGCTGCTCAAGATCGCCCAGGAGTTGGAGAAGATCGCGCTCGAGGACGACTACTTCGTCTCCCGTCGCCTCTACCCCAACGTCGACTTCTACTCCGGCCTCATCTACGAGGCGCTGGAGTTCCCGCCGGAGATGTTCACCGTGCTCTTCGCCATCGGGCGTACGCCGGGCTGGCTGGCGCAGTGGCTCGAGCTCACCCAGGACAAGGAGCAGAAGATCGCGCGCCCGAAGCAGATCTACACCGGGCAACGCGGCCTCACCTTCACCCCGCGCGAGCAGCGCTGGTCCTGAGTCGCTGTCGCGCATGAGTGATTCACCTCGGCCGGGTCGGCAGACGTCTGCCGACCCGGCCGAGGCGGTCTCAGGAGTGGTGTGGGACTTCGGCGGAGTCCTGATCGAGTGGCACCCGTTCCCCGCCGTGGCGGCTAGCGTCGGCGAGGACGAGGCCCGACGGTTCTTCGACGAATTCGACTTCCAGGCGTGGAACTACGCCTGCGACGCCGGCCGTCCCTGGGCGGAAGCGATGGCCCAGCTCGAGCAGGAGCAGCCGCGCTGGCTCGAGCACGCCCGCGCCTACGTCGACAACTTCGCACTCTCGCTCACCGGTGAGGTGCCCGGGACCCACGATCTGGTCCGCGAGCTGCACGCCGCCGGGGTACGGCAATTCGGGCTGACCAACTGGTCACACGAGCTTTATCCGCACGCCCCGCAGACGTATCCCGTCGTGGGACTGCTCGAAGACGTCGTCGTCTCCGGCACTGAGAGGCTGGCCAAACCGGACCCGGCGATCTATCGTCTCGCCGCCGACCGTGCTGGTCTGCCTCCGGACCGACTCGTCTTCATCGACGACAACCCGGCCAACGTCGCGGCTGCCCGCGAGCTCGGCTTCCACGGCCTACTCTTCTCCGGTGCCGCCCCGCTCCGCGCCGACCTGCGCGACCTCGGCCTGCCGGTCTGACTCCGCCCTGCTCGACGCCTCGTGGCCTACTCTTCGGACATGACCACCGACCCCGTCGACTGGGACGCCGCCTACGCACAGGAGACCACCCCGTGGGATCTCGGCGGCGTGACTCCGCTGCTCACTGATGCGCTGGCCGAGCGACGCCTCGGCGAGCCGGGGCGCGCCCTAGTGCCGGGCGCCGGACGCGCGTACGACGCGGGGGCGCTCGCCGCGGCCGGGTGGAAGGTCACTGCGGTCGATCTATCGGTGACGGCGGCGGCCTACGCCACCGCGCGCTATCCGGACCTCGACTATGTCGTCGGGGACGCGCTGGACAGCGATCTGGTGCTGGCACGGGTCGGCGGTCCGGTCGATCTGTCGGTGACGGCGGCGGCGTACGCCACCGCGCGCTACCCGGACCTCGACTATGTGATCGGCGACGCGCTCGACGCTGACATGGTGCTCGACCGCGTCGGCGGGCCGGTCGACCTGCTCTGGGACCACACCTTCTTCTGCGCGCTGCCGCCCGCGATGCGGCCCCGGGTGGGCGCTCTGGCCACCTCGCTCATCGCGCCCGGTAGCCTGCTCGCGAGCGGGGTCTTTCCGCTCGACCGTCCCGACGCGGACGGCCCGCCGTACCGCTACGTCCCCGAGGACATGGACGCCGTGCTCGACGGCTTCGAGCAGATCCACCTCGGTCCACCCACCGACTCCATGGTGCCGGGCTGGCACCGTCGGCTGGCCATCTGGCGTCGTCACGGCTGACCCGGTCGGCGGGCGACCGGTCTCGGGGTGGACGCAGAACGGCTGCCCGACCTGCCGACCCGCGCGCTCGCGGTGTCCGATCATGTCGCCACCCTCGCCGAAGAGGGCGAATGGCGGGTCGTGGCTCAGGCCAACAGCTCGTCAATGTCGACGGGCACCTTGACGTCGCCATACGTCAGCATGGCCTGGCCTCCGGTGAAGCGGCCGGTCTCGATGAAGTGATCGTCCTCGAGTCGATAGGTCAGCACCTGGTGGTCTCGCCGGTCAACGATCCAGTACGACTCGGCGCCCCATTTTCCGTAGCGGTAGTGCTTCGCGACCAGGTCATCGCGACGGTTGGTCGAGGGCTCTCCTCTCCGTCTCCGGCCGCTGCTGCCAGAAGGCTGCCTCCATTGTGACCGCCGCTTAACCGAGGGTCCAGCAACCTGTGGACAACCCCTACGCGGGCAGCGCCGGAAGCGCCTTCGTCCACAGCCACGCCTCGAAGAGGCCCTGCAGATCGACGCCGGTGACCTCACCGGCCAGCGCCGCGAAGTCGGCGGTCGTGACGGTGCCGCCGGCATGGCGGCGTACCCATTGCTTCAGAAGCGCGAAGAACGGCTCGTCGCCGACGGTGAGCCGGAGCGCGTGCAGGGTCAGCGCGCCGCGCTTGTAGACCCGATCGTCGAACATCTCCTCCGGCCCCGGGTCGGCGAGCAGGAGGTCCTGGGGCAGGCCGACGAGACGACGGTGGTGGCGGACGGCATGCTCGGCAGCGGTCTCGTAGCCGCCGGCCTCCGACCACAGCCACTCGGCATAGCAGGCGAACCCTTCGTGCAGCCAGATGTGCTGCAGCGAGGCCATCGTCACCGCATTGCCGAACCACTGGTGGGCCAGCTCGTGCGCCACCAGGCGCACCTCCGACCAGTCGGAGGTCAAGAAGTTGCGGCCGAAGGTCGACAGCGACTGCGACTCCAGCGGGATCTCCAGCTCGTCGTCGGTGACGACCACGGTGTAGCCGGCGAACGGGTAGGGGCCGAAGGTCTCGACGAAGTAGGCCATCATCTCCGGCTGGCGTCCGAATGCCGCGTCGTAGCCGTCCCGCGCCGCGGTGGGGATGGCCGCCGCCATCGGGACCGGGGCATCCACCTCGAGAAGGGTGTAGCGGCCGATCTGCACGGTCGCGAGGTACGCCGCCATCGGCTCGCGCTGCCGATAGACCCAGGTCTCCCCCGACCCCCGCCGGATCCGCTCGACGAGCACCCCGTTGGCGACCACCGTGTAGTTCGCCGCGGTGGTGACGGCGATCCGGTAGGACGCCTTGTCGTCGCAGCGGTCGTTGCAGGGGAACCAGGTCGGCGCACCGTGCGGCTGACCGGCGACGATCACGCCGTCCTCGAGCTCCTCCCAGCCGGCATCCCCGTGATGACGCAGGACGAGCGGCCGGGGCTTCCCGGCGTACTTCACGGTGACCTGGAAACGCTGCCCGGCCCGGATCGCGGTACGCGGTGTGATCACCAGCCGGTGGTCGCGGTGGGCGTACTTCGCCGCAGCCTTCCCGTCGACGGACACCTTCTGCGCCGCGAGGTAGGCGAGGTCGAGGACGATCCTGCTCAGCTCCCCGGTCGCGACCGCGGTGATCGTGGCCGTCCCGGAGAGTCGGTTGCCGGCGAGGTCGTAGTCGAGGTCGAGGTCGTACTCCTCGGCGCTCCAGGACGGATCCCCATGGCCGGGCAGGTACGGGTCGGCGGTGGGGAGGGACGGCACGGGCGGCACCTTAACCGGTCACCCCCACGGGCCGATCGGGTTGCCGATCCAGACCGTCTTGTCCGGCACCGACTCGCCCCTCATCACGAGCGAGACCGGCCCGACGGTGACGTGCCGGCCGAGTGTCGCTCCGGGGAGGATCACCGAGTTGGGGCCGAGCGTGGCGCCGCGGCGCAGGGTGACGGTGTCGAGCTGAAGCATCCGGTCATGGAAGAGATGGGTCTGGACGACGGTGCCCTGGTTGACGGTCGCGCCGTCGCCGATGCTCACCAGGTCCGTCTCCGGGAGCCAGTGCGACTCGATCCAGACACCGCGACCGATCCGCGCACCCATCGCACGCAACCACCAGGTGAGCAGGGGGGTGCCCGAGACGACGTTGGCGAACCACGGCGCGGCGAGCACCTCGACGAAGGTGTCGGCCAGCTCGTTGCGCCATACGAAGCTGCTCCACAGCGGGTGCGTGCCGGGTCGCATCCGGCCGACCAACAGCCACTTGGCTGCGACCGTGACCGCCGCGGCGACGGCGCCGGCAAGGACGAGCGCCGGACCGGCGGCGATCAGCGCGACCACTAGGTCGGCCCGCTGCCAGGTCCACACCAGGCCGACCACCACCAGCGCTGGCAGCACACCGCCCAGGGTCGCCGGCACGATCCGACACAGTTCGAGCAGGATCCGGGCCATGCGCAGCGGCCACGCCGGCGCATAGGTCCGCCCGCTGCCCTGGTCGACGCTGGTGCGTCGCAGTGCCGCGGGTGGCGAGCCCAGCCACGACTCCCCCGACCTGACCTTCTTGCGGCGCGGTGCGGCGCTGAGGACCGCAACCAGCGACGCCTTGGGCACCTTCCGGCCGGGCGCGGCCATCCCGGAGTTGCCGACGAAGGCCCGCTTGCCGATCTTGACCCGCTCGACCCGCACCCAGCCGCCGCCCAGCTCATAGCCGCCGATCAGGGTGTCGTCGGCGAGGAAGGCCTCCGCGTTGACCTGGGTGGGTCGCGGGATCATCACCACCGTGGACGCCTCGACGTCCCGGCCGATCCGCGCGCCCAGTATCCGCAGCCACCATGGTGTCAGCGTCGAGGAGTAGAGCGGGAAGAGCCAGGTCCGGGCGTCGTCCAGCACTCGCATGGTCGCCCACACCGCCACTCCGGCCAGGCTCCGTACCGGATGGACACCGGCGCGGATGGCGCGCCCGGCGAGACGCACCACCGCCCACACCAGGAGCGCCAAGGTGGCGTAGCCGGCCAGGACTGCCAGCGGGCTCACCGCGAGCAGCGCCGGCAGATCGGCGTACGAGACCGGCACACCGGCCACGGCCACCGCGACCGCCACCCCGACACCGATCGCGAGCGCGGGGAGGAGTCCGAGGAGCACCGCCACGGCGGCGTAGAGAGCGACCCAGAGCCGCGCCCGCTCGGTGCGCTCCCGCCACGGGCCCCGGGCCTCCTTCGCGGCGCGCACGGCCGGCGCGCCGGACCAGTACTCACCGGCGGGCACCGCGCCGAAGACGGCGGAGCCGGGCGCCACCTCGGCATCGGCGCCGACCTCGGCCCCTGGCGAGAGCGTCGTCCGGGCACCCACCCGGGCGCGGGGCCCGACCCGTATCCGGCCGAGATGGAGCAGGTCCCCGTCGATCCAGTAGCCGGAGAGATCGACCTCGGGCTCGATGGAGGCGCCCTTGCCGAGGGTGAGGAAGCCGGTCATCGGCGGCAGCGAGTGCAGATCGACGTCGTTGCCGACCTTCGCGCCGAGCAGACGCGCGTACCAGGTGATCAGTGGCGCCCCGGCGAGGGCATGCGCCCCGAACTGCTCGACCGCATGCGAGGCGAACCAGAGCCGCAGGTGCACCCGGCCCCCGCGCGGATGATCGCCCGGCTCGATGCCACGCAGGGTCAGCCGCGCGACCGCCGCGGCGAGCAGCATCCGGCCGGGCGGGGTCAGGAAGACCACCACGGCGAGCAGCAGGGCCCACCACGGCAACGTGGGCAGCCAGCCTGCGCGATCGGAGAGCCGGCTGGCGGCGTCAGTGCCGAGGGCGGTCCAGGTGAGCCAGCGCGGCGCAGCCAGGGAGCGCAGCAGAAGAGTGCCGAGGACCTGGCCGGTCTGGGTCTTCAGGGGTACGGCGGGCACCTCGCGGTCAGTGGCGGTCGCCGCCCCGCCCCTCGCATCGAGGTAGGCGGCCAGCGCGCGCAGGGTCGGCTGCTCGTAGATGTCGCCGATCGCGACCTCGGGGTGGCGCTCACGGAGCTTGGAGACCAGCTGGGCAGCGGTCAGCGAGCCGCCCCCGAGGTCGAAGAAGTCCGCACCGGCGTCAGTGACGTCGGCGCCGAGGAGGTCGCGCCAAAGCTCCGCGATCCATGCTTCGGTCTGACTCAGCCCCGCGGGTCTTTCTCCGGAGCGGCCGCCGGGCGGCAGCGGCCAGGGCAGGGCGTCTCGGTCGACCTTGCCGGAGGTCCGAGTGGGCAGGGTGTCGACCACGGCAAGCCGCGGCACCAGCGCCGCCGGCAGCTCGCGGCGCAGCCGGGCGACCGCGGCCCGGTGGTCGAAGGTCTCCTCGACGGTCACATAGCCGACCAGGAGCGCATTGCCTGCCTTGGTACGTCGGACCGCGGCCGCCGCTCCCTGCACCCCGTCGAGCTGCAGCAGGGCGCTGTCGACCTCACCCAGCTCGATCCGCCGGCCGCCGAGCTTCACCTGGTCGTCGGCGCGGCCGCCGAAGAGCAGCCCGGCCGGGTCGTTCACCACCAGGTCGCCCGAGCGGTAGGCCCGGGCCCAGCCGAGGGTCGGCATGGCGGCGTACTTCTCGGCATCCTTGGCCGGGTCGAGATAGCGGGCCAACCCGACGCCACCGATGATCAGCTCCCCGGTCGCTCCCTCGGGGACGCGCTCGCCGGTCGCCGGATCGACGACGGCCAGCTCCCAGCCGTCGAGCGGCAGCCCGATCCGGACCGGCGGCTCCGCGGTCAGCAGCGCCGCACAGGCGACCACCGTCGCCTCGGTGGGGCCGTAGGTGTTCCACACCTCGCGCCCCGGCGCCTGCAGTCGCGCGGCCAGCTCGGGCGGGCAGGCCTCACCGCCCATGATCAGCAGCCGCACCTTGGTGAGCGCCTCCTCGGGCCACAGGCTCACCAGGGTCGGCACCGTCGAGACGACGGTGATCCGGTTGGCCACCAGCCACGGCCCCACATCGATGCCGCTGCGCACCAGCGCGCGCGGGGCGGGCACGAGGCAGGCGCCGTACCGCCAGGCCAGCCAGATCTCCTCGCAGCTCGCGTCGAAGGCCACCGAGAGACCGGCCATCACCCGGTCGCCGACCCCGATCGGCTCGGTTTGGAGGAAGAGTCGCGACTCCGCGTCTACGAACGCGGCAGCATTGCGGTGACTGACCGCCACCCCCTTCGGCGTACCCGTCGACCCGGAGGTGAAGATCACCCAGGCGTCGTCGTCCGGCGTCGGCTCCTCCGGCTCACGAGCCCCGGCCGGGCGCAGCACGCTGAGCTGCAGCTCGTCGCCGAGGATCGCGGCGACCTCGGCCTCGGTGAAGACCAGCCGGGCCCGCTCGTCCGGGTCGTCGGCATCGACAGGAACGTACGCCGCGCCGGCCAGCAGCACGCCGAGGATCGCGGTGTAGAGCTCGGTCGTGCCGGACCGGATCCGGACGCCGACCCGATCGCCGCGGCCGACGCCGGCCGCGTTGAGCTCGGCGGCAACGCCGTCGGCGGCCTCCTCGAGCTCGGCATAGGTGAGGACGCCGTCGCCGGCTTCCACGGCCGGCTCGTCGGCAGCCTGCTCGGTGGTCGCTCGGATGATGTCGACGAGAGTGCGCGCCGGCGGTGCATAGGCACCCCGAAGCAGTGGATCGGTGGGGGCGTCGGGCACGGCCGGACCCTCGCGGAGTCAGGTGAACGACAGGTGACTGGAGGCTGAATCACCCGGGCTGAACCAGCCGGGCTGAACCAGCCGGGCTGAACCAGCCGGCTGACGAGTCGGCTACCGACCGGCCGGCAGTTGGCACCGTCCAGACGGCGTACCCCGCTCGCCGGGCGACGTACTCTCGACACAGGAGCGGACCCAGCGCGCTGCGCTCCGCAGACGACTCACCGGAAGATCGAGTCGGCAGGCAGTGACTTTTCGCGGTCACCTAGCGCCGTCTCAGCCCGCTCACAGCGAGCACAGACAGAGTGGACGACATGAGCGACCTCCCTCCCAGCGACGACAACGACCGTCGTCTCGGTGACACCCCGTTCCCTCCCTTGGGTGACACCTCGGCCGGTGAGCCCACGGCTCCCCTGTGGGCTCCCCCCGGCACCCAGGGCAGCGCCGCGAGCCCCGCGGCCGGTCCCGGTCGACCGCCCCAGGGCCTGCCGCCCCAGGGACCACCGCCGACCCGGCCGTTGACCGGTGGCACGCCGCTGGGGCAGCTTCCGCCGGGACCGGTGCAGGCGGCGCCGCGCAAGCGGCGGCGACTCGGCTTCGCCGCAGGTGTCATCGCGGCATCGCTGGTGGTGGGCGGTGGCGCCGGTATCGGCGGAGCCGCCCTCTACAGCGCCCAACATGACAACGGCAGCGGCGACGTCGCCCACTCGAGCGGTACGACGTCCTCGTCGATCGTCGATGACAAGGCGCCCTCCGGCACGGTCGAGAAGGTCGCTGCCAAGGTCCTTCCCTCAGTCGTCAAGATCGAGGTGTCGGGCTCGCAGGAGGCCGGCTCCGGCTCCGGCATCATCCTCAGCTCCGATGGCGAGATCCTCACCAACAACCACGTCGTCGAGGTGGCCGGCCAGAACGGCACCATCAAGGTCGACTTCAACGACGGCTCCTCGGCGAAGGCGAAGATCCTCGGCACCGACCCGCTCACCGACACCGCGGTGATCAAGGCCGACGACGTCTCCGGGCTGACCCCGGCGACGATCGGCAAGTCCCACAACCTCGTCGTCGGGCAGAGCGTGGTCGCCATCGGCTCGCCCTTCGGACTCGATTCGACGGTGACCTCCGGCATCGTGAGTGCACTCAATCGTCCGGTCAACGTCGGCTCCGACGAGGGTGGCAACGCCACCGTCTACCCCGCCATCCAGACCGACGCAGCGATCAACCCCGGCAACAGCGGCGGTGCTCTCGTCGATCTGAACGGCAACGTCGTCGGCATCAACGCCTCGATCCGCTCGACAAGCTCGTCGGACTCCGATGAGGCGGGCTCGATCGGGCTCGGCTTCGCCATCCCGATCGACGAGGTGATGCCGATCGTCGACCAGATGGTCAAGGGTGATACGCCGACGCATGCTCGCCTGGGGATCTCGGTTTCCAACGCCAGCCAGCAGCAGGACCAGAGCTCGGGCCTCTTCGACGGCGACGGCGCCAAGGTCGAGCAGGTCACCAAGGGCTCGGCCGCGGAGAAGGCCGGCATCGAGGAGGACGACGTGATCACGAAGGTCGATGACCAGCAGATCACCAGCTCCGATTCGCTGGTCGCGACCATCCGGTCCTACCGACCCGGCGACAAGGTGAAGGTCACCTGGACCCACAACGGCAAGACCAAGACCGCGACGATCAGCCTCGACTCCGACGGCGGCGCCTCGAAGTCCTGAGCGTCCACCTCTCCTCCCTGAGTCCCACCGGGGAGGCAGCGCCGGGCCCCGTGACCACGTCCACCGGTCACGGGGCCCGCCCGCAGGCATGGTCCGCGCTCAGAGCCGCTTCTGGAACTCGCCCATCCGGCCGGCCGGCTCGAACCCCAGAGTCTCGTTGATGGTGACCATGTGCGCATTGGACTCGGCGTTGTCGGTGTAGAGGTGGCGCACCTGCGGCCATCGATCCTGCAGCAGCCGGAGGTTGGCGACCTTGAGTGCCATCCCCAGACGATGACCCCGATGGCCGCGGTCGACCAGTGTCCCCCACTGGTAGGCACGACCCGGCTCGGCGGCCGGCACGATCAGTTCGGTGAAGCCGGCGGGCTCCCTGCCGTGGAACGCCATCGTGACGACCCGGGTCCGTCCCTGCGCGGCGAGCTGACGGTCGACCGCACGCACGGCGTCGGGATCGGCGACAGCGGGCTCCAGAGCCAGCTGACCCGTCGGCGCCTCGGTCTCCACAGCGGCGTCGAGCGCCGCATAGGACGCAACCAGATCCTCCGGGACCGCGCCGAGGAAGCGTCGGAACCGGTAGCCGCGGTGGTACGCCGCCGCAGCCTCGGTCAACTCGGCCAGCCGCCGGTCGCCGATCGGCAGATCGAGTCGACGTTGGACGTCGCCGAGCGCCAGCGTCGCACCGTGGTGACGCGCGAATTCGGCACCTGGCCACCCCGTCCCCTCACTGCCGAGCGGGTAGGGCCAGGCGACCTCTCCGATCAGCACCGAGCGTCCCGCGGCCCGGCAGAGCCGCTCGAGCTCGGTCAGCATCCTGGTGCCGTGCCCGCGCCGACGTACCGGCGGATCGACGAAGACCTGGACATAGGCCAGGTCGAGGTTGTCGAGCAGCGGCAGGAAGGCCCAGCCCGCCGTCATGACCGCACCGTCATCGAGCCCGGCCACGCGGACCGCACGCTCACGGGGGTCGGGCAGCTCCATCTCGGCCCTGATCTCGGACAGTTGCCAGGTATGGGGCTCGCTCCGTCCGTCCCGGTCGGCGCGCGCGTAGACGGCGTACCACTGCTCAAGCAGACTCTGGTCGGCGGCCGTGACCTCGCGGATCTCCAGGCTCACCGGGCTCGCGCCACCCGGGTCTCGTCCCAGACCGGCTCGGTCGACTCGTAGACGGTGCCGTCAGCGCCGTAGACCAGGAAGCGATCGAAGCTGCGAGCGAACCAGCGATCGTGGGTGACGGCGATGACGGTGCCCTCGAAGGTCTCGAGTCCCGCCTCGAGCGCCTCGGCACTCTGCACGTCGAGGTTGTCGGTCGGCTCGTCGAGCAGCAACAGCGTCGCGCCGCTGAGCTCGAGGAGCAGGATCTGGAAGCGCGCCTGCTGGCCGCCGGAGAGCGACTCGAAGGACTGCTCCGCGGCGTGGGCGAGCTCGTAACGGTCCAGCACCCGGGACGCCTGCTCGCGACCCATCCCCTCCCGCCGCTCGTCGCCGCGGTGGAGGATCTCGAGCAGCGTGCGTCCGATCAGCTCGGGGTGCGCGTGGGTCTGGACGAACCAGCCCGGCCGCACTCGCGCCCCGAGCCTGGCCATCCCCCGATGCCGCACCGGCTCGATCCGTACCTCGCCGACCGGCTCGTGCTCCTTGTCCGGACGGGTACCACCGGCGGCGAGGAGCCGCAGGAAGTGGGACTTGCCGGAGCCGTTGGAGCCGAGCACGGCGACCCGCTCGCCGTACCAGACCTCAAGGTCGAATGGGTTCATCAGGCCGATGAGCTCGAGCGCCTCGCAGACCAGGGCGCGCTTGCCGGTGCGCCCGCCCCTGAGCCGCATCGTGACCTGCTGCTCGCGGGGCTGCTCGGTCGGCGGCCCGGCCTCCTCGAACTTCCGCAGCCGGGTCTGCGCGGCCTGGTAGCGCGAGGCCATGTCGGCGTTATAAGCGGCCTTCTGCTTGTACATCAGCATCTGGGCCCGGAGCTTGGCGTGCTCCTCGTCCCAGCGCTTGCGGAGCTCCTCGAAGCGCGCGAACCGGTCCCGGCGCGCCTGGTGATAGCTGCCGAAGCCACCGGGGTGGGTCCAGACCAGATTGCCGGCGCTGCCGAGCTCGACGGTTACGACTCGGGTCGCAGTGTTGTTGAGCAGCTCGCGATCGTGGCTGACATAGAGGATCGTCTTCGCTGACTGCCGGATCCGCTCCTCCAGCCAGATCTTCCCGGGTACGTCGAGGAAGTTGTCGGGCTCGTCGAGCAACAGCACCTCCTCCGGCCCACGTAGCAGGTACTCCAGCACGAGCCGCTTCTGCTCGCCGCCGGAGAGGGTGTCGAGCGCGCGGTAGCGCGCCCGCTCGTAGGGCACCCCGAGACCGGCCACGCTGCAGACGTCCCAGGTCACCTCGAGGTCGTAGCCGCCGGCGTCGGCGTACTCGGCGAGCGCGGCGGCGTAGCGGAGCTGGGTCTTCTCGTCGTCGGCGTCCATGAGCGCCAGCTCGCAGGCGTCGACCTCGGCCGCGGCGGCGCGGATCCGCGGGGGCGCCACGGAGAGCAGCAGGTCGGCCACGGTGGCATCGGGGCCCAGACCGGCGCCGACCATCTGGCGCATGACACCCAGGCCACCGGAGCGGGCGACCGCACCGGCATGCGGGGTCAACTCGCCGGTGACCAGGCGCAACAGCGTGGTCTTTCCGGCGCCGTTCGCGCCGACCAGCGCCACCTTGGCGCCGTCACCGACCCGGAAGGAGACGTCGTCGAGGAGGACCCGGCCGTCCGGCAACTCATACCGCACCCCGGTAATGTCCACGTGACCCACGGCTGGCCATTCTCCCTGCCTCAGCCGACCACGGCATCTTCTTTACCGCCTACTGTGGCCAGCATGAGCGATGCACAGAAGGACCCGACGAGCCCGGGAGCCGCCGAAGTCGATCTCGTCGTCATCGGCGCCGGTCCGGGCGGCGAGGCGCTGGCCAACGGCGCCGCGAGCGCCGGCCTGCGGGTGGTCGTCGTCGATGCCGACCTGGTCGGCGGCGAGTGCCCCTACTACGCCTGCATCCCCACCAAGATGATGGTGCGCGCGGGCGACACCTTGGCCGAGGCCCACCGGGCCGGGCAGCTCGCCGGCGAGGTGACCATCACGCCCGCCTGGGCGCCGGTCGCTCGCCGCCTCTCCGAGGAGGCCACCGACGGCTGGGACGACACCGTGGCGGTACGCCGCCTGAAGGAGGCCGGCGCCACGGTCCACCACGGCACCGGCCGACTCGACGGGCCTCGACGGGTGCTCGTCACACCTCGCGACGGCGGCGCTCCGATCACCTACGTCGCCCGGCGCGGTGTCGTCCTCAACCCTGGAACCCGGCCTGCCATCCCCTCCCTGCCCGGCCTCCAAGGGACCCCGTACTGGACCAACCGCGACGCCGTGAAGGTCACCGAGCTGCCCGGCTCGCTCATCATCCTCGGTGGCGGACCGGTGGCGGTCGAGCAGGCGCAGCTCTTCGCGCGCTTCGGCGTCGACGTCACCGTCCTCCAGCACGGTGACCGACTGCTCCCCCGCGACGAGCCCGAGGCCGCGGACCTGATAGCCGAGATCTTCCAGCGGGAAGGCATCAGCGTACTCACCGGCGCCGAGACGACCTCCGTGGCGTACGACGACGGCTTCACGCTTACCCTCGCCGACGGCCGCCGCGTGGCCGGCGAGCGGCTTCTGGTCGCCGTCGGACGTACCTCGAACCTCGACGGCGTCGGGCTCGACACCGTCGGACTCTCCCCCGAGACGCTGCAGGTCGACGACCGGCTGCGCGCCACCGGCGCCGACGGCGGGGACGACTGGCTGTGGGCCATCGGCGACGTGACCGGCCACGGGGCCTTCACACATGTGTCCATGTATGAGTCCGAGATCGCCCAGCGGTCGATTCTCGGGCAGGACGGCCCGCCGGCGGCGTACGACGCGGTGCCGCACGTCACCTTCACCGACCCGGAGATCGCCGGTGTCGGGCTCACCGAGGCGGCCGCCCGCGAGCGGGGCCTGGCCGTCGCGACCGGGCGCGCCGACTGGGGGTCGCGCGGATTCGTCCACGGCCCGGGCGCGGACGGCTTCGTGAAGGTGGTGGCCGATGCCGACGCCGGGGTACTGATCGGCGCCACCGCGGTCGGCCCCTACGCTGGCGAAGTGCTCTCCATGCTCACCCTGGCGGTCCACGCCCGGCTTCGCATCGAGGCGCTCCGCTCGATGATCTATGCCTACCCGACCTTCCACCGCGCGGTTGCGAGCGCCCTTGCCGAGCTCTGATCCGGCTTCTCAGGGGTCGACACGGGGCAACCCTGATATGCATCATCCGCTTTCACCAGTCACACTTGACGCATGCCGATCACCTGGGTGAAGGAGCGGGTCCGCAAGGCGGCCCTGCGCTGGGCGATGCGAGGGAAGGCCACGCCGGTCCCCGACATCACCACACTCCGCAAGATCCCCGAGCACCTCACTTACCCGTTGCGCCGTGACGGCGTCGACCCGGTGCCGGCGCTCGCGCAGGCGCGCGCGAAGGAGCCGGTGACGGTTCTCGGCAACGTACTCGGGCTCGACATCTTCCTGGTGACCGGCCATGCCGAGGCCAAGCACGTGCTCGCCGACAGTCGCTCCTACAGCAACGACATGCGCCACCTGCTCGGCAGCCGGCCGCGCACCGACGCGGAGGGCATCGGCGGACTCGGCATGACCGACCCGCCCGACCACACCCGGCTCCGTGGCCTGTTGACCCCGGAGTTCACGATGCGCCGGCTCGCCCGGCTGGACGAGCTGATCGACCGGATCGTCAGCGACGCCCTCGACGACCTGGAAGACAACGGCCCGGTCGTCGACCTGGTCCAGCACTTCGGCTTCGAGATCCCGTTCCGGGTCATCTGCGAACTGCTCGGCATGCCCGAGGAGGTCCGCGACGAGTTCCACAAGCTCGGCGTGGCCCGCTTCGACCTCGCCGAGGAGGGCGCGGCCGGGGCCTTCGACGCGGCCACCGACTCGCGCACCTTCCTCATCAACGCGGTCAGGGAACAGCGCGACAATCCCGGCGAGGGCCTGATCGGCGAGATCATCCGCACCAAGGGCGACGAGTGGGACGACGTCGAGCTCGGCGGGCTCGCCGACGGGGTCTTCCTCGGCGGATACGAGACCTCCGCCTCGATGCTGTCGATGGGCACCTATGTGCTGACCCAGCAGCCGGCGGCGTACGAAATCCTGCGCAGCGGCGACAAGGCGCAGGTCGACCAGGTCATCGAGGAGCTCTTGCGCTACCTCTGCCCGGTGCAGATCGCCTTCCCACGGTTCGCCCGCGAGGACCACGACCTCTTCGGTCATCGGGTCAGCAAGGGATCGGTCGTCGTGGTCAGCCTCAGCGGCGCCAACCGGGACCCGGATGCGGTGCCGCGACCCGAGGAGTTCAGCCTCGACAACGTCGGCGCCAGCCACCTGACCTTCGGCCACGGCCTGCACCGCTGCGTCGGAGCCGAGCTGGCCCGGATGGAGCTGCGCGCGGCGCTCACCGGCCTCGCCAAGCGGTTCCCCGACCTCAGCCTCGCGACCGACGACCTCGGCGAGCTCGGCTTCCGCGACCTTTCGATCGTCTACAGCCTGGACCGGCTGCCGGTGCGGCTTGTGAAGGAGCCGGTGGCGGTCTGAGGGGTGGCAGGTTTCACGGGCTCCCCGGGGAAGCCTGCGCCGGCCCACCACCCCGCAGCGCCGCCAATACCCGGAACCCCTTCGCACTCGCCATCCGCGTGGTCGGGTAGCCCTGCTCGCTGAGCCAACGCTGCAGTGAGTCCGCGCCCAGGTTCTTGCCGACGACCATGACGGCGCGGCCGCCGGGAGCGAGCCGCGGCAACCAGGTGAGCAGGAGGTCGTGGAGCGCCTCCTTGCCGATCCGGATGGGCGGGTTGCTCCAGATCTCGTCGTACGTCGCGTCCGGCTCGACCTCGCCAGGGGTGCAGGCACGGTAGCGGTCGGCGAGGCCCGGCTGGCCGCGGTCCAACGCTGCGGCGTTCTCGTTTGCCAGCAGGACGGCGCGTTCGTTCACGTCGACCCCGGTCACCCGCGTGTGCGGCGCGGCCAACGCCACGGCCAAGCCGATGATGCCGTAGCCGCAGCCGAGGTCGAGGACGCGGCGCACCTCCGGCCCGGGAGGCTCGGTCTCGCGGAACAGTACGGCGGTGCCGACGTCGAGTCGGCCCTTCGCGAAAACCCCGCTCCCGCTGGTCAGTCGCAGATCGTGACCCCACACCTCGGCGTCGACCGGGATCCGCTCGAAGGCGACCGAGGGATCGGCGGTGAAGTAGTGGTCCTCACCCATCGTGGTGGCTCCCCTCACCCGCCGAGACCTCGCTGGCCGACCGCTTCGCCTTGGTGACCAGCAGCCGCGCGGCCAGTTCGGCGTCGGGCGGATAGCCGACCTCCTCGAGAGTCAGCCCGGCAGCGGGCGCGACCGGCACCGATGGTGACCGGGTGCCAGCCTCGAGCCGCTCCTTGGCCCACGAGACATCCTGGCGGCCCTCACCGATCCCCAGCAGGCAGCCGACCAGCGCGCGCACCATCGAGTGGCAGAACGCGTCGGCGACGACGGTGCCGACCGCGACACCGGTCTCGTCGCGCTCCCAGACCAGCCGCTGGACGGTACGGATCGTGGTAGCTCCTTCGCGCGGCTTGCAGAAGCTCGCGTAGTCGTGCAGCCCCACCAGGTCGGCGGCCGCGACGTTCATCGTCGAGAGGTCAAGCGGACGCGGCCGGTAGAGCACGTGGTGGCGGCGCAGCGGGTCCATGACCGCAGCGGAGTCGGCGACCCGGTAGGCGTAGCGCCGCCAGAGCGCCGAGAAGCGCGCATCGAACGCCGCAGGCACCGCGCTCATCCGGTGGATCCGCAGGTCTGCCGCGAGGAGGCCGTTGAGGCGGCGTACGAGGGCCTCCAGCGGCGGCTCCGGGGACCGGCCGGCCGCGGCGGCCAGAGCGTCCGGTTCGACGTCGATGTGCGCGACCTGGCCACGGGCGTGTACGCCGGCGTCGGTGCGCCCGGCAACCACGACGCGCACCATCGGGACCCGCAGCGCCGTCGCCAGCGCCGCCTCCAACTCACCCTGCACCGTGCGCAGACCCGGCTGGGCGGCCCAGCCGTGGAACGTGGTGCCGTCATAGGCGAGGTCGATCCGGATCCGCACGCCCCGCATCCTCCCAGACGAGCGGTGGGCAAGCTTGTCGAGACCCGGCAACCTGGGAGCATGGACGGCATCCACCTCGGCACCTCCGGCTGGAGCTACGACCATTGGGCGGGGGTGCTCTATCCACCGGGGCTGCCGGCGGCGAAGCGGCGCGGGATCTATGTCGAGCAGTTCGACACCGTCGAACTGAACGCGTCCTTCTACCGCTGGCCGGGCGAGCGGCCCTTCCACACGTGGGGCGAGGTGCTGCCCGACGGCTTCGTGATGTCGGTCAAGGCCTCACGGTGGATCACCCATGGTCGGCGCCTGGTCGACCCTGACGGCGCCTGGGCTCGTCGGCTGGCGATGGCGATGCGCGCCCTGGACGGCCATGCCGGAGTGGTCCTGCTCCAGCTCCCACCTGACTTCGCCTGCAGCGAACAGACTGCGGCCCGGCTGCGTACCTTCCTCGCCTCGCTGGCCGAAGATCTCAGGGTGGCCGTGGAGCTCCGCCATCGGTCTTGGGATCGTGAGGAGACCTACCGCCTCCTGGAAGAGCAGCATGCGGCCTACGTGGTCATGAGTGGCGCCCGGCTCCCATGTGTCCTGCGGGCGAGTGCCGACTTCGTCTACGTGCGCTGGCACGGACCCTCCCACGAGCACCTCTACTCCGGGTCCTACTCCGAGGACGACCTGCGTTGGTGGGCCGACCGGATCCGGGAGTGGTGGGCGCAGGGTCGCGAGGTGTGGGGCTACTTCGACAACGACGAGAAGGGGTACGCGGTCGAGAACTGTCGTCGCCTTCGCGAACTCCTGCGCTGAGGTTTGCGAGGCGGTGGGCCGGTCATGCTTCGAGCATGTCGATCTCCGGCCCGCTCCCGCCAACCCATGCCCTGCCGACGCCGCGGGCAGCCTCCGCGGATCTGCTGCCGGGCGTGGTCGTGGCCGTGGCGGCCACGGCGGTGATGGTGCTGACCCGGCTCCTGGTGATCTACACCGACGTGCTCGCGGGGGCCTCTCGGCCGGTGTCCGACCTGGTCGTGGTGTTGCCCATCCTGGTGGCGGCGGTGGGCGTCCTCGCCCTGGTGCGCACGCCGAGCGGCGTCCTCGGCGGCGCGGTCATCCTGGCCGCGGCGGCAACCCTGGTGGGTCTGATGGAGTGGCAGACGCACCTCATCGAGACACGGACGCAGTCGGTCCAGGACCTCGCGAACACCCTCCGTCAGATCAGCTGGCTGAGCGCTCTCACCCCGCCGGTGCTGATCGTGCTGGGCTGGGGGCTGGCGCGGCGACACGGCGCGCTGTGGTGGCTGAGTCTGGTCGCCACGCTGATCCTGGCGGTCATCGTCAAGGAAGTCGGTGATCACGCGCTCCGTGCTGTCCTCCCGCACGGGCTCCGCGCCACCCAGCTGGTGAGCATCGGCCTGGCGTTGCTGGGCATCCTCAGCGTCGTCGGCGGCGCCCTGGCCGGCTGGCTCCTCGAGCGCTCAGAAAGCCCGTCAGGGGCGAAGTTCTGAGGCGTAGGGCGGGTTGGCCCCCGGACGGGAGACGGTGACCGCCGCGGCCCGAACGGCATGCGCGACGACCTCCGCGACCCGGTCCGGGCTGATCGTGCGCAGTTCCTCGTCCCACAGCGCGTCGAGCAGTGCGGCGCCGAAGGTGTCACCGGCCCCAATGGTGTCCACGACGCTGACCGGCACGGCCGGCACATGGACGGTCTCAGCGCCGTACCAGCTGGCGCCATCGCCACCCCGGGTCACCACCACGGCGAGCGGCCCCAGGCCGAGCAGTGCCTCGACCGCGCCCTCGATGCCGTGACCGGGGTAGAGCACTGCAAGATCCTCGTCGCTCGCCTTCACCAGCTGAGCCAGCGCGGCAGTGCGCTCCACTGCCGCGGTGAGGCCCGGGCCGGTGCCCGTCACCGGCGGACGGACGTTGACGTCGTAGGTCACCGTAGCGGCCGTCGTCTCCAGCAGCTCGCGCACCCGGGCCGCGCCGGGCTCCATCACCGGGCCCCACGAGCAGACGTGGACATACCGCGCGTCGTCGGTCTCCGGGAGCGTGTCGAGACGCCACTCTATGTCGAACTGGTACGTCGCCGCGCCGTCGAGCCCGATGGTCGCCGTCGCGGTCGGCGTACGGGTCAGCAGATGCGGGTCGCTGGCGAGCCGCACACCCGAGTCGGAGAGGTGGGCATCCAAAGCGCGGCCCCGGCTGTCGTCGGCGTACGCCGTCAGCAACCGCACCGGCCGCCCCAGCCGGGCCAGGGCGACCGCGGCATTGGCGGCGCTCCCGCCGGGATGCTCGCGTGTCCGCTCGCCGCGACTGACGACATCGACCAGCGCCTCCCCCACCACGACTGCGTCCACAGGTGTTTGTCTATCACTCCGGGCCCGGTGTCGCCGGATCCCGCTACGGTCGGGTCATGCGTTATCTGGTCTACGGCGCCGGCGCGATCGGCGGGGTCATCGGCGGGCGCCTGCATCGTGCCGGTCTTCCGGTCACACTCGTCGCCCGTGGCGACCATCTGCGGGTCCTCCAGGAGCAGGGGCTCACCCTCGATGCCCCGGACGAGGTGGCGACGCTCTCCATCCCGGCCGTGGGCAGCGCGGCCGAGGTCGACTGGGGCGAGGACACCGTGGTGCTCCTGTGCGTGAAGAGCCAGCAGACGGCCGCCGCCCTGGACGATCTCTCCGAGCACGCCCCCGGCGCGACGGCGATCGTCTCCGCGCAGAACGGCGTCGCCAACGAGCCGGCCATCCTGCGCCGCTTCTCGGCCACCTATGCGATCTGCGTGATGCTTCCGGCCACCCACCTAGAGCCCGGAGTCGTGGTCCAGCGCGGCGCCAACGCACCGGGCATCCTCGACGTCGGGCGCTTCCCGGCCGGCGCCGACGAGACAGCGGCCGCGATCGCGACCGATCTGCGGACGGCGGGCTTCGCCAGCGAGCCCACCGACGACATCATGGCCTGGAAGTATCGCAAGCTGATGCGCAACCTCCGCAACGGCGTCGACGCGATCGCCACGGTGGGCCCCGCCGCCGATGAGCTCGCTCGGCGCGCGATCGCCGAAGGCGAGTCGGTGATCGCGACGACCGGGATCGAGATGCGCACGAACGCGGAGTACGCCGCCCGCCGCAGCGACCTCATCCGAGAGCGTCCGGACCGTCCCAGCGGCTCCTCGACGTCGCAGAGCGTGCGGCGTGGCTCCGGGGTCGAGATCGACTACCTCTCCGGCGAGATCATGTTGCTGGGTCGTCTCCACGGCGTCCCCACACCTGTCAACGAGCTCATCTGGGCGACGGTCCACGACGTCGTCCGCCGGGGCCTGCCTGCCCGCAGCCTGGATGCCACCGACCTCCTGGCACAACTGCCGGAGTAGCCGGCGGACCTGGAGGACGCCGATGGCCCGCCACCCCTGGGGGTGGCGGGCCATCGTTCGTGAAACGGTGAGGATCAGGCCTCGGGCTTGTCCTCGGCCTCCTCGGCGGAGTCCTCCTCGGCAACCGGAGCGTCTTCGGTGGCCTCGGCGACCGGAGCCTCCTCGGCGACCTCGGCAGTCTCCTCCGACGCAGGCGTTTCCTCAGCCCCGGCACCCCCGTCAGTGACGGTCTCCTCGACGGCGTCCGCGACCGGAGCCTCCGTGGCGATCTCGGCCGGAGCAGCCTTGGGAGCTGCCTTGGCCTTGGGCTGGTAGGCCTCGGTGACGAGCTCGATCACGGCCATCGGGGCGTTGTCGCCCTTGCGGGGACCGATCTTGGTGATCCGGGTGTAGCCACCCGGACGCTCCGCGAACTGCTCCGCGATCTCGGTGAAGAGCTGGTGCACGACGCCCTTGTCGCGGATGGTCTTGAGGACCTCGCGACGGTTGTGCAAGTCGCCCTTCTTCGCCTTGGTGATCAGCTTCTCCGCGACCGGGCGGAGCAGCCGGGCCTTGGCCTCGGTTGTGGTGATCCGACCGTGCTCAAACAGCGCGGTGGCAAGGTTCGAGACGATCAGCTTCTGGTGGGCGGGACCGCCACCGAGGCGGGGACCCTTCTTCGGAGTAGGCATCTGCCTGTTCCTTCCTCTCCGGCCGGATGAGGTACCGGGGTAGAC
>Ga0164243_10004678_pt1 | contig 21309 bp, 12 predicted proteins | sample OricompcompostOP_FD_108781 | JGI IMG/M metagenome (GOLD analysis project Ga0164243, IMG submission 108781) | Organic Plus compost microbial communities from Emeryville, California, USA - Original compost - Organic plus compost (OP) | ecosystem: Engineered > Solid waste > Mixed feedstock >...
GACGCTCTGCTGCCCGACCAGCGATCCGAAGTCGGGGCGTTCGAGGAACGCGTCGAGCGCGTGGATCTGCGGCTGGGCGGTGCCGCTCGGGCTCGGCGCGCCGTCGAAGATCGGGACGCCCGCCGTGCCGACCGTCTTGGCCCAGAGCACCTGGTCGAGCGGGTGGCGGCCGCGCGGGTTGGGATCGATCTGCGGATAGATGGCCTGGGTGACGTGGTGGAGCTGGTCGTGGACCACCAGCAGCGCGCTCTCCAGGGCGGCCGGGTCGTCGGCGACGACGGCCTCCTGCGCCTCGATCATGGCGCCCAGCACGGGCGTGAGCCCCATCGCGAACTCGGTGGTGACCAGGTAGAACACCTGCTCGGCCGCGTTGTCCCAGGTGGGCACGAGCAGGTCCATGTTGTCCAGCGCGCGTGGCCCGGCCGGATCGCGCAGCCGCCAGTTGTAGAAGAACAGGTCGATGTACGACACGGCCGGGACCTTCTTGCCCAGCCGGCGCGAGACCGTCGTCCACGGCCGTAGCAACGACTCGGGCAGCGCGGTCGGCGGATCGATCGCCATATATTGGTACGCGTGCGCGAACACGCCGAGCAGCGTCGCGGCGCGGAACAGGTAGCGGTCGGGCAGCGCCTCGGGCCGGGCGTCGAGCACCGGCATCGCGTCGAACGCCCTGCGCAGCGACAGCCGGCGGAACAGCTCGGGGAGCCGGTCGGTCATCTCGTCCCAGGCCCGGTGCGAGTCCGGGAAGGCCAGCAGCGGCGGCTCGACCGGCAGGAACCCGTGGGTGAACGACAGGAACCCGTCGAGCTCGTGGCCGACCCGCCGGTTGTGGGCCTGCGCCGCCTCGACCACGCGTCGTGCGGCGACGCGCTCCGGCGCGACCGGCCGCAGCGAGGTCAGCTCCTCCGGAACGACGAGCGCCGTCGCGTCGCCGTCGAAGAACGCCCACGTCAGCTCGTATCGCCCGAGGCGCATGCGGTCTCCGGCGGCGAGCACCGAGCGCGTCACCCTCGCGTCGTTCACGTAGGTGCCGTTGGTGCTGCCCAGATCGGTCAGGACAAGCTCGTCGTCGACGATCTCGAGCCGCGCGTGGCGCCGGGAGACGCTGTGGTCGTCGAGCACCACCGCCGACGAACCGCTGTCGCGGCCGAGGGTGGCCGGCAGCGCGCACACCCGTTCGCTGGCCTCCTGGGTGTGCCGGTCGGTGACGACCAGCCGGAGCTCACGAATGGTAGATCACCGCACGGCACAGATCGGCCCGCGACAGCGTGCCCACGAGCGCCCCGTCGTCGACCACGGGGAGCCGCCGGATGCCGCGGTCGATCATCACCACCGCCGCCCGGGCCAGCTCGTCGGTCGACCGCGCCGTCGCGGCGTCGCGCACGACGAGCGGGTCGATGACGCGGTCGGCGAGGGCACGGCCCCGCTCCAGGAAGACGCGGAACGCGTCGGCGAGCGTGCCACCGGCGGCCGTGACGTCGTCGAAGCCGGGCAGCATCGCCCGCACCAGGTCCTCTTCGGAGAGCGACCCGACGAACCGGCCGTCGTGGTCGACGACCATCAGCTGGCCGACCTCCGACACGCTGACCACCTCGGCGGCCCGCCGGATGGTCGCACCGAGCCGGATGTAGGCCGGGAACGCCGTCATGACGTCGCTGACCAGCACGCCACCTCCCAGGTCCGCCCCGCGGTCGGGTCGAGCTATTCATACCCGATCCCGAACGGGCCGGGAACGGCCCCGCCTGGCAGCTTCCCGACAGCGAAAGGGTGCCATTTCGGACCCGGCCGGCCGGTCACTCTCTGTAAAGACTCTTTACGGTAGCTCCCTTTCGGACCTACCATTCACCAACGTCGTTGACGTTGGTCGCCCGAGCCGCGCCCCCCGCGCCGGAGCAGGAAGGCCCTGACCATGCAGACCTCCGACAACCTCCGTCGGGTCGGCCGGGCGTCGCTGGCCGTCGCGCTCGCACTGCAAGCGGCGGTGCTCACCGACCAGGCGCCGGCGATGGCAGACCCGGCACCGGCCGCGGTCGTCCCGGTCCCGGCCGCCATGGCGGCCGTGCCCGGGGAGACGTTCGTCGTCGGGCCCGCCACCCGGATCGTGGTGGCCCCCGACGCCCCCGGGACGCTGCCGGTGGCAGACGCGCTCGCCTCGATCATGCGGCCCTCGACGGGCTATCCCCTCGCGGTGTCGGCGGCCGCGCCCCGGCCGGGCGACATCGCGCTGCTCCTTACCGACGCCGCGGACCTCGGCGACGAGGGCTACCGGCTGGAGGTCTCGGCCGACGGCGTCCGGCTCGAAGCGGCACGGCCGGCCGGGCTCTTCTACGGCGTCCAGACGTTGCGCCAACTGCTCCCGCCCTGGATCGAGAGCCCGAGCGTGCGGCCCGGCCCGTGGACGGTGGCCGGCGTGCGGATCACCGACAGCCCGCGCTACGCGTACCGCGGCGTCATGCTCGACATCGCCCGCCACTTCCAGCCGCCCGACGTGGTCAAGCGCCTCATCGACCAGGCCTCGGCCTACAAGGTGAACGTGCTCCACCTCCACGTCAGCGACGACCAGGGCTTCCGGATCGCGATCGACGGCCGCCCCGAGCTCACGGCGATCGGCGGTCAGTTCTCGATCAACAACGACCCGGGCGGCTTCTGGACCCAGGCGCAGTACGTCGACGTGGTCGCGTACGCGGCGGCGCACTTCATGACCGTCATCCCCGAGGTCGACTCGCCGGGCCACACCAACGCGATCGTCATGTCCTACGCCGGCCCCGAGGCGGACCCGGCGCTGCCCGACGTCAACTGCACCAACCGCACGCCTCCACAGTGGAACCTGACCGGCGCGGTCGGCTACAGCGCGCTGTGCCCGGAGAGCGCCAACACCTGGGCGATCATGACCGACATCGTCGAGCAGCTCAGCGCGATGACACCCGGCCCCTACTACCACCTCGGCGGCGACGAGGTGCCGGCGTCGACCCTGGCGAGCAGCCGCTACGTCGCCTTCGTCGACCAGGAAGCACAGCTCGTCAAGGCGCAGGACAAGATCGTCATGGGCTGGGCCGAGATCTCCCAGGCAAACTTCGACCGGCCCGGCTCGCCACCGGCCGTCGCCCAGTTCTGGAACAACGGCAACCCGGCCGGCTCCGGCGGCGACACGGCCCGCCGCGCGGTGCAGAAGGGCCTGAAGGTCGTCATGTCGCCGGCCAACCACACCTACCTCGACATGCAGCAGTTCGTCGGCAGCCCGCTCGGGCTGAGCTGGGCGGGCCGCCTCGACGTCTCACACTTCTACAACTGGTCGGGTACGAGCAGCGACCCGGCCAGCTACATCCCCGCGCGCACCACCGGCGGCGTCACGCTCCCCGCGGTGACCGACGCCGACATCCTCGGCGTCGAGGCGCCGATGTGGTCCGAGACCCTCCGCACCCTCGACGACATCGAGTTCCAGGCCTTCCCCCGACTCCCGGCGACCGCCGAGATCGGGTGGTCGCCCAACGTCCACCCCGACCGCAACCTCGCCTCCTTCGTCAGCCGGCTGGCCACCCACGGCGTCCGCTGGCAGCTCCAGGGGCAGAACTTCTACCCGTCGCCGCAGGTCCCGTGGCAGGTCGACGTGTCGGCCCCGGACATCGCCAGCGACAGCCGAACGGTCGGCGGCGAGATCGCCTCGGTGGCCGCACCGGGTGCCGCGCTCGCCGACGTCCCGGCGACCGTCGACTGGGGAGACGGAACGACGACGCCGGCCACGCTCGGCGGAACGGAAGGCACCAACAAGACGGTCAACGGCATCTACACGGCCACGGCCGCTCACACGTACGCCCGCGACGGCGTCTACCAGGCGACGGTCACGGCCGGCAGCACGGTTGCGCCTTTCACGGTGGTCGTCGACACCTGCACCTCGACGGTGACGGGCACCCACCGCGGCCCGCTGGTGATCGCCGACGGCGTCACCTGCCTGACCGGCGCCACGGTCTCCGGCCCGGTGACGGTCCGGCCGGGCGCATCGCTGATCGCCACGAACGCGACGATCCAGGGCCCGGTGAGCACCACCGGCGCCACCCTGGTCGAACTGTTGGGCGGCTCGGTGAGCGGCCCGGTCACCCTGACCGGCACGACCACGGAGGTGGCGATCGAAGGGGTACGGATCAGCGGCCCGCTCACCCTGACCGGCACGACCACGCAGGCGCCACCGGTGCTCGCCGGCAACACGATCGACGGCCCCTTGTCCTGTACGGGCAACACGCCCGCCCCGGTCGACAACGACCGGCCCAACACCGTACGCGGCCCCGCTACCGGCCAGTGTCGAGACCTGTGACCAAGCTGCCGCGGCGGCCGACCAGCTCGGCGTAGCGGCCGCCGCGGCGCAGCAGCTCGGCCGAGTGGCCCCGCTCGACGACCGCGCCGTTGTAGAGCACGACCACCAGGTCCGCGTCGGCGACGGTCGACATGCGGTGCCGGCATAACCCTGCGCATCACCCGAGGCCTAGAATTGCCGCCATGATCCGAGCGGTGGCCTTCGATGTCGGTGAGTGCTTGGTGAACGAGGCCCGGGAATACGGAACGTGGGCAGACTGGCTCGGTGTTCCGAGACACACGTTCTCGGCCGCTTTCGGGGCGGTCATTGCACGCGGACAGGACTATCGAGAGACGTTTCAGGTCTTTCGGCCCGGCTTTGACTTGGCCGAGGAGAGAGAAACGCGTGCCCGCGCGGGACAGCCAGAGTGGTTCGGCGAGGACGACCTCTATCCGGATGTACGGTCGGCGTTGGCTGAGCTTCGGGATGCGGGGTACTGGGTCGGCATCGCCGGGAACCAAACATTGAGGGCTGGGGGCATCCTCCGGTCCTTGGACCTGCCGTGCGACATGGTGGCGACATCGGATGACTGGGGCGTGTCCAAACCCGACCCGGCGTTCTTCGAACAGGTCGTCAAGGTGGCGGGCGTCCAACCTCCGGAAATCATGTATGTGGGTGACCGCCTGGACAACGACATACGGCCTGCGGCGGGCCTCGGACTTCGAACGGCATTGATCCGGCGGGGACCCTGGGCCACCATCCAGCAAAACGATCCGGCCGCGAGCAGCATCCCCACGGTTCGGATTGATTCGTTGGCTGAGCTACCGTCGCGCGTTCAGGCGCTTAACGCTGGAGGGCTCTGAGCGTGGTTTGCCAGCCGTAGATTCGGTCGTCCAAGCGGCGGACATCTTCGGTCTCGGCCCACGGCTGGAGCGCTCTGCGTGCTTCGATGACCCGGTCCATCCCTGTGGCGTACCAGGTGAGCGCGAGCTGGTCCATCGCCTCTTGCGCGTATGCGCACGCCTTCTCGGGCTGCTTGCGAGCGGCTTCTGCCGAGGCAAGATCCCCGAGGACAACAGCGCGTTGCTTTCCAGCGTCTTCCGGCAGTGACGTGAGCACTGAGGTCAGGGTCTTATGTGCTTGCGCCAAGTGGCCGGCTCTCAACTGGGTGTTGCCTTTGAATGCGGCGAGCCTTAACGCCGAGAACCAGTTGAACCAGTCTGGTGACTCGTGTTCGCTCCCGGTTGTCAGGGCCTGCTCAGCACGTGCGATGGCCCGTAAGCCATCACCGGGCCGGTCGCACCGCGTCTCGCATTCGGCTTCAACGGCATCTATCCATGCAAGGAACTCTGCCGATGCAGGAGCCCGGCGGGCGTAGGTTCGGGCAGCGCGGAGTCGCTCGATGGCTTCCTCGCGACGGTTCGCCCAGCCCGGTATGAACGCGGCGTGCGCGAGGATCGCCGACCCGAGGAGTGCATCGTCCGCTTCGCCGGCGGCCTGAAGTGCACGAACGAATGTCCCATCGGCGTCCGAAGGTTGCCGAAGGTCGAAGAACTCGATTCTGCCTACGAGCAGGAGCGATTCAGCCAATGCGGCGGCGAGTACCCGTCGTGCAACTCCGCTTGTCTCAGCCAGTAAATGTGTGCCGAGTCGCGTGTGCTCGACAACCGCTGGATGAAGGTTGGCCGGTTGGACACTCCAGTAGAGGCGACGATGCGCCACCGTAATTGTGGTGTAGTCCGCACCGATGGTGGGCGGCTGGACCGCAACGGCAGCGTTAGGCAGAGGCAGGGCAGGGCGACCGAGGTTTCCGCCGTCCGCAAAGTGCGCCTTGGCCTCCCGCGTCGGCACGCCAGCCGCCCATGGCGGCGTGAAACCCAGTTGATCGATCGGCAGGTTGAGCAACTGGACCAGCAACCGCTGATGGTCGGCGCGCGGCCAAGGCGGGAACGCCGACTCCCACCGCCGGACCTGCCGCGTGCTCACCTCAAGATGCCCCAGCCCGACACGGGGCGCAGCCCGGGTTAGCGCGTCCGCAAACGCCTGCTGGGAGGCATACCCGGCGTGCTGTCGTGCGGCCTTCAACCGCGTATTGCCGGGCGAACGTGCCATGTTGACCTACCTCCAAGATCCGATCCCTGCCTCGACTGTAGCGGACGTTCAGAGGACTAGTCCAGCTTCTCGGTCGCCCGCCGGCCACAGAAAGTCCTTCAGATGTCCCACTAAAGGCCTTCAGGCGACCAGCAGCTCGAGCCACTCTTGTGACATGGGAATTACGTCGCCCGATAGTCCCTACCCACACCCAGTGACGGCTTGGAGTTGCGATCTGATGGACCAGATCGGCAGGCAACCGCGCCATGCCGGCGCATGCGGCACGCCGTGCACTTGCGGGACTCGTCGCTGGGCAGACGCGAACGCGTCCTAGCGACGTCATGTACAGGTCCGCCGCGTCAGGCTCGCTTTCCGGTTGGCTACCCGCGGCCGGCGCGGCGGACCGCCCCACTCTCTTGACGACATTCAGGACCAGACGCCCTGCACGTCAACGCGGCCGCGCGCTGGCTTCCGTCGTCTGAGGTCGGGGGCGAGGACCACGAGCGAGGACTTCGGCGATCAGTTTGAGCCTTGCAGCACCGACCTGGGAGGACGAAACACGATGAAGACAATGCACAACCAACCCGCGTTCCGGAAGACTCAGCCGTCCGGTGGTCGGCGTCAAGGTCGGTCGCGGCGATGACGACGGTCAGTCTCGGACATGTTGGTCCACCACCGCGGGCACCTGATGATCCACGTCGGCGTCTGCTCGCCGCTTCTGACGGTGACGCGATCGTGCTCGTCGGGACCCGGCTGCCGGGCGGGTGGGCGTGTCACGTCGTGGCCCGCCGCCAGCCGGCCAGCACACCTCGGCGAGTGGTGCTCACCGACGCGGAGATCAACGCGGCGGCAGCAGTAGTCGACGCCGACCGGCACCGCGACCCCGATGAGTACGCGATGGTGTGGTTGGCCCGGGTCCACGCCACCCTCCCAGCCGGGAATATCCCGCCTGTCGCTCGGGTGATGGCCGAAGATCTCCGCCGCGCCGGCACCCTCCTGGTCGACGTCGACCACCGTGCGCTGTCCCGGCTCGCGGTAGCCGCACGTCGCCGCCGCGACCGCCTCCACCTGATCGTCCACCGGCTCGCAGAACACGGCCTAATCGCGGCCGAGACACCGTCGGGCAACGTCCAGGCGCGCTACCGGTTGGTGATCCCCACCGGAAACTCGTCCGACCCGAGGCTGCGGCTTCCCCGACAGCTTTCGTCCGCGATGAGCCGGCAACTCGCTTACGTCAGTGCATACAAGGAGTATCCGATGTCGCCAGAGCCACACCCGGGTTGGTGCACCGGCATCGACTGTTCCCGGCTGGGCGTCCATGAGTCAGAATCCGTCGTCGCGGGAGACCAGGACGCGCTGCTCGGTATAGCCGCGACCCGGATCCGTCTCAGCGGCAACATCGACGCCGTCACTCTGGCCTTCACCGAGGACGATGCCACCACGACCTACACCATCCCGGCAGCCCAGGCTCGAGCCCTCACCCACACCATCGACGGACTCCTCACCGTATAGAACCAACCGCAGACGGCGGGAGGTTGGCAATCCCGCACCCCGCGCGGAAGCCCGGCCGCAGGAAGGCGCCCGTAAGCCTTCCAAACAGCGGGGAGGGGTCTGTATCGGCCCCAAGACCCCTCCCCGCCCACAAGCCCCGCTGGCTCGACTTGACGGCCCTCGTCGAGCCAGCGGGCTCCAAAGCGACTGCGCCGCGCAGATCGGGGGACCGAACCAGGTCAGCGGGCCGGCGACACGGGACGACGCGGAGGCCATCGTCTCCATGATGGACGGTCTGAAGAGTAAGTTCTCCCGCCGTCGTTGCCGGCCAGGTGGGCTTGCATGCCGACGCCGGTCTCATTCGACAGCGGTGGGCAGGCAGGCGGAGAGGACCGGAGTGATGAATGCGACGATGCACCGCGCCGCTGAACGGTACCGACGAGCCGAGGATCAGGGCACTTCGCCTCCTCGATGCACACATTCTCCGGCTTGTGGCGCTCTCACCCGTGATCCGGCTGATGGCGATCCCGGGTGGTCGCGATGACAACATTCGAGGTCGGCGATGTGATCGCCATGGATGACCGGGACTACAAGTACGGGACGGGCCGGCTGATCCTGCGGGTCACCCGGATCGGCTACCGGACGTACGCGGCGGATGGCGAGTGGCTTGAAGTCGACGGGTTGGAACTGCGACCCGATGGAACGCAGATCGGCAGGCAACCTCGCCGTGCCGCCGTGCGGGTGGGTACTGTGCGCGTCCTGTAACTCAGGCCTCAGCGGCCCCTGCGGGAACTCCGGCCCGGCGCACGCGGCGGAGTTACGGCAACCGCGTAGGGTGCATCCCTTTCCTTGCGCTCGCAGACCTATGTGTACTGGAGCGCCGTCGCGTTGGTCAGCGGGTGGCCGGTGGAAGGTTCGGCTCCGCCTGCCATTGCCCCAGGAGGACCGCCTCCCGCTCCGGCGTCAGGCCGTGCATTGTCTCCCGGGCGGCGATAGCGGGCTTCCCACCCGCCGTCATCCACGCTCACGTATCAGCGACCGTGTCATCGAGCGGGCGGCACACCAAGCCCGCAGCTGCCGCCCGCGTCCTGTCGATCGCCCACGTCCCGGGGAGGGTTCGCCACAGCGGCATTTCCACCCACTGCCGCACCCCCTGCTCCCCCAACCATGACGAGTCCACCCACGTCACGACACCGTCCCCACGGGCAACACGCAAGCACCCATCGATCAAATCGCCGATCGTGTCGCGGCCATCCGGGCCGGCCACATTCAGTGTTCCGGTGACGCGAGCGTGCAGGAGCCCGACAAGGAACGCGGCGCCATCCCGAACGTCAATCGGTCGGATCGCGTCCTGCGCAGCACCGGCACCAAGAATGTGGCCCCCGCGCGCTGCCCGGCGCAACCACCAGGTCAGCCGGCCACCGTACTCACCAGGGCCCAGTCTCACCCCTGGGCGCAGCACAAGCAGACGCTCAACCCCGAACCTCTGCCTAGCCGCCGCCCCGACGCCTGCCTTCAACGGTCCGTACACCCCGGTGCCCCACTCCCACTCGCCCGGGTCCGCGTCAGGATCCGCCGGATGCAACGGCGACTCCTCCGTCACCGGTTCGGCGGGCCACCGCTGGTAGGCGCTGACACTGGAGACAAAGGCGTAGCGAGAAGCGACCTCGCGCAAGGCAGCTGCTGCCGCGCCAACCTGCCGCGGCACGACCCCGTGGACATCGACCACCGCATCCCACGGGCCGTGCTCGGCCAGGCGCGCCAAGTCCTTGTCGTCAGCGCGGTCGCCACGGAGACACTCGACATCACCGCGCGGAGACGGCGACAGGCCACGATTGAACACCGTTACCTGGTCACCGGCGCCGAGCGCGACCTCGACCACAGCACGCCCGAGGAACCAACCACCGCCCAAGACCAACATCCGCACGCAACGAGGGTAGGCCCGCAGCATGCTGTTAGGCCCGGTCCCGTGAAGTCGCAGTCCACAACCCGAGGTGACAACCCGATGTCAACTGAACCCCCCGCGATCCGGCACCACGACGGCGTCCTCGGCGCCGCACTGGTCGACCAGCTGGCCGACGCGTACGTCGACGCTCGAAGCGAACCGCCCTACAACGGCGAGCCGCCATGGAACAAGGCGGGATTCATCGGCCGCACCACCCGACAAGCCGCTGACCCCGGCTTCGCGCTCGTCACCGCACATGACGACGGCAAGATCGTCGGCTTCGCCTTCGGCCGCCCCATCGCGCCACAGCGATGGTTCGAGGGAGACACCGCGCCACCGCCCGAGATCCTGGCCGCGACCAAGTTCGCCGTCATCGAGCTCGACGTACGACCCGCATGGCGCAACCGCGGCATCGGCCACGCGCTCCTCGACGCGCTGCTCGCCGACCGTCCCGAGGAGTACGGCATGCTGAGCACCCTCCCCGACACCCCCGCACGCGCCATGTACCAGCGATGGGGATGGCGGAAGGCCGCAACCACCGAACCTGACAGTGGCCTCCCGCCCTGGGAGACATTCGTCCTACCCCTGACAGGCACATCAACGCCTGAGATGCGCTAGCCCGTCCTACATGAGTGCCTCGATGCGGCCGGCCATGGCCGACGCTGTGGCCGACGGGTCGATCGTCGCGCCGAAGCGGCGGGCGCGTTGGGTGTAGCGAGGGTCGGTGAGCAGGTCTGACAGACGGTCCGCTGCCAGCGACGGGTCCCAGCGGGTCGACGGGAGCCAGCGGGCCACGCCGCAGCGTTCCAGGCGGGCGCCGGTGTCCGGCTGGTCGAAGCTGTGTGCCAGCACCAGTTGCGGCACGCCTGACACCAGGCACCGGCCCAGTGTGCCGATGCCGCCGTGGTGGATGACGGCGGCCATGTGCGGCACCGCGTCGCGGTAGGGCAGGCGGGGGAACCAGGTGACGTCGGCGGGCAGCGGAGTCGGCAGCGTCTCCGGGTGTGGGCTGACCAGGACGATCCGGCGGCCCGCGCGCCGGCACGCGTGCAGGGCCGCCGCGTAGAACGGCTCCCACAGCATCTGGCCCGACGACGCCGCGACCAGGACCGGCGGCTCCTCGGCCGCGGCGAGCAGCGCCCGCAGCTCGGGCGGCAGCGGGCCGCTCTCCGCCGCGTCGTTGAGGAGGAACCCGACCGGTGTGACCGCCCCCGCGGTGGTCGGGCCCGCCTTGTCGAACCAACCCGGCCACAGCCCGAGCGTCGCGTCCGCGCCGCCCATCCAGGCGTCCCAGTCGGCCACCGGTGCGAGCCCGAAGCCGGCCCGGACCTTGTCGATGCCGTCGGCCAGGGCCGTGCGGTGGACGTGGGTCTGTACCGGCAGCAGCAGGTGCTGCGCCGGCGTCATCGCGACCCAGACGCTCGGCGCGCCCAGCAGCTCGGCCGCGATCAGCGTCGACAGGCCTGTCGTGTGGCGGCCGACCAGCACCGTCTCACCGGGACGGTGGCGGGCGGCGGCGACCTCGACCTCGTACCGGATCTGGTCGAAGAGCCGGTTGCGTTCGTAGTGGCCGCGCAGGTCCGGCAGTTCGGCGGACCCGACCCGGGCGTCCAGGATGGACCCGGCGTCGGCGAGATAGCCGGCGTACTCCCGCTCGGTGTCGATCGCCGCGAACCCGACGCCGGCCGCGGCGGCCGTCGCCGCGTACCGCGCGTGGGTCGTGACCGTCACGTCGTGACCGCGCGAGGCGAGGGCCTGTGCCAACCGGATGAACGACAGCACGTCGCCGTTGGTGCCGTGTGTCGTCAGCGTCATCGTCCCCATCGGACGGTCAGTGCCCGTCCCGCAGGCTGCGCGGGCGCATGTCGGTCCAGACGCGGTCGATGTGGGCGAGGCACGTCTCCCGGTCGCCGACCGTGCCCTCGGCCCGCCACCCGTCGGGCAGGTCCTGGTCGCTGGTCCAGATCGAGTACTGGTCCTCGTCGTTGACCACGACCCGGTAGTCGGTCACCGTGAGCTCCTTTCCAGCGCCCGCAGGCCGACCACGTCGTCGGGTTCGGCGTCGGGCACGTCGGTGTCGAAGCCGGCCAGCGCCGGCAGCTTGAGGCAGACCAGGGCAAGGGCCGCGATCGCCGCGGCCAGCACCAGGTAGAGCAGGGCGACGCCGCGCCCGGGGCCGACGCCGATGACCTGTCCGACGGTACGGGCGAGCGCCCCGTCGGACGCCATCAGCGGCTCGAAGAACCCGGTGCCGAGCGGCGCGACCACGGCGAGGCCGAGCGGGATCGTCGACCACGCGACGAGCATGTTGAGCGAGAAGACCCGGCCGTGGAAGCGCTGCGCGACCTTGACCTGCACGATCGTGGCGTAGATGCCGTTGATGACGGCGAGGAGGAAGCTCATCGCGAACGCGCCGACGGCGACCAGCGGCACCGACGGCCGCAGGGCGGGCAGCGCGCAGGCGACACCGAGCACGGCGGTGGCCAGCAGCAGCCCGCGCATCCGGAGCCGGCGCGGGCCGCCCCAGACGGTCATGGCGAGGCCGCCGGCGACCACGCCGGCCGCGGCGGCCGTGCTCACCTGGGCGACCTCGGCGAGCGTGCCGAAACCGAGGACCAGCGGGGGTACGAGGTTGAACAGCGGCGCGAAGCAGAGGTTGAACACGGCGAAGAAGAGCACCATGGCGCGCAGCCCGGGCCGGCCCATCGACACCCGCCAGCCGCCGGCCAGCTCCGCGCGCATCGTCTCGCGGCGCCGCCGGCCGAGCGTGTCGGGGAACCGGGTGGCGGCCAGCAGCGCGATCGCGACGGCGTAGCTGACGACGTCGAGCAGGAGGATGCCGGGCAGGCCGATGCCGGCGAGCAGGCCGACCGCGAAGAGTGGGACGACGAGCTGCCCGGCGCCGGTGAAGAGCTGCACGATCCCGTTGGCGTGCCCGAGGTAGCGCTTCGGGACCAGCTGCGGGACGGCGGCCGTGTAGGCGACCCGTTGGAACGACAGCGCGACGGAGAGCGCGGCCAGCAACAGGTAGACGTGGTCGACGGCGAGCCGGTCGGTGACCGCGAGCACGCCGAGCGTCGCCTGGATCGCCAGGGCGGCGCCGTCGGCGCCGAGCATCACCTTGCGACGGTCGTAGCGGTCGGCGACGGCGCCGGCGAGTGGCGCGACGAGCAGGCCGGGGACGATGCCGACGACCGTGAACAGCGTGAACCGCAGCAACGAGCCCGTCTGCAGGTAGATCCAGATCGGCAGCGCGAACTCGGTCAGCGCCGAGCCCGTCATCGAGAGCAGCTGGCCGGCGGCGACCGCGAGGAACCGGGCCAGGTGCGGCTGGCGCTTCGGCGGCGCGGGACCGGACCGGGTCGCCTCGAGCCACCAGGTCGCGTCGGGATCGCGGGCTGGCGGCTCGTCGTCCAGCCGGCGGTGCGTGGCGGTGACGACCTCCGCCAGCTCCGCCGCGCGGTAGCGCAGGAAGTAGTGCCCGGCCTCGTCCAGCACGACCGCCGCGGTGCCGCCGGTGGTGAGGAAGCCCCACTCGGCGAAGCGTTCGGCGTAGAACTCGGTGCTCGGGTCCCGCTCCCCCACGACCGACACGATCGGTGCCCGGATCGGGGTGGCGGCCCGGTCGAGCAGGCCGGTGAAGTACTCCTCGGCGCGGCGGCCGTCGTCACGCATCGCCCGGACGACGAACCGCACCTGCTCCTCGTCGAGCCCGTCGAGGTCGGCGCCCATCCCGCGCAGCCAGTTGGCGTGGACCCGATCGTTGCTGAGCCGGTCGAGCCGGGTCAGCCGCGCCAGCGGCCCGGTGAGGCGCCCGGTCGGGCGGGCGAACGGGAAGACGCCGCCGAGGTAGAGGGCCTCGATGTCGCGGCCGGCCGCTTCGAGCCGCTGGGCGATCTCGGCCGCGAGGGCGCCGCCGGGCCCGCAGTGGCCGTAGAGGATGACGGGGCCGGCGACGCGCTCCAGGATCTCCTCGACGCAGCGCCGCGCGACCTCTTCGAGGGGCTGCGGCTCCTCCGCCAGGCCGAGATCATGGCCGGGTACGGCGACGGAGTAGAGCCGGTAGCCGTCGGGCAACGCGTCGGCCAGCGGCTGGTAGACGACCGCGCTCGCGCCGCCGTAAGGAGTGCACACCAGCGAGGCGACCGGTGCGGTGCCGGCCGGAAGGGGGCGGCTCAGCTCGTACAGGAGCGGCCGTTCGCCGGTGTCTCCGGCGGTGACCAGGGCGGCGAGGCCCGCCGGCGTGGGATGGGTGAAGACGTCGAGGGCGGTGACAGGGCGGCCGCCGGCCGGCAGGGCCCGGCGCAGCCCGGCGACCAGCCGGATGGCGAGCAGAGAGTGGCCGCCGAGGTCGAAGAAGTCGTCGGTCGCGCCGACGCGCTCCGCGTCGAGGACCGTGGCGAAGGCGCTCGCGATCGTCGCCTCGACGCCATCGGCCGGCGGCACGAAGCCCGCCTGCCCGGCGCGGTCCCGGCCGGGTTCGGGCAGCTTCGCCCGGTCGACCTTCCCGTGCGCCTGCAACGGGAGCGCGTCGAGCCACACGAACCGCGACGGGACGAGATGGTCCGGGTACGTGGTGGCGAGGTGCGCCCGGATGGCCGCAACAGTCAGAGGCTCCGCCCCGACCAGGTAGCCGACCAGCTCCTGCGCCCCCGGCGCGCCGACGGCCTTCGCGGCGGCCTGCGTCACGCCGGGTAGCCCGCGCAGCGCGTGCTCGACCTCGCCGAGCTCGACCCGGTAGCCCCGGATCTTCACCTGGTGGTCGGTGCGGCCGAGGTATTCGAGGTTGCCGTCGGGGAGCCAGCGGCCACGGTCGCCGGTGCGGTACATGCGGGCGCCGCCGCCCCGGAACGGGTCGGGCAGGAACCGGTCGGCGGTCAGCCCGGGCCGGCCGAGATAGCCACGGGCCAGCCGGTCGCCGCCCAGGTGGATCTCGCCCGGCGTGCCCGGTGGCACGGGGCGCAGCCGGTCGTCGAGGACGTACACCCGGGCGTACGGCAGGGGTGTCCCGATCGGGGTGAACGGCGGCCCCGGCGGACCCACCGCGTAGGTGGTGACGCCGACCGTCGCCTCGGTCGGGCCGTAGTGGTTGACGACCCGCGCGGTGCCGGCACCGGCGAGGGCGCGGCTCCAGTCCGATGTGGACGCCTCGCCGCCGAGGACGAGCAGCTTGCGGGGCAACAGGTCGGCGACGTCGTCGACCTCGGCGGCCAGCGCCGCGAGGTGTGACGGGGTGAGCTTGACGTGGTCGATCCCGTGCGCGCGCAGGTAGGCGGCGAGGTCCGGGCCGGCGACGCGCTTCGGGAGCAGGTGCAGGCAGCCGCCGGTGAGCAGCGAGAGGTAGAAGACGGTGATGGCGAAGTCGAACGAGAGCGACTGCGTGAGCGCGTAGCTGCCGCCCGGCGCTACGCCGAACCGCTCGCGGGCGCCCACGAGATAGCGCAGGGCGGCCGCGTGGGAGACGCCGACGCCCTTGGGCCGCCCGGTCGAACCGGAGGTGTAGACGACGTAGGCGAGCTGGTCGGGGTGTGCCGGGCGGAGCGCCCCGACGGGTCCTTCGACGGTGGTGACGTCGAGCCGCGCGACGTCCGTGTCACACAGCCGGTCCTCCGTGGCCGCCTCCGTGACGACCAGCGCCGCCCCGGCGTCGGCAAGCAGGGCGGCGAGCCGTGCCGGCGGCTGCTCCGGGTCGAGCGGAAGGTAGGCGCCGCCGGCGCGGAGCACCGCCAGGACGGCGACGGCCACCTCGGCACGGGGCCGCAGGCAGATGCCGACCGGCACTTCGGGGCCGACTCCGCGCCCGCGCAGGAGCCGGGCCAGCCGGTCGACGCGGCGGTCCAGCTCCGCGTAGGTGAGGCTCGTCGTGCCGTCCACGATCGCCAGCGCGTCGGGAGTGTCGCGCACGTGCGGCGCGATGACGTCGTGCAGTCCGCCGGCCGGCACGGGCACGTCGACGGCACCGGTCCCGTTGCGCAGCACCAGGTCGAGCTCGTCAGCGGCGAGCAGCGCGAGGTCGCCGACCGGCCGCTCCGGCGCGTCGACGGCCGCCCGCAGCAGCGTCGCGAGCTGGTCGCCCAGGCCGGCCACGGTGGCCTCGTCGAAGAGGTCGGTGTTGTACGCAAGCGCGCCGTCGAGCCCACCGCTCGCGTTCCCGGTGAGGTAGAGCCCGAGATCGAACCGGGTGAACCGGGCCTCGCCGTCGAACGCGGTGACCGCGAGCCCGTCGGGCCAGCCCTCGTCGGTCGGCGTCGCGTAGTTCTGGAGGGCGAACACGACCTGGAACAGCGCCGCCCGGCCCACGTCCCGGCGGACGTCGAGCGCCTTGACGAGGTGTTCGAACGGCAGCGCGGCGTGCCCGTACGCGCCCAGCGCGGCCCGCCGGGTCCGGGCCAGGAGCTCGCCGAACGACGGGTCGCCGCCGAGGTCGGCGCGCAGCACGAGCATGTTGACGAACATGCCGACGAGCGGCTCCCACTCGGGGCGGTCGCGGCCGGCGACCGGGGTGCCGACAGCGAAGTCCCGCTGCCCGCCGCGCCGGCCCAGCAACGCCTGGAACGCTGCCAGCAGCACCATGAACGGCGTGGCGCCGCTGGCCCGGGCGAGCCGGTCGACGCCCGCCACCAGGGGCGCGTCGAGCGTGAACCCGTGCACGGCGCCGGCGTAGGTCTGCTCCGGTGGCCGGGGCCGGTCGGTGGGCAGGTCGAGCGCGGGGAGGCCGTCGAGGACCCGCCGCCAGTAGGCGAGGTCGGCGTCGTCCCGGCGCCGGTCGCGCTGCCGGGCGGCGTAGTCGCGGTAGGTGACGGCGAGCGGCGGCAACGGCGAGGGCAGTCCGCGCCGGTACGCGACGTAGAGCCGCCGCAGCTCGTCGACGAGGATCCCGGTCGACCAGCCGTCGGTGGCGATGTGGTGGACGGCGAGCTGGAGCACGTGGTCGTCGGCGGCGACCCGCACCAGCGTCACCCGCACGGGCGGCCCGGCGGCCAGGTCGAACGGCGTCGCCGCGGCCGCGGTCAACAGGTCCCGGGCGGCGCCCGGGCCGGCGGCGTCCACGATGGACAGCGGCGTGGGGATCGTGGGCTCCACGACGACGGTCGGCGTGCCGTCCTCGGCGGCCGGGTAGCGGGTCCGCAGCGTCCCGTGCCGCGCGACGAGCCCGTCGACGGCCCGGGCCAGCGCGCCGGTGTCGAGCGGGCCGCGCAGCCGCATCCCGGCCGTGATCGTGTAGGCCGCGGTGCCGGGCGCGAGCTGGTCCATGAACCAGAGCCGCTCCTCCCCCGACGAGAGTCCGGCCGCTTCCGGCGGTGCCGCCTCGATCGTGGCGGGCGGGGCGGCGGCCGGTGCCAGCGTCGCCGCCAGGTCTTCCACCGTCGGGTCCGTGAACAGCGCCCGCACCGGCACCGTCGTTCCCGTCGCCGCGGACAGCCGGGCGACCACCCGCGCCGCGAGCAGCGAGTGTCCACCGAGGTCGAAGAAGTCGTCGGTCGCCCCGATCGCGGCTTCCGGCAGGCCCAGCACCTCGGCCCAGACGCCGGCGACGAGCCGCTGTGCCTCGCCGCTCGGCGCCAGCCGGGCCGGGGCCGGCTCGTCCGTCGGGTCCGGGAGCGCGGCGCGGTCGAGCTTCCCGTTCGGCGTGAGCGGCAGCCGGTCGAGGAGCACGAACCGCCCCGGCACCAGGTGGGCCGGCAGCGACCCGCCGAGGAAGGCCCGCAGGTCGGCCGCGGTGGTCTCGGCGCCGGGCGCGGGCACCGCGTAGCCGACGAGGCCCGGCTCGCCGACCCGGTCGGGGCGGACCACCACGGCGCACGCGGCGACGCCGGGGTGGGTGGCGAGCGCCGCCTCCACCTCGCCCGGCTCGATGCGGTGGCCCCGGATCTTGACCTGGTGGTCGACGCGGCCGATGTAGCTGAGCGTCCCGTCGGCCCGCCACCGGACGCGGTCGCCGGTCGCGTACATCCGGGTGCCGCCGCCCCGGAACGGGTCCGGCAGGAACCGCTCGGCGGTGAGCCCCGGCCGGCCGTGGTACCCGCGCGCCAGCGCGTCGCCGCCGATGTGGAGCTCGCCCGGCACGCCCACCGGCACCGGCCGCAGGCGCGCGTCGAGGACGTACACGGCGGTGTTGGCGATCGGGCCGCCGATGTCGACGCGCCCCGGGTCGGGCGGGACGTCCCACGCCGTCGACCAGACCGTCGTCTCCGTCGGGCCGTACACGTTGAGCAGCCGTCCGGCGCGCGAGCGCAGCTCGCGGGCGAGCGGCAAGGGCAGCGCCTCACCGCCGGCCAGGGTGACGACGCCCGGCTCGGCGAACCCGGCCGCGAGCAGCAGCCGCCACCCGGACGGGGTGGCCTGCACGTGCGTGACGCCGTGTGCCCGGACCAGGTCGAGCAGCTCCGCGCCGTCGCGACCGGCCCGGTCCCCGGCGAGGACGACGACACCGCCGGTCGCGAGCGGCAGGAACAGCTCCAACGTCGAGATGTCGAAGGACAGCGAGGTCTGCGCCAGCCAGACGTCGGTGGGGCCGGCGCCGAGCCGTTCGCCGAGGGCGGCGTGGAACACGGTGAAGGCCCGGTGCTCGACGAGAACGCCCTTGGGGCGGCCGGTGGAGCCGGAGGTGTAGATGACGTAGGCGAGGTCGCCGGGCTCGGCGGCGCCGTTCCCCCGGGGCAGGGGCTCGTCCACGAGCAGCGCGGGCACGTCGGCGGCGAAGAGCCCCCGGTGGGCGCGGTCGGTGACGAGCAGGCGCGCGCCGCTGTCGCCGAGCATGAAGGAGAGCCGGTCGCGCGGGTACGCCGGATCGAGCGGCAGGTAGGCGGCACCGACCCGCCAGACGGCGAGCAGCGTGGCGACGAGGTCGGCGGTGCGGGGCAGCGCGACCGCCACGACGTCTCCCCGGCGGACACCGAGTGCCCGCAGCGCGCCGGCCAACGCGGTGGTCCTCCGGTCGAGGTCGCCGCCGGTGAGCGTCACGTCGCCCGTGACGAGCACCGGGCCGCCCGGGTTGGCGGCGAGCCGGGCGTCGATCCGCTGCCCGACCGTCGTGGCCGGCACCGGGCGGGCGGTCGCGTTGCGGGCCAGGAGGTCCGCCCGTTCAGCGGCGGGCAGCATCGGCAGGTCGTCGACCGGCGTCTCCGGCGCGGCCGCCGCCGCGGTCAGCAGCTCGCGCAGGTGTGCGCCGAACCGGTCGGCGGTCGCGGCGTCGAAGAGGTCGGCGTCGTACTCGAACGCCGCCCAGAGCCCCTCGCCGGTCGGCCACAGGTCGAGCGTGAGGTCGTACTTCGCGGCCCGGGCGGGCCCGCGCTCGAAGGGCTCGACGGTGACGCCGGGCAGGGTCAGCGGCCGCGCCCGGCCCTCGTTGTGGAGCACGAACAGCACCCGGAAGCGGGCCGGGCCGGCGACCCGTTGGTGGGCGTACGCGCCCAGCGTCGTCTCCCGGGTGCGGCGCAGCAGTTCCGCGAAGGTCGGACCACCGGAGAGGTCGCCACGGAGCACGACGGTGTTGGCGAGGTAGCCGACGAGCGGCTCCAGCTCGACCCGGTCGCGGCCGGCGACCGGCGTGCCGACGCTGACGTCGGTCTGTCCACTGTGGCGGCCGAGCAGGACCTGGAACGCTGCGAGCAGCACCATAAACGGCGTCACCCGCTCCCGGCGTGCCAGGCCCGCGACGGCCGCGACCAGCGGCGGGGGCAGCAGGCTGGTGCGCATCCCGCCGCTGAAGGTCGGGCGGGCCGGGCGCGGGCGGTCGGTGGGCAGGTCGAGGTCGGCGGCGCCGGCGAGCGTCGCGGTCCAGTAGGCCACGTCCGCCTGGCCGGCCGCGCTAGCCGCGCGGGCGCGCTCGCGGCGCACGTGGTCGCCGAACGTCACCGGCAGGGGCACCGGGTCGCGGCCGGCGTAGACGGTCGTCAGCTCGCCGAGGAGGACGTCGACGGACCAGCCGTCGGCGGCGATGTGGTGCACGCTCAGGTGCAGGACATGGTCGTCGCCGCCAAGCCTCGTCAGCCCGACCCGCAAGAGTGGCCCGCTGGCCAGGTCGAACGGCGTCGCGGCGCACGCGTCGACGACGGCCACGGCGGCGCCGACCGGATCGTCCGACGTGGACACGTCGACCCGCGTGACGGCGACCGGCGCGTCGACGGGCGCCCGTCGGGGCCCGTCAGCGGTCGCCACGAAACGCTCGCGCAGCGGGGCGTGCCGCGCCACGACCCTGGCGACGGCCCGGTCAAGCTTGTCGGCGTCGAGCGGTCCGCGGAGGCGGCGGGCGACGGTGATCGTGTACGCCGTGCCGCCCGGCTCGATCTGGTCGAGCAGCCACAGCCGCTCCTGCGAGGCCGACAGCTCCCCGTCGTCCTCTCCTGAGGGCAAAGGCTCCGCGCCGGTATCCCGTACCCCGGGAAGAGCGGATGCCAGCGCGGCGACCGTCGGATGGTCGAACATTGTCCGAAGTGGAACCTCGTGCCCCACGGCGGCGCCGAGCCGGGCGGCGGCGCGGACCGCCAGCAGCGAGTGCCCGCCCCGGTCGAAGAAGTCGTCGTCGGGCGCGCCGACCGGCGCGCCCAGCACCTCCGTGAACACGGCGGCCACCAGCTCCTGCGCGGGCCCGCGAAGACCCGTCGCCGCGACCGTCTCCGCGTCGGGCTCCGGCGCGGGCAGGGCCCGGTGGTCGAGCTTGCCGTTGGGCGTGAGCGGGAGCCGATCCAGCAGCACCACGGCGTCGGGGACGAGGTAGGCGGGCAGCGCGGCGGCCACGTGCCGGCGCAGGTCCGCCGGCCGAGGCGCCGTTTCTGGGCGCGGGACCGCGTAGCCCACCAGGCGCGGGTCGCCGCCGGCCGACGGGCGCACCACGACGACGGCGCGGGCGACGTCCGGGTGGCCGGCGAGGCGGGCCTCGACCTCGCCGGGCTCGACGCGGTAGCCCCGGATCTTCACCTGGGCGTCGACCCGGCCGAGGAAGTCGAGCTGGCCGTCGGCGCGGCGGCGGACGCGGTCGCCGGTGGCGTACATGCGGGCGCCGCCGCCCCGGAACGGGTCGGGCAGGAACCGGCCGGCGGTCAGCCCGGGCCGGCCGAGGTAGCCACGGGCGAGCCCGGCACCGCCGAGGTGGAGCTCGCCGGGGATGCCGTCGGGCACTTGCTGGCGGGCGCCGTCGAGGACGTAGGCCGCGACACCGGCGATCGGGGCGCCGATCGGCGGGCGTGTGCCGTCGGCGGCGGTCAGCTCCGCGGTGGTCGCGATGATGGTGGCCTCGGTCGGGCCGTAGCTGTTGACCAGCCGCACTCCTGCCCCGACCCGGTCGTGCCAGCGCCGGACAGCGTCGTCGGTGGCGGCGTCGGCGCCGATGACCACCAGGCGCAGGGTCGCCGGCCAGCGCACCGCGTCGCCGGCGGTGACCAGCTCGTGCCAGAACGGCGTCGGCAGGTCCAGGACGGTGAGCGCCTGTCCGGCCGGGGTGGCGAGGAACTCGGCCAGCGCGGTCCGCTCCCCCGGCGGCAGCACCACCGTC
>Ga0164243_10004679_pt1 | contig 21300 bp, 17 predicted proteins | sample OricompcompostOP_FD_108781 | JGI IMG/M metagenome (GOLD analysis project Ga0164243, IMG submission 108781) | Organic Plus compost microbial communities from Emeryville, California, USA - Original compost - Organic plus compost (OP) | ecosystem: Engineered > Solid waste > Mixed feedstock >...
ATGCAAACCCCTCTCGAAAGCCACCCACGTGCGGTTCGTGTCGGCGTACGAACCGGAGGTGATGCCCGGCATCCAGCAGTCGCTCTCCTGGAATTACTATGATTGGCCCTACTACGAGGGCCTGCGGATGGACGAAGCGATGAATGAACTCGCCTTTGTAGCGACCGGCATGTACGGCGAGCCCCTTCCGAAACAGAACGGTTCTCCCTGGCGCATGGTCCTGCCATGGAAGTACGGTTATAAGGGGGCGAAAGCGTTCGTGAAACTGGAGTTCGTAGACCGTCAGCCGGGGACGTTCTGGAATACCCTCGAACCGCGGGAGTACGGCTTCTTCTCCAATGTCAACCCGAACAACCCGCATCCGCGCTGGAGCCAAGCCACAGAAGAAATCCTCGGCACGGGTGACCGGGTACCGACGAAGCTCTTCAACGGCTATGAGGAATGGGTCGGGCAGCTCTATCCGGATGAGCCGAAGAAGCCGGTGAGACCTACGCCGATCTGACGGACCGCCTGGACTCTAGCCCGGCCATGAAAAGGCATGGAATAGCCGTGACGGGAAATGCTCCAAACGAGCGAGTGAGGCGCGGCGTTTTCTACGCATCCAGGGCAACAGAGCGAAGAGCAGGGTCGCCTTTGCGGTTGAGGTAACGGTTCCAGGCGAACACGCCAACCGACAGCATCACGACACCTACGGCGCACATAGCAGCATTGATGGCAGCGATGCGCCAGTGGGCCCGGCCGAGTTCTGCGACCACGATCGGCTGATCGGATCCCGGAAGAACCCGGACTTCCAGCGTCTTCTGGCCCTCCAGATCCAAGGCTATCGAGTGCGGAAGCGACATTTTCTCGCGTTCGATGACCGTGCCATCCGCGAGCTGAGCACGAACGCTGATATAGTCGTACGTCACGTCCGTACGCCCTGACACCTCGGCATCGATCACCTCTGCCTGAGCGAGTTGTCCCTCTCGCAGGGTGGTCCGGATATCGAGAGCCACATTGACCTGGTACAAGCCGAGGGCAAGCAGGATCGCGGGTAAGACCCACATGAGGCGCGCGATCCAGAGAGACGTTTTACTTACCACGCGTAGATACAGAAGAAGGTGAAGGATGGAAACCCGATGCTCACGCAGGGCAACATTCCCGGTTCCATCATTCACGAACACTTAGACGAGGAAGAGATAGGGCTTCCAGGTATCATGTACGCTACCCACGTAGTCGCGAATGAACATGACGCTCGTGGGCCGGAACGGCTTCCGTACCAGCGGCATTTCGGCTTCCTCAGGCGTACGGTTTCCTTTCCTGTTGTTGCACGGGGTACATGCGGTTACGAGGTTCTCCCACGTATCTTTCCCGCCCCGCGACTTCGGCAAAACGTGATCGACCGTCAACTTCTCCCGGCTTCCGCAGTACTGACACCGGAAACGATCCCTCCGCATGACGTTCTTGCGGGAAATCATGACGCGCTTGTACGGTACGGCGACATAACCCCTGAGGCGAACAATACTGGGCCAGGGAAATTGGACCGTCGGGGAACGTACGAAGTGATCCGGAATCGACTCAACCAGATCGGCCTTGCGCAAGAGAATGAGAACCATGGCGCGCTCGACACTGCAGAGAGTGAGCGCGCTATAATCTTGATTGAGAACGAGTACGTGTCCGCTCATGATGCACAACCACGAAAGGCACTACGAACTCTACCGCTACGTGGAAAACCACGGCGGGCGCGCACCTGGGACATTATATAGATTCGGCTGCTGCTGAAATCTGGTCTCCGCTGGTCTAGCACATGAATTCAAAAAACCGCCGCGACAGGCCGTAGTGCTACAGCAAGCGAGGCGATCCCATTTCAAGCGTCGCTTACCGTATTCGCACAAAGTTAGAACGGAGTTCCTATTCGCGAAAGTACAACCTGTTCCGATAACGATTTTTTTAAGTGGTTTGCCTCCTCGAGCATCTACGTTTTCGGGACATCATACCGCAAAGGCTGTAGATCTCGCGGGCTCGCCGTATAATCCACAAGCAGCCCTATAACGGGCATACTGATTCTCGACGTTTTTCCCAGATGTACAGGCGTATTGTTGTAAAAGTCGGAACGAGCGTGTTAACGGGAGGCACGGCGCGGCTCGATCAATCTCACATGGTTGAGCTCGTTCGCCAGTGCGCGGCTTTGCACCGGGCGGGCACGGATGTCATCATCTGCACGTCCGGCGCCATTGCGGCAGGCCGGGAGCGTCTCGGGTATCCAGACCTTCCAGCTACGGTCACGGCTAAACAGATGCTGGCAGCCGTAGGGCAGAGCAGGCTGATGCTCATCTGGGAACGGCTATTCGAGATCTACGGCATCCATGTCGGGCAGATGCTGTTGACCAAGGCAGACGTCAAGAACCGGCGACGCTTTCTGAATGCCCGAGACACCATGCATACGCTCCTGGAGCACCGTATCATTCCTATCATCAACGAGAATGATGCCGTCGCCACTGCCGAGATCAAGGTCGGTGACAACGACAACCTCTCCGCCCTCGTGACACTGCTGGCCGAGGCAGACCTGTTGCTCCTGCTCACGGATCAGGCCGGGCTTTTCACCGCCGACCCACGCGCTGATCCCGAAGCGCAGCTTATCCAGGAAATCAAGGCCATCGACGCCACGGTGCGCAACCTGGCGGGCGGTAGCAAGAGCGGGCTGGGCACAGGTGGCATGGTAACCAAGCTCCAGGCCGCACACGTCGCCCGGCGTGCAGGCGCGGACGTCGTGATCGCCGCGGGAAATGCTCCGAATGTGATTACCCAAATCGCAAGCGGAGTGCGACTGGGAACGCGTTTCCCCGCGCTCCAGAGTGCACTCGAACATCGTAAACGATGGGTGCTGGCCGGTCCTTCCGGTGCGTTACACATAGATGCCGGGGCAGAGCAAGCACTCGTCCAAAAAGGCAGCAGCCTCCTCCCTGCCGGTATCATACGGGTCGAGGGCTCATTCGAGCGCGGCGCTTCCGTGGTGATCTTGGGAGCCAGTGGAGAAGAAATTGGACGCGGCGTCGTTCGCTATAGCAGCGAAGATTTAGACCGCATCAAAGGCCGGCGTTCGGATGAAATCCTGGACCAACTCGGTTACGGCTACGGTCCCGTAGCCGTCCACCGAAACGACTTTGTTCTGACTCACGAAATCGGCACCGCCCGCATAACCCATTGATCGTATGAATGCACTGCAAGACCATACCATGACCGTGACGGACCTGGAGCGCATGGGCAAAGCCGCAAAGGCCGCGAGCAGGCACCTGGCAGCCCTTTCGACCAACCAGAAGAACGCAGCCCTGCTCGCCATTGCCGATGAACTTGAAGCGCAGGCGCCCGCCATTCTGGCACAGAATGCACAGGACATCGAGGACGGCAAAGCAAAGGGATTGAGCGAAGCCATGCTCGACCGTCTGCTCCTGAACGAGAAACGTATTCAGGCACTGGCCGACGATACGCGCAAGGTAGCAGATCTGCCGGATCCCGTGGGCTCGGACCTGGAGAGCCGGGTGCTGCCGAATGGTATGCGGCTGAGCAAAAGGCGTATCCCCATCGGTGTGATCGGCGTGATCTATGAGGCCCGACCCAATGTCACAATCGACATCGCCACGCTCTGCCTGAAAACGGGGAATGCCACGATACTCCGGGGGGGCAGTGAAACGTTGCGTAGCAATCTCGCGCTCGTCTCGGTCATACAGTCGGCACTGCGCCGGTCCGGTATGCCCGAGGCCGCCGTGCAGTACGTGGAAAATCCTGACCGCGCGCTGGTAGGGCAACTGCTGCGGCTCGATCGCTATGTAGATATGATCGTGCCGCGCGGAGGGGCATCGCTCCACCAGCTGTGCAAAGAGCAGAGCACGATCCCGGTCATTACGGGCGGCATTGGCATCTGCCACATCTTTGTGGATGAATCAGCCGACCTGGAGCGGGCCGTCGACATCGTGGAAAACGCGAAAGTCCAGCGCCCGAGCGTTTGCAATGCACTGGACACCCTGCTCGTGCACCGTTCTATTGCCGAATCCTTCCTGCCGCGTGTAGCCGAACGGCTTGCCCGAAGCAATGTCGAGCTACGTGCCAGCAGCCGTGCTCTCCCTTACTTGCAGAAAAACGGACACACCGCGAGGATCGTCCCGGCAGGTCCCGAAGACTTCGACCAAGAGTGGTTGGCGCTCATCCTGGGGATAGATGTGGTGGACGGCGTCGAAGAAGCGATCCGGCATATCCAGGAGCACAGTACGGAGCATTCCGATAGTATCCTCACGAATACATGGTCAAATGCCGAACGCTTCCTGAATGAGGTAAACTCGGCTGCGGTTTACGTAAATGCCAGTACGCGGTTCACGGACGGCGGACAGTTCGGACTCGGCGCCGAGGTCGCAGTCAGTACGCAGAAGTTGCATGCCCGTGGGCCTATGGGCCTCGAGGAGCTGACCACATACAAATGGATCTGCATCGGCTCAGGACATATTCGAGAATAGTTCTGGTGGTACCCTTCCCGTGGATACTCCGGGAAGGGTACCGCGACCTCGACCGTTCAGGAAGGAGCCTTTTTCACAGAAGCTTTTCCCGTAGGTAATAGCGGGTTTTAGCAACCCGTGGCGGCTTCCCCTATTTTGACTGTGATTTACTATTGATATTTCTCAACGTATATACGGTATACTATGGCGAATCCTACTTACGACGTCGTCGTGATTGGTACCGGTCCAGGCGGATACGAAACGGCCATCCGCGCCGCCCAACTTGGCTTTAAGACGGCCGTCGTCGAGAAGAACAAACTCGGCGGTGTCTGCCTCAACATCGGCTGCATCCCGACGAAAGCGCTCATCAAGAGCGCCGAAGTCATCGAAGAAACGCGTCATCTGGCCGATTACGGGCTCGTCATGAAGGGCGAGGTCAAGCCCGACTTCCGGAAAGTCATCGAGCGCAGCCGCAGTGTGGCAGAAAAGATGAACCGGGGCGTCCAGTTCTTGATGAAGAAGAACAAGATCGACGTCATCTATGGTGAGGGGCGCCTGACCGGTAAGGGGAAGATTCACGTCGAGCCGTCTGTAGACATGGACGGTAAGAAAATCGGCGAAACGAAGGATATAGAGGCCAAACACATCATCATCGCGACGGGTGCGCGCGCACGGAGCATTCCACCGCTTCCTGTCGATGGGAAGAAGATCATCACCTACAAGGAAGCCCTGCTGCAGAAGGAGCAGCCCAAGCGGATGGTGATCGTCGGTGCAGGCGCTATCGGTGTGGAGTTTGCCTATTTCTACCACAACATGGGCACGGAGGTGACCATCGTTGAGGTTATGGATCGCCTCGTCCCCGTCGAGGACGCCGACATCTCAAAAGAACTCGAGCGTGCCTACAAGAAGGCCGGCATCAAGGTCATGACCAGCTCACAGGTCGAGTCTGTCGACACGAAGGGCAAGACGGTCAAGGTAAACGTCAAAACGAAGAAGGGCACCGAAGTCCTCGAAGCGGACCAGGTACTCTCTGCCGTCGGCGTTACGGGCAACATCGAGAACCTGGGCCTAGAAGAACTGGGCGTCAAAACGAAGCCCGGAGGCATCGTCATCGACGAGTTCGGTCGCACGAACGTGGAAGGCATCTACGCTATAGGTGATGTGGCTGGCGCACCGTGGCTGGCGCACAAAGCAAGCCATGAAGGAATCCTCTGCGTAGAGAAGATCGCCGGGCTCGACGTCCATCCCATTGACGTCAAGAACATCCCTGGCTGCACCTACTGCCAGCCGCAGATCGCTTCCGTCGGTTACACTGAGCAGGCTGCCAAGGATGCCGGATACGAGATCCGGGTCGGGAAATTCCCCTTCCAGGCATCCGGCAAGGCGTCGGCACTCGGCCATACGGAAGGCTTCGTCAAGATCATCTACGACGCGAAGTACGGTGAACTCCTCGGGTGCCACATCATTGGACGCGAGGCCACGGAGCTCATTGCGGAAGTCGTGACAGCCAAAACGCTCGAAACGACGGCGCATGAGATCATCGAGTCCATGCACCCGCATCCGACCCTGTCGGAGGCGATCATGGAGGCTACTCGCGACGCCCTCGGCATGCCGATCAATACCTGAGCGGGCGACCGGCAACGAGTTGCTCTCTATTCGATTTGAGGGAGCCTCCCGGAACCATACGGTCCGGGAGGCTCCCTCTGTTTTGTAGCTACACCACTTTAGACTTCTGCCCGGAGCACTTCCAGCGGCGGGCGATCGTAGATGCCACGGCTGTTAAGCAGGCCGATGGCTACAGTGAGCGAGACCACGGCTACCAGGGTCAGCGTTGCTGTGGGGTAGTCCGGCACAAACGGCGTCTCAAAAACGAACTGAGCGAGCGCCCAGCCTGCAATGAACGCGAGCACGAGGCCCGTAAGCGCCGCGAATGCGCCGAGAAACAGGTATTCGATCAGCGTGATTCTGAAGATCTGGGATCGAGATGCTCCGAGAGTCTTCAGCAGTACACTTTCCTCAGCCCTCTGGTAACGGCTCACAATTACGGCTCCCGCCAGCACAATGATGCCCGTGAAGATGCTGAAGAGCGCCATAAAACGAATGACGAAGGCTACACGGCTGAAGATGACATCGAAGATATCCAGAATGAGAGAGAGATCGATGGCTGACACATTCGGGAAAGCCGTCACTACGGCAGTCTGTAACGCTGCCGACGCCTCCCTGTCCGGCACGCGCGTCATGAGTACGTGAAACTGCGGGGCCGCGTCGAGTGAACCTGATGGGAAGACGACGAAGAAGTTCGTCGAAAGCTGCCTCCAATCTACCGTGCGGATGCTCGATACGATGGTTCGCATGTTGATGCCGGAAATGTTGAACTCGAGCGAGTCGCCGATTGTCACATCGAGCTCATCCGCGATCTCCTGTTCCAGCGAGACAGGTACAGCGGCGGACCCGCCCGGCGCCGTGGGATCTCCGGCATCCTCTGGCATCTTACCCTGAAAGGTACCGGCAATGACCTTCTCGGACGCCGTCAGGTAATCCCGATACGTGGACCGGTATTCCCGGCGTAATGCCCAGCGTCCTTCCCGCGTCGAGTCTGCACGCAACGTATCGACCGGCACGCCCTTCACAGAGGCAATCCGCATCGTCACGATAGGGACGCTATCCAGCACCACTAGCCCCTGGCTACGTACGATAGTCGCCACACTGTCGCGCTGAGAAGGCTGGACATCGAAAAGGACAAGATTAGGCTGCCCTTCCCCGGCAGCGAACTGGATCTGATTGAGCAGCGTGCGCTGGACCAGAAACAGCGTGGCGATCAGGAACGTCCCCAGTCCCAATGCCAGCATCATGATGACGGTCTGGTTATGCGGACGGTACAGATTGGCAAAGCCCTGACGCCAGACATACGGCCAGGATGATGGAAAAAACCGCCGGGCGGCAACTATGATGGTAAGGGCCACGAGCCCCAGCAACCCAAACACGATCACGACTCCACCGGCATAACCCAGCCCGACCTCCCACCGAGGTGCCTGCAACAGGGCAAACCCGGTTATGCCCGCAGCAATCAGGAATGAGATGACCCAACGTAACGGATCCCGCCCCCCCTGCACGTCATCACTGTAGCTAGCGCGTAACGCCCGCAGGGGTGAGACGCGCCGAACCGCTACAAGGGGTAGCATGGCAAACGAGACAGTAACGAGCACACCAAGGACAACCCCGAGCAGAAGCGCACTCCACACGATACGAAAAGAGACATCTATCGGGAGAAAGTCCTGTAGAATCTCCGGCAAGAGCACCTGGACGGCCATTCCGATCAGACTTCCGAGCAATCCACCGAGCAATCCCATGGCGAATGCCTGTATCAGATAGATGCCTACGGTCCGCCAGGAACGCGCTCCCAGACACCGCAATACGGCAATGGTCTGGATACGCTGTTTGACATACACGTGCACTGAGCTAGCCACCCCGATCCCGCCCAGTAGCAGAGCTATAAAGGCTACGAGACTCAGAAACCGGTAGAGATTGGTCAATCCCTCATTCCAATCCCGCTGAACCTCTTCTACCGTATCAAATCCGATCCGCTGTTCTTCCAGCCGTGGTGCGATTTCATCGAGAAGAGCCTCTACATCTGCGCCCTCGTCGAACTTCAGGTACAGTTCGTATTCCGCGCGGCTCCCCTGCCCCAGCAGCGACTGATCAAGGTGTTCCAGGGGAATGAAGATGCGTGGACTGAAGAGCATGATGGCCGTAGACTCCCGCGGTGTCTTCAGGAGTCGCCCCGCAATCCGGTAGGACACGTTGCCGATACGAACGGAGTCTCCGGGCTGTAAATCATACTGCTCGGCAAGCGTGGCATCCACGAGAGCATTGCGCCCGGACAGGTACGATCCAGCAGCGGCCGCGGGATCCGTCTCGATCGAACCGTAATACGGGTAATTACCCTGTATCGCTCGAACCGTCACGAGGCGCGTGATTCCGGTATCCGGAAACAATGCCATGGATGTGAATGAGATACGCTCTGACTGCTCGCCACCCAGCGAGTCGACCATGGCACGGGCTTCTTTCGTGAACGGCCTGGAACTCTCCAGGGATAGATCAGCCCCCAGCAGGGATCGCGCCTCCTCATCAATGGTCTCCCTCAGGTTCACGCCGAAGGAGTTGATCGCTACGAGTGCGGCTACTCCCAGAACCATGGACGAGAGGAATAACAGGAGCCGTTTCCTGCTACCACGGCTATCCCGCCATGCCATTTTGTAGGACCACGTGTTCACAGTAGATAGAAGTTAGGCGTGCGTGATAGGCGATGGTGGCGTGCCATACCGTTAAGCAGATCCGATGCTATATCCAGGTTCATACGTAGCGCTACATCTCGACCGGCATACCCAAACACGTTCCTGCTCTGCATGTGGCACTGCGCCGATCTGGGCGGCCGGAGGCCACTAACGATAGGCTGCTTCGGAGGCTTGCCAGGCTATGCTATTCGCTATCGTTTCGTCGGAAACGATCTCTCCTCCTCGCAGCGAGATAATGCGGCCTGTTTTCCGGGCCAGTTCCAGATTGTGCGTAACGACGACAAGGGCCGTACCTGCCGTGCGATTCAGGTCAAACAGCAAATCCTCGATGAGCGCGCCTGTATCAGCGTCGAGGTTGCCCGTTGGCTCATCTGCAAACAAAATGGCAGGCCGGTTGATGAAGGCACGAGCAATGGCAACACGCTGCTGTTCTCCACCCGAGAGCTGAGTCGGATAATGATCGGTACGGTGTCCCAGACCGACCTGATCCAGTAACTCTCTGGCGCGCTGCCGCACGTCCCGGTCACCCCGCAATTCTGCAGGCACCATCACGTTTTCGAGCGCCGTCAGTGTCGGCACAAGTTGAAAAGATTGGAAAACAAACCCCACGTACTGGTTTCGGACGTCTGCTCGCTCATCCTCGGAGAGCGGTCCGAGGTCGATACCGCACAGGCGAACAGAACCCGATGTCGCCCGATCCAGGCCAGCGCACAGACCCAGCAGGGTCGTCTTGCCGCTGCCGGACGGCCCGACGATGGCGCACGTTTCGCTCTCGGCGAGTTTGAACGAAACATTCCGCAACACCGTCAGTGCGCGTGCCCCGCTCTTATACGATTTGGTAAGTTGGCTGGCGTTAAGTACGTAGGTGCCGGACATAGGGCGTTGGCGTTGAAACCCGGAAAGCGTATGAGGTGTAGTTCGCTCGTACGCAAGATCTTTACCTTTGATGCGAATGTTGAAGCTATACCCCTGTCTGCTGGCAAGTGTTCTGTTACTTCTCGGTTGCGGCGAGGAGACGGCAGAGTCATCAGCGCGCAATACAGCGGACCGTACCCCTACGGTTGCTCAGTCCCTTGCGGCAAACCGAACTACCGAGCAACAAACGAAACGCAAGCCGGTGGTCGTCGCAATGGGGAATAGCATCACGGCAGGCTATGGACTGAGTCCTGACCAGGCTTTCCCCGCGCTTCTTCAGCAGAAAATAGACTCCCTCAACTGGAATTTCGAAGTCGTCAACGCAGGCGTCAGTGGCGAAACGAGCGCTGGCGGCCTCAGCCGCATCGACTGGCTTCTGCAGCGCCCTCTGGATGTATTAATCATAGAACTGGGAGGCAATGACATGCTTCGGGGCATTCCTCCCGAGGTTACGAAGCAAAATCTGAGGGGCATCATCACGCGAACAAGGGATCGCTATCCGGACGCCCAGATCATCCTGGCCGGAATGGAAGCCCTGCCGGGCCACGGGGAGGCCTATGCACGCGCGTTTCGGACGATTTATCAGGATCTTGCCCGGGAAGAGAATGTACTCTTGATCCCGTTTATTCTGGACGGTGTGGCCGGCGTACCCGAGTTCAACCTGGATGACGGCATTCATCCCACCGCGCAAGGGCATCGGATCGTCGCCCGAAATGTATGGGAGGTGCTACGGCCTGCTCTCGAATCGTTACAGGATGCACCCGCCTAACGTACTTCTTCACAACTGATCCATTACCCAATCAGCAGGCGAGGCTGCCAGCTTCATGCTCTGCCTCAGCATAGATCCTGCATCCGGACCGTAGTTGAACAAGAGATCGAGAGCCGTCATCCCAGGCTCGAAACCTGTAAAGTTCTGCCTGTACGTCGGCTCGTCGAATCGTAAAAGAACAGCTGTCTGCACTAGTCTGGCATCGTGACGGGCCGTTTCTTCGGCAACGATCAATCTGGCCTTGTTGAACTGCAGGAGAGCTTCAGCCAGATTAGCCGGCTTCGCCGGGAGGTTGCTTGCTCGTTCCACCCGGGTATTCAACCCGAACAAACCCGAAAGCAGTTCGACCGTCGCGCACGTCAGATCGCCCAGGCACTTCCAGTCCTGGTGAAGGAGATCGTAGATATCCTGGCCATAGAACACGAAGAACGGCGCCGAGCTATAGTTGTACGTGAGGGAGCGCCAGTGCTTGCGCGCCCATGGCTCCCTGTTGTCGATCTCAACCTCATCAATAGGCCTACCGTGCTGTCCTCCTAACAGAGGTACCGACAGCCACTGCCAGCCCTGCGGGGTCCGCAACCGCGTCCGATTCTGGAATGATTGCCGGCTATACTGAAACGTATCCGCCAGGACCATACGGTCGGCAGCCGCGACATGCGCGAGGAAGGATAAACGTGGGAAGTACTCGGGAGGACGTATGGCAAGCATGTACGGATCTGTGATAGTCGCGCAACGACGAGACGAGCCCTTCGCCGGACTGCGACATTTCATGCGCACCCTCGTATACTCAGACGCAGTCCCATTGTATGGGGCTCCTATCCGGGATCTCGGCGGGTGTCGATTGTGGCGAGCCAGAGTGAAGCACTATCCTCTCTGTATACCTGTCACGTTCATTCAGATCGCTTCTTCGAACCCGCCAACTCGGTTGTCAGTTCGCAACGACTCTGCAGATTTTTCCGGAACGATCACGTCCGTACGACAGTGGATCTCCTCCCAGAATCCTGCTCGCCCGTTTAACCTTTGATACCCCGAAAGCGCTCCTGCGCCTTTCACAGGCAACGTTGTTCGCATGCTGACCCTTACACTTGCGATTGCGGCTACGCACGCGGTTATCCTCGCGATACTGGCAGGCAACATGCTGTATCTCAGGAAGTGGTCAGGTATGGCCCCCCTACGCTCTCTCCCCGCGTTGTCTGTCCTCATTCCCGCCCGCAATGAGGAAACGAACCTTCAACGACTTCTTCCCTCTCTCCTTTCGCAGAATTACCCCCGGTTCGAAGTGATCGTGTACGACGATGCGTCGGAAGACCAGACATGGGAGGTCATCCAGTCTTTTTACGACGAGCGCCTAAAACCTCTTCGCGGATCCGGTCCGCCGTCGGGCTGGGTCGGCAAGGTCCATGCCCTTTTCCAGGCCACCCGCTATGCAACCGGAGAGTTGTACCTGTTTCTGGATGCAGACGCGCAGCTCGAGGATCAGGACGCCCTGCGGCGTCTGGTCCAGCGATTTGATACACTACCGGAGGATTCCGTACTGACAGGTCTCACCCGGCTCCGGGGGAGAGGGAAACTGCTGGTCAGCCTGGTCCCGAATGCCATCCTTTCCGGCCTGCCCTGGTTCCTGGTACGCGCACTCCGATTGAAATCGCTCGGGGCCCTGAATGGGCAATGCTGGATGATCCCTGCCGAGATGTACCACCAGCACGAACCGCATCAAGCCCTGCCGGACGAAGTTCTGGAAGACGTGCGGATCGGACGCTACCTCAAGGGGTGCGGTATAACCCCCATGATGGTCGACGTGCAATCCGAGATCTCCGTATTCATGTATACGGACTTCGGCGAAGCATGGCGGGGTTTTCTCAAAAACACCTACCTCATTCTTGGCGGTACGCCCATCACCTTCGCTTTGCTGATCCTGCTGTTTCTGATCATTTATGTATTGGCGCCGTTCGTCTCACCCTGGTTCCTCCTCAGCCTGTACGCCATTAAGGGCTGCAGCGACCGGATATCTGGCTTCCCACTCTGGGTCACGCTGCTCGCTCCTATCTCGTACATCCTGGGCGCGGTCCTGGGAATCCATTCCGCTATAAGCCACTGGACCGGAAACGTCTGGTGGAAAGAACGTACAGTCGGGAGATAATGCTCGATGTATGGCGTTCGTTACTCTTCTCATACGGACGGATCGGTACTTAATTTGCCTTTCGTCCAACGAGAGTTACCCATTGCTTAGTCATTTTCGCTCGCTTCATATTTTCGTGCCCCTCTTGAAACCTGAAGCCCTTCGCCCGGGCGACACGATTGGCATCATTGCACCAGCCAGTGCACCGCTGGATTTCGGCAAGCTCCACGCGGGGATGGCCTATCTCCAGTCGCTAGGCTACAATATCGAAACGGTTCGTGACGACTTTCCCAGAACCAACTACCTCTGCGGTAGTGATGAAGAACGCCTGCACGAACTGAATACCTTTTTGCGTCGCCCGGACATCAAAGCCCTGTTCTGCGTGCGGGGAGGATATGGCACTATGCGCCTCCTGCCCCACATCGATTATGAGGCCGCCCGTGCGAACCCGAAATTGATCGTCGGATACAGCGACGTAACAGCGCTTCACTTCGCCCTGTACCATAAGGCCGGACTGCCCGGTGTTTCCGGGCCGATGGTAGCGGTCGAATGGAATGCACCGGACCCGGCGAGTGAACAGCTGTTCTGGGACGTAATGCAAGGGAAGAGGCCAACTCCCCTGCTCGGCCCGAACGGCGAAGCACTCGCGCCGGTACGGCCAGGCACTGTGGAGGGCGTGTTGCTCGGCGGCAATCTGTCTCTAATCAATCGGCTGATCGGGACACCGTATCTGCCTCCTCTCGACGGAGCCATCTTGTTCATCGAGGAGGTCGGGGAACAGCCGTATCGGATCGATGCAATGCTCGCGCAGCTCAAGCTCTCCGGTATCCTGGATCGGCTCGGCGGCCTCATCATCGGTGGTATTACGGATTGGGAGCCGCCGAACAACCGCCCCACCTTCACGCCGGATGAGGTATTCGACTACTACACGCGTGATCTCCCCTACCCTGTAGCCTCGAACCTGGTATACGGACATTTCCCGGTCAAAAACAGCCTCCCGATTGGCGTTCGGGCCAGATTATCCGTGTCCGATAACGCAGCGGAGCTTTCCATACTGGAATCGGTGGTCAATACCGACTAACCCTCCCGTTACGGCGGTGGGAACCTGACCGTAGCTGATTCGGGGACCACTTCATTTCCAACCGCCTCGTCCTGCATTCTGGATTTCATGCGTTCTTCCCTGAGAACATGGAGCGGAGGAAACTAACATGAGCGCTTCAGATCGCATGAAACTATGAGCGGGCATACAATCAGGTTGACGGTTTTTGCATCGGGCGGGGGTACCAACTTCCAGAGCATCATCGATGCGGTAGAGAGCGGTTTTTTGACGGCAGAGATTGCTCTTCTCGTCGCCAGCCGTCCCGATGCCGGTGCATTGAACCGGGCCGCGCAGCACGGAATTCCCGCCGAAGTCATTACTCCGGAACAGTTTCCCTCAGAGCCTGCATATACGGAGGCCCTGCTGGACCTGCTCCAACGATACGGAACGGACCTGATTGCGCTTGCCGGGTATATGAAGAAGATCCCGGTGGATGTCGTACGCGCCTACCACAATCGTATGCTGAACGTTCACCCCTCGCTCCTGCCTGCCTTTGGCGGGCAAGGCATGTACGGACGCCGCGTCCACCAAGCGGTGCTCGATTACGGTGCCAGATGGACGGGCGCAACGATTCACATCGTCGATGAGGAGTACGACAACGGCCCCATCGTACTGCAAGAACCTGTACGGGTTGAGCAGGATGATACAGCCGAAACACTGGCCCGCCGCGTTCTGGAAGTCGAACATCGCCTTTACCCGGAAGCTATCCGCCTGTTTGCGCAGGGCCTGATAAGCATAAAAGGCCGTCACGTTCGCATTCACGAGCAACAGCTTTAACCAGTCTCTATCGCATTGCTGCGACAATGATTTCTGTCAAAAACCTGCCCACACCTGAAGACAAACAGCCGGTACGCCGCGCACTCCTTTCCGTATTCGACAAGACGGGCCTCGTGGACTTTGCCCGGAGGTTGCATGCATTAAACGTCACGCTCATCTCAACAGGAGGAACGGCCCGCTCCCTGCGTGAGGCAGGCCTTCCCGTAACTGACGTTTCCGAACTGACCCATTTCCCGGAGATCCTGGACGGACGTGTCAAGACGCTGCATCCCAATGTCCACGGCGGTCTGCTGGCACGCCGTAACGATTCCGAAGACATGGCCGCGCTCTCCGAACACGGGATCGAGCCTATCGACCTGGTCGTCGTCAACCTGTATCCGTTCTCTAAGGCCGTATCTCAGGAGGGCGTCACTGATGCGGTAGCCATCGAAAACATCGACATTGGCGGCCCGGCCATGATCCGCGCCGCCGCGAAGAACTTTTTCTTCGTGGCCGTGGCCACCTCTCCGGACGATTATGATGAGATCGCGACCGAGTTAGAGGCTTCAGATGGTACCCTGTCGATGGCGACGCGGCGGCAGCTTGCCCACCGCGCGTTCGAACGTACAGCCAGATACGATCGCGCTGTGGCCGACTACTTCGCCCGTGCAACGCAGGAGACCTGTGACCGCATGCCGGAGACCTTCTCAATCCATCTCCCCAAAGCGCAATCGCTCCGCTACGGCGAAAACCCGCACCAGGCAGCTGCCCTATACGGAGATCCCGACCGCTTCTTCGAGCAACTGCACGGAAAGGAACTGTCCTTCAATAACCTCATCGATCTGAGCGCCGCGCTCCAGTTGATCGATGAGTTTGCAGACGCAGATCCGACGGTAGCGATCCTCAAGCATACGAACCCCTGTGGCGCAGCTTCGAGTAAAACCCTGGAGGATGCATACCGGGCCGCGTTTGCTACGGATACGCAATCGCCCTTTGGCGGCATCATCGTTGTCAACCGGGCGCTCGACCTCGCGACGGCGCATGCCATAGACGAAATCTTTACAGAAATCGTCATTGCTCCTGATTTCGAAGATGGCGTCCTGGAGTTTCTGAAACAGAAAAAAAATCGCCGCATCATTCGCCAGCGCCAGCAGACACGAGCAGACAAGAACCCTGATGTGCGCTATGCCCTGGGTGGCCTGCTCGTGCAGGAACGAGATCCAGTCATTCTCCCCTTCGAGCAGGTGCGGTCAAACTGGAAGGTTGTTACCGAACGGCAGCCAACCGAGCAAGAATGGCACGATCTCGACTTTGCCTGGCGTATCGTCAAACACGTTAAGAGCAACGCCATCGTTTATGTGAAGAACCAAGCCACACTCGGGATCGGAGCGGGACAGATGAGCCGAATCGACTCCTCGGAAATCGCGATTTCGAAGGGCCGTAAATCTGGCCTCGACTTTGAGGGCTGCGTTATCGCCTCAGATGCCTTTTTCCCCTTCGCCGACGGCCTTCTCGCTGCTGCTAGCAGCGGCGCCCGAGCGGCCATTCAACCGGGCGGCTCGGTACGTGACGAGGAGGTCATCAAGGCAGCTAACGATTCCGGCATGGCTATGGTGTTTACGGGAACACGACATTTTCGCCACTAGGAACATCTCGCGTGCTCGCGCAACTGATATGGCAAGCGAATTGCTTTAAAGCACTCAACGCTTGAAGTACAGGAAGCAGCTTTCGATTTTGCGGCAGAAAGAAGGGATTACATGCCGTATACGTGTGTATATTCCCGCACATTTTTCCTGAACTCTCTGCCGCTTGACTGAAGTTTTTACCCCCTGGATTTTTCATGGGCCTCTTTAATTTCTCGTCTGACATCGCCATCGACCTGGGTACCGCCAACACCCTCATCTATATCAAGGGCAAAGGCATTGTGCTCAATGAGCCCAGTATTGTGGCCGTTCACCGCAACACGCGCAAGCCGCTCGCCATTGGCGTTGAGGCCCAGCAAATGCACGAGCGCACGCACCGCGACATCGAAACCATCCGCCCGCTCAAGGACGGAGTGATTGCCGATTTCGAGGTAGCCGAGCACCTCATTCGCGGCCTCATCAAGAAGGTCCAGAAGAACTGGTACACCTCGATCAACTCCATGGTCGTGTGTATTCCGAGCGGCATCACGGAGGTCGAGAAGCGGGCCGTGCGGGACTCTGCAGAGCACGCTGGCGCCAAACAAGTGTATCTCATTGCAGAGCCCATGGCGGCTGCGATCGGTATCGGGCTCAACGTAGAAGAGCCTGTTGGCAACATGATCGTCGATATCGGTGGCGGCACAACCGAGATTGCCGTCATTGCGCTCTCCGGTATCGTCATCGACGAATCTATTCGTGTTGGTGGAGACGAACTGGACAACGCCGTCGTTCAGTATTTCAAGCGGAATCACAACCTCTTGATCGGCCAGCGTACCGCCGAGCGCATCAAATGCGAGGTTGGCAGCGCCATCGAACTCGATCCCGAGTTGGAAGTCTCCGTCAAGGGCCGTGACCTTGTCAGCGGTATTCCGAAGGTCCGCACCATTTCGTCCGAAGATGTACGTGAAGCACTCCGGGACTCCGTAAGCCAGATCACGGCTGCCGTCATCCGCTGCCTGGAGCGTACTCCTCCTGAGCTTGGCGCCGATGTTCTGGAACGGGGCATCATGCTCACGGGTGGAGGCGGCCTCCTGAAAGGCCTCGATACGCTCATCCGCAATCGCGTGGAACTCCCCGTCTATGTTGCAGAGGATCCTTTGACTGCGGTCGTGCGTGGTACAGGCAAAGTTCTCGAAGACCTATCACGATTCGAACGGGTACTACTCTAAGGCAAGACGATGACGAATAGGTGGTGGGAACGGATTCAAGACTGGGTACTCCTGTTCGTACTGTTGACGACATCCATGATCGTGCTGGTTGCCCAGAATCAGCCGGTCGTCCGGTCCCTGCGTGCCGGAGCGCTCGAGATCACGTCCATCGTAGAGCAGCAATTCGCCTGGGTGGGCGGCTACTTCCGTGCGCTGGACGAGAACGATCTACTCCGCGCTGAAAACATCGCCCTTTCCAGCGAGGTAGCGCGATCTCGTGAAGCGGTTTACCAGAACGTCCGGCTCCAGCGGCTACTTGGTTTCCAGGACACGACATCCATCCCGCTCCTACCCGCGCGTGTCATCGCACGCGACATCACGCCGGAACGAAACTTCATAACACTCAATGTGGGCAGCAATGACAGCGTCCATGTCGGCATGGCCGTTGTCGATGAACGAGGCGTCCTTGGCCGCGTATTCGACGTGAGCCCCAACTACGCGCTCGTCATGCCGTATCTGAATACGGAGATACGCATCCCGGGCAAGATCCAGTCACTTCAAGCCAACGGAATCATCCGCTGGGAAGGCGAAGACCGCGACCGGCTGCTCATGGAGTACGTCTCGCGCACCGAGCCGGTCCTGAAGGGCCACCTCGTGGTGACAAGCGGCGCCAGCGGTTCATTCCCCGCGGGCTATCCCATTGGTTTCGTTGACTCGGTTGCCACCCTCCCCGGCCGAAACCAGCTCCGTATCATGCTGACTCCCACATCGCCGGTTGATCAGGCTGATTTCGTCTTCGTCGTATTGAAGAAACCCAGCGATGAGCAGACTGAACTCCAGGAACGCAACCGCCAGCGATCCCGGGGCTGAGGCATCGCTGATTGCGTAACTGAGGTGCGAGATTCTCGCACGTTTGTACCGGCTCCGGAATAAGGCTCATCACGGGCAGAAGTGTTGTGTATGTCGATTACTCGATTATCTCTGAGCCACTGGCTGGCTCTTTTCGTGTTGGTGCTTTGCCCATCGCTCGCCGTCGGCCAGCAGCGCACACCGCTCCGCTCACCAGCACAGCTTGCCGAGGCTATCGACGCAGTACTCGATAAGGATGCCTTCGCCAATGCATTCTGGGGCGTATATGTGGCCGACCTCAATACGGGCGAGGTACTCTACAACCGGAATGGACGCAAAAGTTTTATTCCGGCATCGAATGTCAAGCTCTATACAGCAGCCGTTGCCCTGATGAAACTCGGTCCGGATTATCGATACCGGACCACGCTTTACGCAGATGGCCCCGTCCATGATGGCGTACTCAGAGGCGACCTCATCATCCGCGGTTCCGGCGACCCGACTATCGGCGGACGTTTCCACGATGGCGATGTAACGCGTGTTTTCCGCGCATGGGCAGATTCTCTGATCAACCTCGGCATTACGCGCATCGAAGGAGACATCATAGGGGATGACGATATTTTCGATGATATCCCACTCGGAACCGGTTGGAGTTGGGACGACGAAACCTACTATTACGCATCCGAAATCAGCGGGCTCTCCTTCAACGAGAACGTTATCGACGTCTCCATCAGAGGGCAACGTATCGGAGCACCTGGCTCTGTTACGTGGGAGCCATTCAATACCAGCTATGTTGCGATCACGAATGAAACGGTAACAGTAGCCTCACAACGGCCTCTGGAAGAAGGCTACGAACGCACGCGTGGCACGAACCACATTCGTCTTTACAGCGAAGTTCCTGCAGGCAGAACGGATAAAGAATCGCTCAGCGTTCATGGCGCAACGCTCTACTTCGCTCATGTCTTGAGCGAAACCTTGGTCCAGGCCGGCATTTCTGTAGCCGGACAACCCATCGACATCGACGATCTGCCAGTCATACCCAATTATGCTGACCCGGGGCTCCGCCCTGTCGCCTCCTACGAATCGCCACCCTTGGCAGAGATAGTCCGGGAGATGGGTGTGGAGTCAAACAACCACATTGCCGAACAACTTCTGAAGACACTTGCTGCTGCAGTTCCGCTCTCCAGCAGAGCGTATGACCCAGGTTCTGCCGAAATGGGCGTAGCCATAGTTCGGGAACAGCTAGGGAGAATCGGGGTCGATACCACCCGAATCAATCTGGTCGACGGCTCCGGTCTATCTCGAAAAGATCTCGTAACGCCGGAAGCCACAGGGATACTCCTCCAGCATATGTGGGACTACCCCGATCGCTCCATTCGCAACGCGTTTCACGATGCGCTTCCCGTAGGAGGCGTAAGCGGCACCCTGGAATACCGGTTCCAGAACGCCCCACTGCGAGGTAACGTACGCGCCAAAACCGGCTCCCTGGGTGGTGTGAGTTCGCTTAGCGGATACGTCAGAACGAGTTCGCAAACGCCCCTGGTATTCGTCATCATGGCGAATCACTTTACCTCATCATCATACACGGTAAGGAACGCGCAGGACGCGATCGTCGCACTTCTCGCACAATACCGCGGCTGATAGGAAGCCAGCAAGCTCATTGCCTGAATGCAGAACAACAACGCTCCGATTATTCACGGTACGACCGTCCTGGGTGTCATGCACAGAGGGAAAGTCGCCCTTGGCTCGGACGGTCAGGCGACTATGGGCAATACCGTGATGAAACACAAAGCCCAGAAGGTCCGTCCTCTCTACAATGGTAATATCCTGGCGGGCTTTGCAGGCGCTACGGCAGATGCCTTTACGCTGTTCGAACGTTTCGAAGAAAAGCTCCAGCAGTACGGAGGAAATGTAACGCGATCCGCTGTTGAACTGGCGAAAGATTGGCGAACGGACCGGTACCTGCGCAGGCTCGAAGCACTACTCGCCGTGGGTTCTTCCAATCGTCTTCTTCTGATAAGCGGCACCGGGGACGTAATCGAGCCCGACGACAACATTGTCGCCATAGGATCCGGCGGCCCTTATGCACTCGCCGCAGCACGTGCGCTCATTAAGTACGGCAAAGAACTCTCCGCATCTGAAATCGTTAGGGAAGGATTATCTATCGCGGCCGACATCGACATCTACACGAATCATCACATCAACGTACTGGAGATCGATGCAGAGGCCGCTTCTGAATGAATCAGGTAAGACCGGCAACACTAGACATGCAGGAATCGAACGGAATTGAATCTCGAATAGGAAAGGCTGCAGTATTCATTGATTACGCGAATCTACACGACGCTATCATAGACCGAACCAACCAGAGCGACGCCCACGGCACAATTGTAGAACTAGTAAAAGCACTCCGGACGAGATCCGGACACCAATCCAAACCTCAAATCGTTTCTGCTACGGCGTACGCCGATTTCAATGAGTTCGCAGAAGAAGCCGGATCCGTGCAGCAACTGCTGTATCTCCACGGGATTGAGCCCCGCTTTGTTTCGTGCACGATTCAGCCTACGGCAGCAGAGGTTCAGCTCTCGGCGGATGCTATAGACCTGTTGCACAGCCGCCCCGATATTGGAACGTTTGTTTTCATTTCGGGTGATCGTCCTTTCCTTCCACTCATTCACGCCGTGCAGCGCTACGGCCGCGACGTGCGCCTCATTCTATTCGCAGAGGATCAAGCGGAAGAACTGCTGCCATCACTTTCGAGCATTGCACTGAGCGTATCGGACCTTATCCCCCGCTCCTCACACCGCCTGACAAGCAGCAATCGAGCAGGTTCTCCAGAACCCGCACAGAACGGCAATGGGCATAGTGCTATCCCGATCGGGAGCGGGCGCCCCTCCAGAACGCATCAGAGTATTACCAATACGCTCTGCATCGAGGCGCTTCAATTGATCGAAGACTATTTCGGTCAATACGATGAAATCTATCTGACCCCTCTCCTCAGAAAGATGTCGGAGGAGTTGGGCTCTGATGCCTACGATCCGAAATCCATTATCAGTGAGTTGGAGGAGGCCGGAGCGGTCTGGCTCGAAAAACGACGCGGTTTCCCGCACGACTATACCGTGCTGCTTCTCGACGAGGAGCATCCTGATGTGCAGGAAGTCCTGGGAAAATCGAGTACCGTGAGCCGCGGTGCCGCCGGATCGGACTA
>Ga0164243_10004680_pt1 | contig 21299 bp, 18 predicted proteins | sample OricompcompostOP_FD_108781 | JGI IMG/M metagenome (GOLD analysis project Ga0164243, IMG submission 108781) | Organic Plus compost microbial communities from Emeryville, California, USA - Original compost - Organic plus compost (OP) | ecosystem: Engineered > Solid waste > Mixed feedstock >...
AAGAGTAACGGGGCAGCTTTGGCGATTTCTGGCATCGTATGCGGTAAGCAAACAATCATCCTGGGATCAAGGCTTTGTTGTTGCATCGCATCTCGAAAACCTTCGACACGTTCGCGATATGCTGAATGGACCGGCCCATGCACAGCAAAGGCGATCGTCCTGTGCCCCAGCTGGGCGAGATGATTGACCGCCTGTCGCATGCCGCCTGCGTAATCAACGCCGGCGTAGTCAATCCGGTCTGTTACTTGGCGTAACACCTGAACCACCGGCAAGCCCCAGTCCACAAACTGCTCAATGAATTCAGGCGCCGTTTCTGCCGTCAGCGATACAATCACGCCATCCACCCCGTGCTCACGCATACGCTGCATGAGAGTGGTTTGATTGACAAAATTCTCGTGGCTGTTTGCGAGAAGAACGACCAGCCCAGCCTCACGTACAACGCTGTCTATTCCAGAAAGCAATTCACCGTAAAACGGATTGCCGAGGGTCGGCACGATGACCCCAACCGTATTCGATCTTTCCGCCCGGAGACTGGCAGCACCCATATTGTAGACATAGCCCAACTCCTGCAGCGCTTTTTCCACTTTCTCGCGCGTCGCTGCTCCCACCAGCGGACTTTTGCGAATGACGAGCGAAGCCGTCGCGCGTGATACATTGGCGTGGCGCGCCACATCCAAAAGCGTAACGCGACTTTTCCTGCGATCGTCACTCGGCATAAGTTCACCTGCCTGCAAATTGATCAATTTTCCAGCCTGGTTGAGAGAAATTCAGCAAACCGGCCAGATTCGAAAGGAACATATATCAATTCAGTCCGCCGCATTGGTCAATCCATCGGTCGACAAACCTGCAATCATCATATGAGAATGGGGTGGAGCGGCATTCACAACCGTTAATTATACACATGTTCTACGCGCGATTATCGCTTGCCTTTCGTTTTTTTTCATTTCGCATACTATCGTTTTCGTATTTATTCTGCCATGGGAAGAATCGAAGGTTGATCCCTTGCAAAAAATTGCATTCATATAAGCGCAATGGATATATCGCAGATGCTGGAACTTTCGGACCCCATAAGAGGCGCTCGATTATTCCCGTGACCTAACACTTGAGGAGGAAACATGCTTATCCGTCTGATCACGACTTCGGCGCTGACAAGCGCCCTCGCCCTCACCATCGGTTCGCAGGCTTTCGCCCAGACGGAACTGGCGTGGTGGCACGGCATGACCGGTGCCAACAACGAAATGGTCAACGAACTCTCTAAAGAGTTCAACGAAAGCCAGAGCGAATACAAGATCGTTCCCGTGTACAAGGGAACCTATCCCGAAACGCTGAATGCCGGCATCGCCGCGTTCCGTTCCAAGCAGCCACCGGCCATCCTTCAGGTGTTCGACGCTGGCAGCGGCGTCATGATGGCTGCCGAAGGCGCCGTGGTGCCTGCTGCCGAAGTGTTGGAAAAAGGCGGCTTCAAGTTCGACAAGTCGCAATATCTGCCCGGCATCGTCGCTTACTACTCAAAGCCGGACGGCACCATGCTGTCCTTCCCTTACAATTCCTCGTCGCCGATCCTCTATTACAACAAGGACGCCTTCAAGAAGGCTGGCCTCGATGAAAACAATCCGCCGAAGACCTGGCCGGAAGTTTTCGAGGCTGCAAAGAAGATCAAGTCCAGCGGAGCGGCCCCGTGCGGTTTTACCTCTACATGGTTGACGTGGATTCAGACTGAAAACTTTGCTGCCTGGAACAACGTTCCTTACGGCACCAATGAAAACGGTCTTGGCGGCACCAATGTAAAGCTCGAAATCAATTCGCCGCTTTACATCCAGCACTTCCAGTCAATCGCCGATCTCGCGAAAGACGGCACGTTCCGTTACGGCGGACGCACATCGGAAGCCAAGCAGCTTTTCACCTCCGGTGAATGCGCAATGTTGACTGAATCCTCAGGCGGCCTTGGAGATGTCGTGAAGTCCGGCATTAACTACGGTATCGGCCAGCTGCCTTATTACGAAGGGCACGGCCCGCAGAACACGATACCTGGCGGTGCGGCCCTGTGGGTTTTCGCCGGTCTCAGCGACGAACAGTACAAGGGTATTGCGGAATTCTTTAACTTCCTCTCGCAAACCAAAATCCAGGTCAAGTTGCACGAAAAGTCCGGCTATCTGCCGGTGACGCTCGCTGCTTATGAGGAAACCAAAAAGTCGGATTTTTATGAAAAGAACCCCGGCCGCGAAACGCCTATCCTCCAGATGATGGGCAAGGCCCCCACTGAAAACTCGAAGGGCGTGCGCCTCGTTAATCTGCCGCAAGTACGTGATATTCTGAACGAAGAATTCGAAGCCATGCTCGGTGGCAAGCAGGACGCGAAAGCTGCGCTTGAGAACGGCGTCAAGCGTGCTAACGACGCGATTGCCGCCGCTCAGTAATCGATCACATTGACACAAAGCCGCCTGCCTATGTGGTAGGCGGCTTGTCCCCACGAGGAAGCTCCCCGTGCAGAAAGTTACCTTTCCGAATAAAATCTTGCCCTATTTCCTGCTGGCCCCACAGATTGTTCTGACTGTGGTGTTTTTCTTCTGGCCAGCCAGTCAGGCAATCTATCAGTCCTTCATGCGTGAAGATGCATTCGGGCTCAAGTCCACCTTCGTGGGACTGGCGAACTTCACAGCGGTTCTGGCCGACCCCAACTATCTCCACTCATTCAGGGTGACGATTGTTTTCAATATCTTGACGGCATTGCTCGCCATGGGCGCGGCACTGCTGCTTGCGACGGCGGCAGATCGCGTTATTCGCGGCAAAACATTTTATCGTACCCTTCTGATCTGGCCATATGCTGTTGCACCGGCCGTTGCGGGCATGTTGTGGCTTTTCATGTTCAACCCGGCGATGGGCACTTTTGCCTATATTTTGCGCCGTAATGGCATCGCATGGGACCCGCTTCTTGATGGTAATCAGGCCATGAGCCTAGTCGTCGTGGCAGCTGCATGGAAGCAAATCTCCTATAATTTCCTGTTCTTTGTTGCTGGGTTACAGGCAATTCCTAAATCGTTGATCGAAGCAGCCGCTATTGATGGTGCCCGTGGATCACGGAGATTCTGGTCCATCGTATTTCCACTTCTCGCACCAACGTCGTTCTTCCTCTTGGTCGTGAACACCGTCTATGCCTTCTTCGACACGTTCGGCATTATCCACGCCGTCACTGGCGGCGGTCCGGCAAAGGCTACTGAGACACTGGTTTACAAGGTTTACAATGACGGTTTCGTCAATCTGAACCTCGGTTCGTCCTCAGCACAGTCCGTTATTCTGATGGCAATCGTGATTGCCTTGACAGCCTTCCAGTTCCGCTTCGTCGAGAAGCGCGTGCATTATTCGTGAGCGAGGCGCCATGATAGAAAAACGCCCAGTCTCCAACCTTATCGGCCATATGATCCTCATCGTCGGCATCATTATCGTCGCCTTTCCGATCTACTATACCTTCGTGGCTTCGACGATGACTTCGACCCAGATCATCCGCCCGCCAATCTCGCTTTTACCCGGCGATCATTTCGTGGAAAATTACGGCGAAGCCATCTTTGGCGGTGTGGAACGCGTCGTCGGCATCAGTCTCGAAAGGCTGCTTTGGAACTCGTTTGTGGTGGCGATGGCCATCGCTGTCGGCAAGATCATCATCTCCTTCATGTCTGCCTTCGCGATTGTATTCTTCCGTTTCCCGATGCGTATGTTCTTCTTCTGGATGATCTTCGTTACGCTGATGCTACCCGTCGAAGTACGCATCCTGCCTACCTACAAGGTGATTGTGGACCTCGGCATGATCGACACCTATGCCGGGCTTACGCTGCCACTGATGGCGTCCGCGACGGCGACATTCCTGTTCCGCCAGTTCTTCCTCACCATTCCGGGTGAACTGGTCGAAGCAGCGCGTATCGACAATGCAGGACCGTTCCGTTTCATGCGGGATATCCTGCTTCCGCTTTCGAAGACGAATATCGCAGCGCTTTTCGTCATTCTCTTCATTTACGGATGGACCCAGTATCTCTGGCCGCTGCTCGTTACCAATGATGCGAAGATGAACACGATCATCATCGGCCTGCGCCGCATGGTCGATTGGGCAGACGCATCCACGCCCTGGAACTACGTCATGGTAACAGCCATTCTCGCCATAATCCCGCCGATCCTCGTTGTGATGTTGATGCAGCGCTGGTTCGTCAAAGGTCTCGTTGAAACGGAAAAGTAATGAGCAAAATCGTTCTTGATAACGTCCGCAAGAGCTATGGCGGCAATGTCGAAGTCATCAAAGGGGTGTCGCTGGAGATTGATGATGGCGAATTTGTAGTGCTGGTCGGTCCTTCCGGCTGCGGTAAATCCACTCTGCTACGCATGATAGCCGGCCTGGAAGGCATTACATCCGGCACCATTTCGATTGGGGATCGTGTGGTCAATGATGTCGAACCTGCGGAACGCGACATCGCCATGGTGTTCCAGAATTATGCGCTCTATCCGCATATGACGGTTCGCGACAATCTCGCTTACGGACTGAAGAATCGGAAAACCCCGAGAGACGAAATCGAACGTCGTATAGCAAAGGCTGCGAAGGCGCTTGAGATCGAGCAGTTTCTTGAGCGCAAACCGCGCCAGCTTTCCGGCGGTCAGCGCCAGCGTGTAGCCATGGGACGAGCCATCGTACGCGAACCGGCGGCATTTCTCTTCGACGAACCGCTTTCTAACCTCGATGCCAAGCTCCGTGTTCAGATGCGTGTCGAGATCAAGCGTCTGCAACGTTCGCTCGGCACCACGAGCGTTTACGTCACCCATGACCAGATGGAAGCCATGACCATGGCAGACCGTCTCGTTGTGCTGAACGCAGGTCATATCGAACAAGTCGGCACACCGATCGAACTCTACGAAAAACCAGCCTCCACCTTCGTCGCAACGTTTATCGGCTCTCCGTCTATGAACTTGATGCCAAGCGCAGAAACCACCGGCTGGACAACCGGTGGCGCGGTGAAGACGCCCGCAGGAAATTTCACTATCGGTGTTCGCCCGGAAGATGTCCACATTGTCGAAGATGGCGCGCCGGATGCCGATGGTTTCAATACGACAGTCCGCATTGAAGCCGTCGAACTCGTCGGTGCAGAAAGCTATATCCATGCTGCTTTGCCGGATGGCAAGCCGCTTATCTTCCGCGTCGCCGGGCGCTCGGCACATAATATCGACCAGACCGTGAGGGTTGGCGCATCCGCAAAAAATGTCCACGTTTTTGGCAGTGATGGCCGGCGCTTAGATGATTGACATTATAGCGGGTTGCGTCTGTCGAGGGCCGCAACCCGCTATAATAATCGATTTCTGTTTTAGAATTTATCGGCTACACAGAGATGGAATATTTTTCCGCCTGTGAGGAAATTCCGATAGATGACGCATCAACAGATACTCTCCTTCGCAGTAATCATACTCATGATGGGGGCGTTTATCTGGGGCAAATTCCGTTATGATGTGGTCGCGCTGTGCGCGCTTCTCCTGGCAATAGCCGTTGGCGTCGTCCCCTTCGATCAAGCGTTTTCGGGTTTCAGCGACGACATCGTCATCATCGTTGGAAGCGCATTGGTAGTTAGTGCGGGCGTTGCACGCTCGGGCCTTATGCAGGCGGCGGTCCAGCGTTTTCTGCCGGAGATTAGCAGTGTAAGATTACAGCTGGCCGTTCTGGTGGCAGTCGTCACCGTGCTCTCCGCCTTTGTGAAGAACGTCGGCGCGCTCGCCATCATGATCCCGGTCGCTTTTCAATTCGCGCGCCGCTCCAACGTTTCACCATCGACGTTTCTCATGCCTATGGCGTTTGGTGCGCTGCTCGGCGGTTTGATGACCCAGGTGGGTACTTCGCCTAATATCGTCGTTTCTCGCATCCGCGGGGAAATGGTGGGGGAACCCTTCACCATGTTCGACTTCACACCCGTCGGCGCCGTGCTGTCGGTCGTAGGGCTCATTTATCTTGTTCTTTTTTACTGGCTCGTCCCGCAGCGCACACGCGAAAACGTTTCGTTGGATGAAGCAATCAAGATCAAGAATTATGCTTCCGAAGCCCGCATCACGAAAACCTCGACCATGATCGGCAAGCGCGTTACCGATCTCATCAAGGCCGCCGAAGGCGAAGCCATGGTGACTTCCATCATACGCAACGAACAACGATTGACGCCGCTTCCCGACACCATCCTGAATGAAGGCGATGTGGTTCTTCTCGAAGGCGACCCCAAAGCGCTTGATGCGATAATAAGCGCGGGAAAGCTCACCCTGTCTGAGAATCGCAATCCCTCCGAGACCAGCGGCTCCACTGACATCGAGGCGGTTGAGGCGGTTATTGGCAAGAACTCGCGCCTCATTGGGCTGACGGCTCAGAGACTTGCTCTTTTCGCGCGCTATGACCTCAACTTGCTCGCAGTCAGCCGGCCAGGTGAACGCATTACCGAGCGTCTCAGTGAGGTCATTCTGCGCTTCGGCGATGTGATCGTCCTGCAAGGCAGACAAGCAAATCTATCCACCTTCCTGCCCGAGTTCGAATTGCTGCCGCTCGCCCGCCGCAAGTTGATGCTCGGCAGCGTCCGGCGCGGATTGATCCCGCTCGCCATTTTGATTGCCGCCATCGGTGCGACCGCTTTAAGCCTCGTACCGGTTGCGGTGGCTTTCTTCGCCGCTGCCGTCGCTATGCTGTTGTTCAAGGTGATACCTCTTAACGAGGTCTACGATGAGATCGATGGCCCAATTCTTGTCATGCTTGCTGCACTTATCCCTGTTTCGGATGCTTTAAGGACAACCGGCGGCACGGACCTCATAGCAGAAGCGCTCGCCACCATAGGCCATCAGTTGCCGCCTGCCGGCGCGCTGGCGCTGATCCTTGTGGCCGCTATGACGGTGACGCCGTTTCTGAACAATGCCGCGACGGTACTTGTCATGGCTCCCATCGCGACAAGCTTTGCCTCTGGGCTTGGTTTCAAGCCGGAAGCTTTCCTGATGGCGGTCGCGATCGGTGCGGGATGTGATTTCCTCACCCCAATCGGTCATCAGTGTAACACGCTGGTGATGGGACCTGGCGGCTATAAATTCAGCGATTATCCCCGTCTGGGCCTGCCATTATCAATCATCATCGCGATTGTAACGGTTCCCACGCTGATGTTCTTCTGGCCGTTGAAATAAAGCTAAAGCTGAACTGATCGTATCCATTCGAGGCTATCAGATACGATCTTTTCCACGCTCTCCGCGATATCGGCTCGGAACACCAACGGTTCTCCGACCGGGCTTTCGAGCGTGGCAATCTGGCTTTCTAGCATCGATACCGGCATGAAATGGCCGGTACGATGTCCCATGTGCTCGTGCAGGACTTCAAAACTGCCGTCCAGAAAGATAAACAGGACAGGCGCACCCGCAGCGGAGCGAAGGCGATCCCGATAGCTCTTCTTCAAGGCTGAACAGGAAACCACAATGCCGTCAGTCGAGGCAGCAAGCCGTTCACCAATTTTATCAAGCCACGGCCAGCGGTCCTCATCCTGCAAAGGTATGCCCGCTGACATCTTATCGACATTGGATTTCGGATGAAGAGAGTCGCCTTCGAGAAACGGGAGATTCAAAGCATCTGCAATCTTCTCCCCGATCGTCGATTTTCCCGAACCCGAAACACCCATAACGATAATACGCAGCATCACTTCCTCATACACTTGCGGTCATGCCGCCATCGACATGCAAAACCTGGCCATTGATGAAAGTGGAAGCATCGCTGCTCAGGAACACTGCTGCACCAACCAGTTCTTCCACATTCCCCCAACGGCCCGCCGGTGTCCTTTTCTCCAGCCATGCCGTAAACTCGGGGTCATCAACCAATGCCTGATTCAGTGGCGTCTTGAAATAGCCGGGTGCAATCGCATTGATCTGCAAGCCATGTCTGGCCCAATCGGTTGCCATACCGCGCGTCAAGTTACGTATAGCTCCCTTCGTCGCGGTATAAGGCGCAATGGAAGGACGCGCCAGTTCACTCTGAACCGAAGCAATGTTGATTATCTTGCCGCGTCCTCGTGCGATCATGTGGCGTGCAGCCGCCTGTCCTGCATAGAATGCACTGGAGATATTGGTTTCCAGAAGCTTCTGCCATTTCTCAATCGGAAAATCCTCCAACGGCGCGCGATACTGCATTCCGGCATTATTGATCAGAATATCAAGCGCACCGATTTCCTCTTCAATCACATCGACAGCTGCGCGAACCTGTCCGGGGTCTGTCACATCGAACGCAGAGGCAAAAACAGTATGGCCCTCATGCTCCAGCAGCGTGACCGCTGCATCCACCTTACTTCGATCACGGCCATTGACGATCACCGTTGCACCGTGTTCCGCAAGCCCTCGGGCCAATGCAAAACCAATGCCCTGGCTGGAACCGGTGATCAGGGCAATGCGCCCTTCCAGATTGAAGAGTTCAAAATGAGAAGCCATTAGAAAGTTTCCAGCTTGAGACCAACGCGGCTTGCTGCCTGCACAATGTGATGGCGCATCACTTCACGTGCCTGCAACGGGTCGCGTGAATGAACGGCGTTTCTGATTGCGGTGTGCTCATCAATGGTGATCTCGACGATCTGCTCAAGCACCGCTCGCGCACGTGCCGCATTGATTGCCTGATTGATGCGTTCGGCAATGAACCCAAGGACCAGCGGAAAATACTCATTATGCGTTGCAGAAGCGAGTGCCCGATGAAAAGCCAGATCGGCAGCTATACCGGTATCGGTCCATTTTTTTGAACCGCTCATTTCAGCGAGTGCTTCGTTGAGTTGCATCATGTCTTGTTCATCATGATGTACGGCGGCGAGCCCGGCAGCTTCAATCTCCAGCGCCATTCGCAACTGGAACAGACTGCGGAAATTTTCGCGATTGGCAAGTGTTTCTGGTTCTATGCGGAGGGCATGGCGTCTGTCGGGTTCCGTTACAAAAGCACCGACACCCTGCCGTGTTTCAACCAGCCCCTCGTTGCGTAGCTGGGCAATCGCTTCGCGTACAACCGAACGGCTGACACCGAAGCTTTGCGCAAGGTTATGTTCTGTCGGCAGCTTTTGTCCCGGCAGCAGACTACCTTCGCCGATTTGCCGCGAAATTTCCGAAGCGATGCGTCCGGGGAGTTGCTCATTGCGCCTGATTTCACCAAACAAAATGATAAGGTCTCCCTGATTGCCCGTGCAATTGGTGTGTCGTCAGCCTTTTGAAGAGTCAAGCGAAAGCTGGCAGCCCGGATTCATGATGTTGTCCGGATCGATGAGCTGTTTGAGACCTTCAAGCAGCTTTCGCCGCGCAGGGTCAAGCCGCTTCTCGAAATCGTCCCTTTTGAGGCGACCGATGCCGTGCTCGGCGCTGATGCTACCTGCATAACGATCCAGAACAGCATTGACCGTCTCCTTGGCGAGCTTGATCTTCCTGTCTTTCGTAGCAATGTCGAGATTACTTTCCGGAATGACGTTCAGATGGACGTTGCCGTCGCCGACATGTCCATAGGAAACCGCGAGGCAATCGGGAAGAACCTTCGCCAGTTCCCTTTCAGCTTCATCGACGAACGATGCCAGTTTCGACAATGGAACCGATATGTCAGTGCGCAGGTGCTTACCACGCAGCGCCTGCCCTTCATTCATCGCCTCGCGAAACATCCAGAGATTTTGACCTTGTGCACGCGATGATGCGATGGTCCCGTCAAGAACGAGGCCATCTTCCATTGCTCCTGCAAGAAACTGTTCCATCAAGGATGTTATGTCGACCAGTCCCGAGCCGGAAATCTCCATCAAGACATAAGCCGGATATTGCCCAAGCGGGGTGGCGAGTTCTGGCATCGCCTCATGCGCCAGTGTAAAAGCTACCGGCGGCATAAACTCGAACGCGGACATCAGATCACAGCACTGCACCCGTGCCCGTCGATAAAGCGCAATGGCATCCTCTAGGGAGTTGAGCCCGAGCAGCGCTGTTTCCACCTTGTCCGGCAAGGGCATCAGCTTGATTGCAACGCCGGTCACTATTCCCAGAATCCCTTCCGCACCAATAAAAAGCTGCTTCAGATCAATCCCGCGATTGTCCTTTCTCAGCGTCGAAAGACCGTCGAATATCGTACCGTCCGGCAGGACGACCTCCAGCCCAAGTACCAACTCTCGGGTCATGCCATAGCGCAGCACGTTGACGCCGCCGGCGTTGGTGCTGACATTTCCCCCGATACGACAGCTTCCCTGTGCACCAAGCGCCAGCGGGAAAAACATCCCGTCATTTGCCAGTTTGTCTTTCAGTTCGGAGAGAATGCAACCGGCGTCGACAACCGCGGAAAAGTCATCCGGATCAATTTTCCGAATGCGGTTCATACGCTCAAGACTCAAAATGACGCAATTATCCCCGCCATCCGGCACACCGCCCTGCACAAGACCTGTATTTCCGCCCTGCGGGATGATGACCAATCCCAATAAAGCGCAGGCTCTAACCGCAGCGGAGACATCCGCTGTCGAACGCGGACGGATCACCGCAACCGCGGCATTCTCCACATCTCCCGGCCAGTCACGACAATAGCCATCCATGTCGTTTTGCCCGGTCATAACCAGATCATCGCCCAAAAGAGCAACGAGATCAGTCCGCTTGTTTCCGGTCATGTCACCCGAACCGTGCATGATATCCTCTTGGCTTTATCGATGTGCAATGCGCTGTCGCAGGACTACGACAGTTTTTAGGATGGAGCGGGCTTTTCCGTTTCGTTCCTGTGGCAGAACGGAGAAAACTGTTTCCATTGCTTACATATAAGGTTATCAGACAACCCTACAACATGAATCTGTGCGAGACTGGATAAGTGTTGTTACAGTAGCCGAGGACTGAATTTTTAAACGTCATTGACCGCAAGGCAGGAGGAGGCCTTCTAAATGCATATCGCAATCATCGGCGCTGCTGGTATGGTCGGGCGCAAGCTAATGCAGCGCCTTTCAAACGACGGTCGTCTCGGGGAAAACCCCGTTGAAAAGCTTACGCTTATCGACATCGTTGCTGCAGAACCTCCAATCGGCTTTAGAGGATCAGTCGATACTCTGGCAGCAGATGTATCCACCATGGAAACCGCTCAGATGATCGTATCAGGGCGCCCGGACGTCATCTTCCACCTTGCGGCAATCGTGTCTGGTGAGGCGGAGCTCGACTTCGATAAGGGTTATCGAATCAATCTCGATGGCACCCGGCATCTGTTTGATGCAATCCGGCTCGCGCACATTGCCGATGGCTATAAGCCCCGCGTGGTTTTCACCTCCTCCATTGCCGTTTTTGGCGCCCCGCTTCCCTACCCGATCCCAGATGAATTTCACACGACCCCATTGACGAGTTACGGTACGCAGAAGGCAATCAGCGAACTTCTGTTGTCGGACTATACCCGTCGCGGCTTCTTCGATGGTATCGGGATACGCCTGCCCACGATCTGCATACGGCCAGGCAAGCCGAACAAGGCGGCATCCGGCTTTTTCTCCAATATCCTGCGCGAACCGCTCTCGGGACAGGAAGCCGTCTTACCTGTTCCTGAAGATGTCCGACATTGGCATGCATCCCCGCGGTCGGCAGTCGGCTTTTTGATCCATGGCGCTACCATCGATACAGAGGCGGTTGGGCCACGTCGCAATCTTTCCATGCCCGGTCTCAGTGCCACTGTCGGCGAGCAGATTGAAGCCTTGCGGCGCGTTGCCGGCGAAAAGGCCGTCAGCCTGATTCGCCGTGAACCGGACGAAATGATCATGCGTATGGTTGCAGGTTGGGCTCCGGGCTTCGAAGCAAAACGCGCACAGGCCCTTGGCTTCACCGCCGAAACATCCTTTGATGAGATCATCCGTGTTCACATCGAGGATGAAATGGGAGGCAAACTTTGACACGCAAGATCGCTTTTCTGGGAACCGGCCTGATGGGCGCACCAATGGCCAACCGGCTTCTGGATGCGGGCTTTGACGTAACAGTCTGGAATCGGAACAGTGCCAAGTCTGCCCCTTTCGCTGAAAAAGGCGCCAAACTCGCTCAAACCGCCGCAGGCGCCGCTGGGGGGGCCGATATAGTCATCACCATGCTGACCGATGGTCCAGCGGTACGTGACGTCCTCTTCGAACAGGGTGTTGCTGCTGTCTTGAAAAAAGGCAGCACGGTTATAGACATGAGTTCAATTTCGCCGGACTTCGCACGCGAGCATGCCGAGCGTCTGGAGGCGATCGGCGTCAATCATATCGACGCCCCGGTCTCCGGTGGCGTGGTGGGTGCTCAGGAAGGTACGCTGGCCATCATGGCCGGAGGTGATGAAGCGATCATCGCTGGCGTCGCCGATGTGTTCAAACCGATGGGGCGCCTTACCCGCGTTGGTCCTTCAGGTGCCGGTCAGCTCGCAAAACTCGCCAATCAGCAGATTGTTGCCGTGACCATCGGAGCAATAGCAGAAGCAATGGTTCTTGTCGAAAAAGGCGGCGGATCGCGTGCTGCATTCCGCGATGCCATCCGCGGCGGTTTCTGTGAAAGCCGCATTCTCGAACTGCATGGCAAGCGGATGATCGACCGCAACTTTGAGCCGGGCGGCACGTCGCGCATTCAACTGAAAGATCTCAATTCGATCCTCAAGACAGCAGACGACCTGTCTTTGAGGTTGCCATTGACCGAGACCGTACACGAGGCCTTCGCCGCTTTTGTGGAAGAAGGCGGTGGCGAGAAGGATCACAGCGCCGTGCTCCTTCATGTCGAAAAGCTCAACGACGGCCATAAGAGCTAGCACGCAGGCAATCCAATTGCATTTGGGAGGTGCAATGAAGATCACCGCAATCGAAACTATTCGCATCGCCGAACGGCCGAACCTGTTGTGGGTGGAAGTTCATACGGACGAAGGAATTGCCGGTCTCGGAGAAACCTTTTTCATGTCCGAAACTGTGGAGGCTTATCTGCACGAATATGTGGCGCCGCGCGTTCTCGGACGCGATCCGCTGCAGATCGACCTGCTGGCGTCTGACCTTGTGGGCTATCTCGGTTTCCGTTCAACCGGGGCCGAAGTGCGTGGCAACTCCGCTTTCGATATCGCCCTGTGGGATCTATACGGCAAGACTGCCAACCTCCCGATCGCTCAACTCCTCGGCGGCTTCAGCCGTCAATCTATCCGCACGTATAATACGTGTGCCGGAACGGAATACATCAAGAAGGCAACGGGCCAGCAATCCGCCAATTATGGCCTGGCTGGTGCCGGAGCTAATTATGACGATCTTAATGGCTTCCTACACCGGGCAGACGAACTTGCACTCTCGCTGCTGGACGAGGGCATAACGGCGATGAAAATCTGGCCGTTCGACATGGCGGCGGAAAAGACACGCGGGCAATATATCTCTCAACCCGATCTCAAGGCGGCGTTGCAGCCTTTTGAGAAAATCCGGGCGGCTGTCGGCGATCGCATGGATATCATGGTTGAATTCCATTCCATGTGGCAGCTCTTGCCCGCGATGCAGATTGCCCGCGAGCTTGCACCCTTCAAGACCTTCTGGCATGAAGACCCGATCAAGATGGACAGTCTTAGCAGTCTCAAGCGTTATGCTGAAGCAAGCATTGCGCCGATCTGCGCCTCCGAGACTTTAGGAAGCCGCTGGGCGTTTCGTGATCTCCTCGAAACCGGTGTCGCTGGTGTTGTCATGCTCGATCTAAGCTGGTGCGGCGGCCTGTCGGAAGCGCGCAAAATCGCCTCCATGGCAGAAGCCTGGCATCTTCCGGTCGCACCGCATGATTGCACGGGGCCGGTGGTCCTTTGCGCTTCGACGCACCTGTCACTGAATGCACCGAATGCGCTCATTCAGGAAAGTGTTCGCGCATTTTACAAGACATGGTATCGCGATCTCGTCACGGCTTTGCCGGAAGTCAAGAACGGCATGATCACCGTTCCACCCGGCGCCGGATTAGGCATGGAACTGAATCCAGAACTGGACAAGGTTTATACCGTCAGCCGAAGAAAAACAGATCGATCTAATTTTTGAGGTTAGCGCGTTCTGAAGGCTGGACTCAACTCTGGACTGCTAATAATAGTACTATTGTTGTCAGGCATCCTGACAACATATGGCCAGTGGCAAACGGTCATACATTGGGAGGATATCTGTGCAAGACAAGCGTGAACTGAAAGCAACGGCGATTCTGCCTGAGGACAGCCACTCAGCGGTTTTGGTTGGCCGTGTGTGGTCGAAAGTCGAAAATGGTCCTTGTCCGGTATTGGTCAAAAATGGCCATGTGCACGATCTGTCCAGCTTGTCCGCTACGGTTTCCGGCCTTCTGGAGCGCAATTCGCTGATAGGTGAATTGGAAAATACTGAGACCTTTCCAAAACTCGGCTCTATCGACGATTTTCTTTCCGGTGATCGGGGAGAGCTGCTTGCTCCCATAGACTTGCAATCCATCAAAGCAGCAGGCGTCACCTTTGCCGATAGCATGCTTGAACGCGTGATTGAAGAACAGGCCAAAGGCGACCCCTCCCGAGCCCGCGAGATTCGCGAACGTCTGGCTCCGGTCATTGGCGACAATTTGCGTGGTGTCGTTGCTGGCTCCGAGAAGGCAGCGGGGGTCAAAGCGCTTCTTCAGGAAATGGGCCTTTGGTCACAATATCTGGAAGTTGGTATTGGACCGGATGCGGAAATCTTCACCAAATCCCAGCCGATGTCCGCTGTGGGATGCGGTGCAACTGTCGGCATCCTGCCCATTTCGCAATGGAACAATCCCGAACCCGAAGTCGTACTGGTTGTCACCTCTGATGGACGTATTGTCGGCGCAACTCTTGGCAATGACGTCAATCTTCGAGACGTGGAAGGGCGCTCAGCCCTCCTGCTGGGCAAAGCGAAGGATAATAATGCTTCCTGCGCTATCGGCCCGTTTATCCGACTGTTCGACAGCGAATTCACCATGAACGTGTTGCGCAAGCTCAAGCTGTCGTTGACTGTGCACGGAGCTGATGGCTTTGAGATGACCGGTGAAAGCCCGATGGAGGCGATCAGCCGCGATCCTGAAAATCTCGCATCGCAGATGATGAACCGCAATCATCAGTATCCGGATGGAGCAGTACTGTTTCTTGGCACCATGTTCGCGCCCGTCAAGGACCGTCGCGGAGCCGGACAAGGTTTCACCCACGAAGTCGGCGACCGCGTGGAAATCTCCACGCCGAAGCTGGGCCGGCTCGTTAACTGGGTCGATCGCACCGACAAGTGTCCCGAATGGACATTTGGCATAAGGGCGCTGATCCAGAATCTGCAAGCGCGTAAGTTGCTCGATAAAGTCTGAGGGCGGGTAGATGACGAAAGCCATAGACTTCTTTTACAAGATACTTGGCGCAATCCTCGTCTTCCTCCTTGCCGGCATGGCTATTATGGTGTTCGTCAACGTGATTTTGCGCTACGCCGCAAATTCCGGACTGACTGTATCGGAAGAACTTGCGCGTTATTTCTTCGTCTGGGTGTCGTTTCTCGGCGCCGTCCTCACCTTTCGCGAAAATAGCCATTTGGGCATCGAGTCGCTCGTTGCCCGCTTCGGACGGCGGGGGCGAGTTACCTTTATGGCGCTCAGCTATCTGATCATCCTGCTGTGTTCCGGAATTTTCTTCTGGGGCACCTGGAAACAGTTCGACATCAACGCCAGCATGGTTGCCCCCGTTACCGGCCTTTCGATGATCTGGGTCTACGGTGTCGGTCTGTTCACGGGTGGCGCTATGTTCATCATTGCCGCCGAACGCTTTCTGCGCGCAGTCACCGGTCGTCTGACCGATGAAGAAATTGCCACCTTTGCGGGCGAGCACTCGCTCGACCATCTGATGGAGTAGACGACATGACACTTCTAGTATTTGTCGGCTCGCTCCTCAGCGCCATGGCTATCGGCGTTCCGATCGCTTTCTCCCTAATGTTCTGCGGTGTCGTTCTCATGTGGTACATGGGGATGTTCAACACGCAGATCATCGCGCAGAACATGATTGCCGGCGTGGACTCCTTCACCCTTTTGGCAATCCCCTTTTTCATTCTGGCTGGCGAGCTTATGAATTCAGGCGGCTTGTCCCGCCGCATCATTGATTTCGCCATAGCTTGCGTCGGACATATTCGCGGCGGCCTCGGCGTCGTCGCCATCCTTGCTGCCATCATCATGGCCAGCGTATCTGGGTCGGCTGCTGCCGACACTGCGGCATTGGCAACCATCCTCGTCCCCATGATGGCGAAAGCAGGCTACAATATTCCGCGCTCTGCCGGATTGATGGCGGCGGGTGGCATCATCGCACCGGTCATCCCACCATCAATGGCAATGATCGTATTCGGTGTTGCGGCGAATGTATCCATTACGCAGCTTTTCATGGCTGGCATCGTGCCGGGTCTGATGATGGGTATCGCCCTTCTCCTCACCTGGCAGATCGTCGTCAGAAAAGACAACCTCAAAGTGCTTCCCAAGCAATCTGGTAAAGACAGGTTACAGGCCACCGGACGTGCACTATGGGCCCTGGGCATGCCGATCATCATTCTTGGCGGCATCCGTATGGGTGTCATGACACCGACAGAAGCCGCCGTGGTCGCCGCCGCCTATGCCCTTTTTGTTGGCATGTTCATCTACCGCGAACTGAGATTTGTCGATCTTTACGGCGTTTTTTTGCGGGCTGCCAAAACAACATCCGTCATCATGTTCCTTGTCGCTTCTGCATTGGTGTCGTCATGGTTGATAACGGCAGCAAATATTCCGGCTGAAATCAGCGGTTACATCGCGCCACTGATCGACAGTCCACGGCTGCTGATGTTTGCGATCATGATCCTCGTCCTTATTGTTGGAACCGCATTGGATCTGACCCCGACAATTCTGATCCTAACACCCGTCCTGATGCCGATTGTCAAACAAGCGGGGATCGATCCGGCCTATTTCGGTGTTCTTTTCATCATGAATACCAGCATAGGACTTATCACGCCTCCGGTGGGCGTTGTGCTGAATGTAGTAAGCGGCGTCTCTAAGGTGCCGCTTGGAAAGGTGGTCGCGGGCGTTACTCCATTCCTGATCTCGCAGGTGGTTGTGCTGTTCCTACTGGTGCTGTTTCCAAATCTCGTACTGGTACCCATGAACTGGCTTCACTAGAGCGGATCCTGTTTTAACGAAATCGTTGGAACCGCTATATCTATTTGTTTTTGCTGCATTTCTGAACGCAAAACCGTTTCACACTTTTGCTGGAAATGCTCTAGGTTTAACATCAACTCTGGGAGGAGAGTTCTATGAAGAAACTGATTATGCTGGCAACAACCGCCCTCATGGCGGGAGCGCTTACCGTACCTGCCTTCGCCGAATTTCAGGACCGCAACATCCGCGTTTCCAACGGCATTAACGAGGATCACCCCGTCGGAAACGGCATCAAGGCAATGAATGAATGCCTTGCTGAGAAGTCCGGCGGCAAGATGAAGATAACCGCGTTCTGGGGTGGAGCTCTGGGAGGCGATTTGCAGGCAACGCAAGCACTGCGTTCTGGTGTACAGGAAGGCGTTGTTACCTCATCATCTCCGCTCGTCGGGATAGTTCCCGCGCTAGGTGTTTTCGACCTGCCATTTCTCTTCGCAAATGATGAAGAGGCAGATGCTGTCGTCGACGGCCCCTTCGGCAAGATGATGGACGAAAAGCTTGCCGCCGTGGGTCTCGTCAATCTTGCCTATTGGGAAAACGGCTTCCGAAACCTTTCGAATTCAAAACACCCGGTCAATAAATGGGAAGATTTCAGCGGCATGAAAGTCCGCGTGATGCAGAACAATATCTTCCTCGATACATTCCAGAACTTCGGTGCCAATGCCACGCCTATGGCTTTCGGGGAAATCTTCTCGGCCTTGGAGACGAAGGCTATCGATGCTCAGGAAAACCCATACGTCACCATCGATACCTCAAAATTCTACGAAGTACAGAAATACGTAACAGAAACCAAACATGCCTATACGCCGTTTCTGTTTCTGTACTCGAAGCCGATCTTCGACACATACTCGCCGGAAGAACAAGCTGCGTTGCGTGAGTGCGCCATCGTGGGACGTGACGTAGAACGCAAGGTCATTCGTGAATTGAACCAGAAATCGCTCGAGAAGATCAAGGAAGCAGGTCTGGAAGTAAATACGCTTTCGCCAGAAGAGCATGCTCGCATGCTCGAGAAGTCCCAGCCGATCTATGCCAAATACAAATCTCAGATCGGCGATGATGTCATCGATGCGGTGCAAAAGCAGCTGAGCGAAATTCGCAAATAAATTTAATTGAACCATGTGAACAGGCCGCGCTCACCACGCGGCCTGTTTCATTTCATTCAAGCGGCTTTCCGGCGGCTGTTAACCCGTTCGGCCAGTTTGCGTGCACGTGCAAGACTATCCGCCTGTTCGGTACTGAAACGATCTTCTCCGATTTCCATGATCAGGAACGTATCGGGCAGGAAAGTTAGCTCATCGAAAATGTCTTCCCATGGAATATCGCCCCAACCAATCGGCAGATGCAGATCGCCAATTCCAAGCGCCGTTGCCTCGGCGGAATGATAAAACTTGGTCATCGTATAGGGGCGGCCAAAACTATCATGAACATGCAAATGTCCGGTTACAGGAGCCATGGCACGAATTTGTGGGCGCCAATCAATTCCTAGACGGCTGCACTCAATATAAGCATGGCTGAAGTCGATCAGCCCACAGACGGAAGGATGGTTGACCGCAGCTACCGTTTCGGCAACCTGAGCCGGTGTCTGGCGGTACTCGGCATCGTTGATTGCGAAGATATTTTCCAGCGCGATGCGGACACCATAAGACTTTGCCAGTTCCGCCATTTCCGCCAGCGCATCCCGCTCCATCTTGTCGAGATCGGGAATGCGAGAAAGTGCAGGCATTGTCGCGTGACCAGAGTGATGAACAAGTACTTCCGCTCCCACACAGTCGCAGAGTTCCAGCATCGCCCTGACTACTGCCTTTTGACACTCAAGATGCTCGCGATCCATGAAATTGGAAACGATCTGCCCATGGACACTATAGCGGGTGTCAAACTGTCTGGTAATATTGACGAGGCGATCCACGCGCTGCGGAATGAGACGGCCACCCGAGATTATTTCCTCGCCATAGAGCGATAATTCCACAGCGTCCGAACCGAGTTCGACGATATTGCGGATTGCGCCTTCGAGCGTACTGAAATTGCCGTCACCCGTCGGGGTGCAGAAGCCAATCGCTGATATTATATTGTCAGAGGTCATGATGCTCGTCCTGTCAGACATGAAAAATGCGCGAACTGGGTCTCCGGTATCGCGCATCCCCTCTGGCACGGGCCTATTTCAGGCATATGACTATATGAAACGATTTCTCGTCAATTGAGAGGAATTGCGTTTCCATCTTTGCTTGCCTGATAAATGCCTGACAATTCGTCATACTTCGCAAAAATCGCGTCGAGCCTTTTGCGGAGGCGCAAACGATCGGTGTCAGGCAAGGATGCAACCATTTTCGGAATCGAATGGCTATGCCAGAAAGCGTTGTCGCGGTTGTATCCGCCCGGTTCCAGTGTGAAGACTTCCTTGAGTATCTTCAAATCATGCGGGATGGAGAACGCATCCCGTGAATCCTCATGACTGAAAAGGTAGTAAAAATTGTCGAAACCGCTCCACGTGATCGCGGACAGGCACATGGAGCACGGTTCATGGGTGGAAAGAAAGACCATGTCTTTCGTATCGGGGCGTCCACTCTCCGGCATTTCATAAAAGCGTTTCAATGTGTGCACTTCACCGTGCCAGAGCGGGTTTTCGGTCTCGTTATTGGTTTCAGCAAGAACAAGAGACAGATCCGACTTGCGCAACAGGGCCGCACCGAACACCTTGTTGCCTTCCGCCACACCTTGCTCAGTCAGTGGAATGATATCCTGCTCGATAACATCGATAAGCTTTTCAAGCAGTTTCAGTTTATCTATCTGCACAGTCCATTCCTCCCGGCATTGCAGATCGAGCGCCGGGCCGTTTCGGCCCGGCGCCTTATTGTTACTCCGCAAAGAATGCGAAGCGGATGACGAAAAGTGCGGCGACCAGCCAGGTGGCCAGATGCACGTCACGTGCCTTACCAGTGAAGGCTTTGAGGATCACATAGCTGATGAAACCGAAGGCGAGACCATTGGCGATCGAATAGGTGAAGGGGATAGCCAACGCCGTCAGCGCAGCCGGTGCAGCTTCCGTTACATCGTGCCACTCGATCTCTGTCAGTTCACGCATCATCAGGCAAGCGACGTAGATAAGAGCCGGTGCTGTCGCGTAAGCTGGAACCGAGCCTGCAAGCGGTGAAATGAACAGGGCCGCAAGAAACAGAAGTGCTACAACCAGTGCGGTCAAGCCCGTACGCCCACCCGCCTGAACGCCGGACGCGCTTTCGACATAAGCCGTCGTGGACGACGTACCCAGAAGCGAGCCACCGAGTATTGCCGTGCTGTCGGCAAACAGGGCGCGTCCGAGACGGTTCGGCTTGCCGGGTTCAATCAGACCACCACGCTTTGCCACGCCGATCAGCGTACCAGTGGCGTCGAAAACCTCAACCAGCACGAAAACGAGAATGACATGCAGAATGCCGGTATGCAGAGCACCCATCACATCGAGCTGAAGGAAGGTCGGAGCAAGACTTGGCGGTGCGGAAAAAACGCCACCGAACTGGCTGATGCCAAGCGCGATTGATGCCACCGTGACGATGAGAATACCAATGAGGATCGCACCGCGAACCTTGAGGGCGTCCAGCACCGCGATAATGAAGAAGCCCGCAATCGCCAAAAGCGGTCCTGCCTTCGTCAAATCGCCAAGGCTAACCAAAGTCGCCTCATTACCGACGACTACGCCCGCGCTTTTCAGACCGATCAAGGCCAGGAACATACCGATACCGGCTGCAATCGCGCTTCGCAGCGAATGTGGAATACCTTCAACCAGCCAGCGCCGTACACCTGTCACGGTCAGGATCAGGAAGATAACACCCGAAATAAAGACAGCACCAAGCGCCTGCTGCCAGGAGAAACCCATCGCCCCAACAACGGTGAAGGCGAAGAAGGCATTAAGGCCCATGCCCGGCGCCATGCCGATAGGCCAGTTTGCGACGAGCGCCATGATGATCGAGCCGAGAGCTGCCGCAAGGCAGGTGGCAACGAAAACGGCGTTTCGATCCATACCCGTGGTGGACAGAATATCCGGGTTTACGAAGATGATGTAAGACATCGTCAGGAAGGTCGTCACGCCGGCAATAATTTCCGTTCTCGCCGTAGTGCCGTGTTCCTGCAATTTGAACAGCTTTTCGAGCATCGTCCCTCCAAGGCAA
>Ga0164243_10004681_pt1 | contig 21296 bp, 23 predicted proteins | sample OricompcompostOP_FD_108781 | JGI IMG/M metagenome (GOLD analysis project Ga0164243, IMG submission 108781) | Organic Plus compost microbial communities from Emeryville, California, USA - Original compost - Organic plus compost (OP) | ecosystem: Engineered > Solid waste > Mixed feedstock >...
TGCTGCGTGAATACCAAATTTGGTTAACATTCCTTGAGCATTTACAATACATGATAGAAATAGAAATAATAGTAAAATTGTATTTTTCATTTTTTAATATTTAAAATAGACAGAAGTATTTATACTTCTGTCTATAAATTTAATTATCTTTTAAATAATCCTTTTACTGCTTTACCTACAGTGGTAACCCATTCTCCTGCGACACAGCCACCACGACCTTCTTTTTTTGGAAAATTATCGTAGCACCATTTCATTCTTTCTCCGTGTGATCAATCATCGCCTTGCAAACCACCATCTTTGTCTTTGTCATTTTCAGGGTCTCCGTAAGCTTGTAATAAACTTTCAGAATTATTAACAAGGAAGTCCGGGGTCATATTTGCAACCTCTAATAAATTTTCTGAAAATTCAATGCCTACAATTTTAAAATCATTTTGAGGTACTCTAAATCTTATTTGTCCTTCTGTTTCTTGCCCATCATCATTTTTATATACGACCTGTTCCACAACTACGTCAAACTCTGTATCGAAAGATTGAATTTGTTCAGGAATAATCATATTAACAAATCTAATTTCTTTTCCAGCTACAGTTGTTTGTTCTGTCGGATTATTGTTGGTTGTAGTTTCATTATCATTACTACAAGAATACAATCCTGTAGTTAAAATGGCTACTCCTAAAATACTTAATAGAGTTACTTTCGTTTTTTTTATTTTAAAATTGTTTTTGCCTAATTTTTTATATCCGACGGAAGGTCAAAGCCAAACATTTGTTTAACTGTTATGGCAGTACGTGGGCGTTTTCATAATCTTCTTGGGTTATTTCATATGTATATATATTATCATCTAAAATATAGTCTTGTGGATTACGTGAATCAAATGGACTACCTTTTGTGGTAAAACACATATTACCGGTATTTTCCACATTACACTCATATCCAGTATTATTGTTTAAAAAGCGTACTTTTATTTTAGAAGCTATATCTCCCCAACCCATTATGTCATTTATATTACTTGTATAAGAGAATTCTGGTGTAGAAGATTGTGGTAATAATATTTGATTAACAATCGTATCATTTGAATATCCAATGAGTAATAATTCTAAAGATTGATTAGAAGTATTTTTTATCCTCTTTTTTATTGTATAAACATTTTCTTCGGTGCTACAACTACTAAATGAGATCGCTATAATTAATAAAATAACAAGATTAAAACTATTTTTTTTCATATTTATTGATTATTATGCATTACAAATTTAGCGTAATCAAAAACATCGTCAATAAACGGACCTGTATTGTTGTTAAAGTTGTTAAGCAACCTGTTTTTCCATTCTTCTAATGTTCTTGCATCGTTTAAGGCACTTTTAATTTCACCTAAATTATATCCGACGAAAGGTCAAAACCAAATATTTGTTTAACTGTTATGGCAATACGTGTGCATTTTCATAATCTTCTTGTGTAATATCGTAATAATACACTCCGTTTTCATGAGTGAAATCTTCTGGTGTCGTTGAAGTTGTGAAACTTCTTTTTGACTGAAAACAAGTTTCTAAAGGAGAAGATGCTTCATCACAAATATAACCTTTACCATTTTCAAACTCTAATTTCATATAATATATAAAATGTTCATTATCCAAACCGCCAAAAGACGGTGCACGATAACTATTTTTGAATATGATTTCAGCAGGCTTAACGATTGTGTTAATCAAAGTGTCTGTATCTTGATACTTATCATTACCTAAAACCAAAAGAAGAAAAGGTTCATTTGATGTATTTCTTATCGCAGTTGTATAGGAGTGATATTCTTCTTCAGTACTACAACTACCGAAAGAAATTACGGTAATTAATAGAAAAAATAGATTTAAGTGATTGTTTTTCATTTTATAGATATTATACATTACAAGATAAATTTCGTTTGTATGAGCAAGACACTCGCACAAACGAAATTGTCCGTTCGGTTCTTGTTAAAACTTTATTCTTCAAGTTTTAAATAACCTCCTGTTCTCTTTTTTAAGAATACAATTCCTTTTTGAGGAGAATAAACAATTGTTTCAAAATCACTTTCAATATTATTGGGATTTACTTCAAAAACGAAAACGTCGTTATATTGAAAGCCTTCAATTGATATATTGGTTAAGGCTTCTTCAATATTTTGGTTATTATAATTTTTGATATCAAAATTAACCATAGATTGTTGATTATTATCAATCTCGTAGATATAAAACAATGTATTTTGATAACTCTTTTCAACATTTATAAACAGATTTCTCTTGGTGTTATTGAAAATAATTTTACATTGATGTGATTCCATTAAATTGCTAATACAGCCTTCATCATCTGAAATATTTAAGTCTTTTTCCGAAACTTCTTTTCCGGAAACTGTTGCTTTGACAATCTCTACATTTTCATTTTTATATTCCAATACTTGGGTTTCAGTATAGGGAATTATGTTTTTTTCATATGTATTGAGAGGATATCTGATAATTTCTTCTTTACATCCGCACCCTACAAAAAGCAACATACTAAAAAATATAATTACAGTTTTCATATTTACACTATTAAAGGTTATTATGCATTACAAATTTGGCGTAATCAAAAACATCGTCAATAAACGGACCTGTATTGTTGTTAAAGTTGTTAAGCAACCTGTTTTTCCATTCTTCTAACGTTCTAGCATCGTTTAAGGCACTTTTAATTTCACCTAATTTTTTATATCCGACGGAAGGTCAAAGCCAAACATTTGTTTAACTGTTATGGCAATACGTGTGCATTTTCATAATCTTCTTGGGTAATGTCATAAGAGAAATCTCTTTGATCATTACTACTAAAATCTTCTTTAATTGTATATAGCGGACTGTTTTTAGTAGTAAAACAAAGGTTATTTGGTAATTGGTCTTGTTTTACACATATATAACCTTTATTTTCATTTAAATATTTAATTTTAATATAGGTAAGTTCATATTTAAAGCCTTTAAAAAAACGGGAAGAATAGGAAAAGTATTTTGAACTTTCTCCAGGATCTAAAATTGAATTAATTAGTGTATCATTATTCGGTATAGAATGATTTAGCGTATCTCCCAGCACAAGCAAGTAAAAAGGTTTGTCCGAAGTATTTTTGAAATTTACTCTATATGAATAGTTTTCCTCTTCAACATTACAGCTGGAAAAAGCAATTACCGTTATTAATAGAAAAATTAGGTTTAAGTGATTATTTTTCATTTTTATGGTATTTAAAGATTATTATACATTACAAATTTGGCATAATCAAAAACATCATCAATAAATGGTCCTGTATTATTGTTAAAATTATTAAGCAACCTGTTTTTCCATTCTTCTAATGTTCTTGCATCGTTTAAGGCACTTTTAATTTCACCTAAGTTATATCCGGTAACTCTATCTACCGGTAAATTAGGGTTGTTTAATGCAACATTTTGATTCAAATCATCAACCAAATCGATAACTAAAGGTGTATAAGCGGTCATATCTTGAATAATCTCAAATTGCATTTCACCATTCCAACCTCTTGTTAAAGTATTTGAAATGTCCGAAGTTCTTGTGGCTGTATAAACACCATAACCATTTGACGCATACATATTATTATAGCGGTCATTGGTTACAATGGTTTCTACGCCTTCTGCCCAAGATTCTTGCATAAGTAAACGTTCTTTATTACCCAGATGAAATATGCTGAACATTCCCGGATCCATTTTTCTGTGTCCGCTATGGGTAAGTTCATGTACTGTGGTTGCATAAATACCATCACTGCCTCTGTACGTGTTGTCATCATTTAAACGTCCTATTCTTATGGCAGAATTAAAAGGGTACCATTGTGCTCCTGATTCGGAATCTGAACCATTAAATTTCCCTGAAATATTCAGATTTCCCGGACTATGCAAGCCATATTGACTAACAACACGATTAATATAATCATAAGAAGCATTGTGTATTAATGCAAAAAAATGCATTCTTGCACCTCTTTGAAAAGTAGCATCAAAAGGCCTTCTTTTAACACTTTCAGATTTATAGTTTGCGGTATCAAAAAAATTACCTTCTTTAACAGTTACATTATTGTGTTTAAACTTCACATTGTAATTCACATTTTTGGTGTAGGTCGTTCCTGTTGCAAAATAACCGTTATCATCTGTTGTTCCGTGTTCTACCTGTAACCAACCCCATTTTAGAACGTTGACACGGGCATGTTTTACAGGCTCATAATGTCTTCTATTATTATTGTTTGTGTGTACAATGTCTTCTTCTACACGGATGTTTCCTGATGGTCTCCATTTTTTACCAAAAAGTCCCATTGGCGTCATCATACCCTTTCCAGACTGGTGTTCTTCGAACCCTTCATGATAATTCATATAGCCTTCGGCAAGTTCTTCATCGTCTAAATGACCAGCTATTTTACGAGCTTCGTACATTAAATTTTGTTTAAATTCGATTTCATCGTAATTGCTTTCAATATCTTCTAATTTATCTTCATCTGTAAAATGCAATACGGCTACTTGTTCATTTGGAACATCAGGTACATGAATATCCGTCGAAACCACGGCATAGAATACCGGTATTTCATCATCAGTAGGATCGTCTATTCGTTCTTCAATATTATATTCAAAAGGATCAGTTGTTAAACTTAAAACATTGTCTTGCTCCATTAGTGTTACATATTGCAAACTATCGACAGGTGTAAATTTATAATAAATATGCGTTGGTTTAACGTCATAATTATTAAAACGTTCTGCAACTTCAGGACGATGCTCACGGTAATAATCTAAAACGATAGGTAATGCTTCGTTTACGTTTTCAACAGTAAAAGGAATTTTACCATTTAATTTTTTCTGTGATATAGAATTAGCAGTGGTGTTTTCTTGCTCTAAAACTTGTTCATCGTTTGATCACGCAAATAATGTTGTCATTAATAACAACATAAAAAAACAGTTAAGTTTTTTCATAAAGGTATTTATTTAAATGTATTGCAGTTTTGTTTCTCGTGTTTTTTTAAACTGCGGTTAAAAATTATATTTATTTTTTTAGCTAACAGCTATTACTTTTAGCATTTTATTTTTCGTTTTTGCTTTTTTAACTCCGCCAGAATTTTAAACTTTGGCGGCGTTTGTTATTATCTTATTTTCTGTTTAAGGTCTAAACTTTTAATTCGGTTCTCGACAAGCTCGAACTGACGAACTTTCGACTTTATTGGTTCTCGATACATTTTTTGCTTCATTTCATTACACAAAAAACACTCGAACTGACGTTACGACATTTGACTTTAAGACGTTCGACTTTAAGACGTTCGACTTTATGGCATTTAATTTTTTAATTTGTTTCGCAAAACCGGCATTCGCGACTACCGGCCTCCGAAACAAATAGATAAATATGAATCGATTTGGTTATTAGCTTTTAGTCGTAATGTCCAAAGTCAAATGTCTTAAAGCCGTTGGACGTTATGACTTCATTGGTTCTCGATACAAAATCTTTCAGATTTTTACTCGAACTGACGTTATGACATTTGACGTTAAGACGTTTGACTTTAAGACTTTAGTACTATTTAGCTGATAGCTCTATTGCCCCGGCATACAACACCGCTTGCGTAAAACTGTATTGTGCACCATACGCAAAAGCAATAGTTCTTTTATCATTATAATCTTTATCATCGTGATCGTTGCCATTATTGTCGTTGTACAGGGCTGCCAAGGTTTGTACCAACCGGTATTCTTCCGGTTCTAATGTGTTTTTGGCTGTTTCGTCATTGTACCGTTGGTTCAGTACCGCGTACATCATTGTTTTAGCGGTTGCAGAATAATTAAAATGTTCAATATACGCTGCATCGGCTGTTGCTAAAAATGCTACTTGTTTTAAATCCAACGGTTTATATGGTGTTGTTTCATCAGCATACGGTATTCGTTGGTTTACGTGCTGTTCAAACCGCAACAGGTTTTCCGCGTAGGTTTCGTCTTGGTTATATACAAAGCTGTTTAAAATGCTTTGATACGTTTGGTAATCGTTTGCTTCTGCACTTTTAGCCTGTTGTAAGGCTATGGTTTGTTTTTTTGTTTCTGTTGCGAATGTTTCATCTTCTGTTTCGCACGAGCTGCATAAAGCAGCAATTGCTACAGCCCATAAAAAATATTTGTTCATTTTGTTTCGAGATTTTTAATGGAGCTGCCCGGGTAGCTATTTGTTCGGTTACGAAATTGAAGTGTTTTTAAATAAAGCACTCGCAGTATGGTACATTTTTAAAATATGTACAATTCTGCGAGTCGCAGAATCGTACAAAAACCCGCAGTATGGTACATTCATTTATATTAAACAGCTTGTTTTTAACTATTTACACAAAACACCCCTTTCCGTAAAAAAGTTGTATTTTTGTCATTTATTTAATGTTTTGCAGATGCTCTTTTTTCATAAACACATTTTTTTGGCGATGGTTTGTACTTTTCTGCTACCCGTTTACGTTGCTTTTGGGCAAACGGCAACCACTTCGTATGAAAAGTTGTGGAAAATGATTGATGATGACAGCACACCCAACGAACAAAAACTACATTATTTAGACCAATATCTTGAAAAAGCCCAACAAGAAAACAACCTGTTAGAAGAATACCAGGCATTAAAAAAGAAGACTTATATTGTTCCGTTTAACGAGGCGGTGATGATTCTGCATAAAATGCACCCGGTGATACAAAGGTTAGCGAACGACAGCATCACGGGGAATTTTTACAACCGGAGTACTACCTTATATTACAAAAATCGTTATTTTAAACAGGCGTTAGATTATGCCATAGTATCGGAAGCCTTTAACGAGAAAATCAACAATCTTTACAACCTCAATTCTGCCCGTATAGATATTGGTAATATTTATTACCATACAAAATATTATGACAAAGCGGTTGCTTATTTTACGCAGGCAAAAGATTATTACCAAAATGGTAAGGGGTATAATCATATCCAATGGTATATCAGTTGCCTGTACAGTTTGGGCAAAACGTATTTAGAACAAGAAGAAACAGCAGCCTTGCTAAATGTTATTAAAGAAAGTGAAAAAGCCATTCCGCGGTTAAAACCCCGGGACCGCCAATTTGAAAACGCTTATTTAAATTACCTGAAAGGCGGGTTGGCTTTTTTACAAAAAGAGTTGCCGGCTGCCCGGCAGTTTTTAGAAACTGCGTTACCTGAAATTAAACAAAACGGCGATTTTACCAATGAACACGTGGTGTATCTGTATTTGGGAAAAATTTTGTGGGAGCAAAACAACAAATACGAAGCGGTAACTTATTTTAACAAGATAGACAGCCTGTTTAATGAAAAAAAGTTTTTGAATTACGAGCTGCGCGAAACGTATGATTATTTAGCTGTTTATTACAAAGAAACCGGTCAAACGGCATTGCAGTTACAGGCTGTTGAAAATCTGAACCTATTGAACCAGCAGTTTGAAAAAGAACAAAAAAGCATTACCGACCGCCTGCACAGCGAGCTGGAAACAAAAAAAATAGAAACCGAGCGTACCCAACTGCAAAAAAAGCTGAACAGCAATAAGAGGACCTATACTTTTTGGTTGGTGATTGCAGGGGTGGTGCTATTGCTGCTTACCGTGTATTCGTACCGTAAAAACCGCGATCAGAAAAAATTAAAACAGAAGTTTAATGAGCTGTTGGATACAGCGACAGAAGAAAAGCACCAGCAAAAAAATGATGTTTTAGGGACTGAGGCACTTCAAGAACCAACTGTTGAAGTACCAAGGCAACCGGAAGAATCGGCTGCCGAAATAACAACGCAGACAGAAGCTGCCCCACAGAAGAATAATATATCTTCTCAACAGGTAAATGAACAACGTCTTTTCAGGGCATTAGAAAAATTTGAGCAGGAAAAAGGTTTTCTAAAACTTATAAAGGCAGAAGACGGTTCTTTGAGAGCCTTAAAAATAGAAGATCTTGTGGAACAGTTGGCAACTAACCGAACCACCTTGTCTCATTTTCTAAATACCCACAAAGGCGGTTTTACCACCTATATTGTAAAACTACGTATAAAGCAAATGACAATTGATTTACAAGCAAACGAGGAACTGCGGAAAAAAAGCATGCAAGAACTTTCTGAACTTTATGGTTTTGCCAGCCTGCGGTCTTTTAATATACAGTTTAAGGAACAAACCGGTTTAACACCTTCTTATTTTGTTAAAGAATTAGAGTTAAGAATGGCAGAGGAAAAAGCTCGTTTAAAAGCAGAAGACAAGGCTAAAAAAGAATAGTTTAAAGGAAACTAACGATTTTGCTACATAGTTTTTGTATGCTACAAAGTATTTGAAAAAATGACCTGTGAGGTTTTGCAAAACCCAGGTCTAATGTGTTTATCGGTGTAATCCGTGGCAAAAAAAAGAAAAAATAGCCGCTAAGTTGGTGTTTAGGGTAAAAGAAAGGTGATGCCAAAAGGTTATAAATATAACTTACGGGAGGTAAAAATAAAAAAAGCTGCTATAATTATAGCAGCTTTTATGGAATTCAAATAATATAGATTTTCAATATATATTATAAAACAACAACGTCTGTTGCGATTTTTCCTTTTTTTCCGTCAGCTTCAACGTAGTTAACTTGATCACCGTCTTTTAATTCTCTTGATTTAATTCCAGAGATGTGAACAAAAATGTCTTCTCCTGTTGTTTCGTCTGTAATAAAACCAAATCCTTTTGATTCATTGAAGAACTTTACTGTACCTGTTCTCATTGATATAAAATAAATAATTAATAATGTGTAAAGATAGACTTTTTAAACTGTTTTCAAAGTTTTTGTGCATTTTATTTAAATTATTTTTTTGAGGTCATTATTTAACTACACCTATTTATATCTCTATCTAAATCATACGCTCTTTTTATCGTTAATTTCATTCGGTTTGTAAGTCCGTGTCTGAGTTTCGGTAGCTGTCAGGAGAGGAATGTTTAGGATTCTTCAATTCCTGTGTTGCTTTCAGAATGATAAATCTCTGATTTAAACAGATATTTTGTCGATATAAAACAAAAAAGTCGAGCTAAACTCGACTTTTTTTTAATCCTCTACAACAGGTTTTTGTATTTTAAATGTTTCCATAAATGCTGTAGTATAATTTCCTGCAACATAATCCGGATTGTCCATTAATTGTCTGTGGAACGGAATGGTAGTTTTAATACCTTCTATAACAAACTCATCTAAAGCACGTTTCATTTTGCTGATGGCTTCTTCACGTGTTTGTGCCGTAGTAATTAACTTGGCAATCATGGAATCGTAATTTGGCGGAATGGTGTAGCCAGAATATACGTGGGTATCTAAACGAACCCCGTGACCGCCCGGTGCGTGCAAGGTAGTGATTCTGCCCGGTGACGGACGGAAATCGTTGAACGGATCCTCGGCGTTTATACGGCATTCAATAGAATGTAATTGCGGTAAATAGTTTTTGCCTGAAATCGGCACACCTGCAGCTACTAAAATCTGCTCGCGTATTAAGTCGTAATCAATTACCTGTTCGGTAATCGGGTGTTCTACCTGAATACGGGTGTTCATTTCCATAAAATAGAAATTACGGTCTTTATCTACCAAGAATTCAATGGTTCCCGCACCTTCGTATTTAATATATTCGGCAGCTTTTACAGCAGCTTCACCCATTTTTAAACGTAATTCGTCAGTCATGAAAGGTGACGGAGTTTCTTCAGTCAATTTCTGGTGACGACGCTGGATAGAACAATCGCGTTCTGATAAATGGCACGCTTTTCCGTAAGAATCACCAACAACCTGAATTTCGATATGGCGTGGATCAACAATCAGTTTTTCCATATACATACCATCGTTTCCAAAAGCAGCGGCAGCTTCCTGACGGGCGCTTTCCCAAGCTTTCTCTAACTCTTCTTCTTTCCAGATTTCGCGCATTCCTTTACCACCACCACCTGCGGTTGCTTTCATCATAACCGGATAACCGATTTCTTTGGCAACTTTTCCGGCGTGTTCTAAAGATTCTAATAAACCGTCAGAACCCGGTACACATGGTACGCCGGCAGCTTTCATGGTTTCTTTTGCAGTAGCTTTATCGCCCATTCTGTCAATCATTTCCGGAGATGCACCAATGAATTTGATGCCGTGTTTCTGGCACAGTTCAGAAAATTTTGCATTTTCAGACAAGAAACCATATCCCGGGTGTATGGCGTCGGCATTTGTTATTTCGGCTGCTGCGATAATGTTCGACATTTTTAAGTACGATTGTGCACTTGGTGCCGGACCAATACAAACTGCTTCGTCTGCAAAACGCACGTGCAAGCTGTCAGCATCGGCAGTAGAATAAACCGCAACAGTTTTAATACCCATTTCTCTACATGTTCTTATAACACGTAAAGCAATTTCACCACGGTTTGCAATTAATATTTTTTTAAACATTTGTTTTTAGTTTAAATGAAACAATGTATTTTTAAACCGTTGTTTATTAAGATGGATCAACTAAAAATAATGGTTGATCGAATTCTACCGGAGAAGAATCGTCAACTAGAACTTTAACGATTTTTCCTGAAACTTCTGATTCAATTTCGTTGAATAACTTCATTGCTTCGATCACACACAATACATCGCCTGGTTTTACAGCAGCACCCACTTCTACAAAGGCCGCTTTGTCTGGCGATGGTTTGCGGTAGAACGTACCAATAATAGGCGATTTTACAGTGATGTATTTAGAGTCGTCGTCGTTTGATGCAGCAACAGGAGCGGCAGGTGTTTCTGTAGTTTGTGCAGCCGGAGCAGCAGTCTGAACCTGAGGCATAGAAACCGGAATGTGCTGAATGTAATTTCCGTTTTCTACCGTAGCTTGTTCCGTTGTGGTTTTAATGGTGATTTTAAAATCGTCCATTTCTAATTTAACTTCAGTAGCTCCAGATTTTGCTACAAATTTGATTAAATTTTGAATTTCCTTAATATCCATATAATTCTAAAATTTTGTTGTTCAGTTTTATTTTAATTTCTATTTTTTAGTGTAAGCCCATTTAAGGTAGATGGCACCCCAGGTAAATCCGCCACCAAAAGAGGCAAATATTAAATTATCGCCTTTTTTTAATTGATCTTCAAAATCAGCTAAAAGCAAAGGTAGTGTTGCTGAAGTGGTGTTGCCGTATTTGTGGATGTTTATTAAAACTTTTTCCTCGTTTAATCCCATACGGTGCGCAGTTGCGTCGATGATGCGTTTGTTTGCCTGATGAGGTACCAGCCAGTTAATGTCGTCGTGCGATAAATTATTGCGTTTCATAATTTGTTCGCTCACATCAGCCATGCCCGATACGGCATATTTAAAAACGGTTTTCCCGTCTTGATGTACGTAGTGTTGTTTGTTTTTAACGGTTTCTTCTGATGGAGGAAGAATAGAACCGCCGGCTTCGATCTTTAAAAATTCACGTCCAATGCCGTCACTTCTTAAAATTTCGTCCTGAAAACCTAAACCTTCGGTATTTGGCTCGATTAAAACGGCTCCGGCTCCATCTCCAAAAATAATGCAGGTGGCACGGTCGGTATAATCAATAATTGATGACATTTTATCGGCACCAATTAATAATACTTTTTTATATCTGCCTGATTCTACATAAGAAGTTGCTGTTGACAATCCGTATAAAAAGCTAGAACATGCGGCCTGTAAATCATAAGAAAAAGCATTTACGGCACCAATTTGTGTGGCTACATATACGCCGGTTGCTGCTACGGGCATATCGGGCGTGGTGGTTGCCATTAACACCAAATCTATTTCTTTAGGATCTAATCCTGTTTTTGCAATTAAATCTTCTGCTGCTTTAATTGCCATAAATGAAGTGCCTTTGTCTTTTTCTTTTAAAATCCGACGTTCTTTGATACCTGTTCTTGTGGTGATCCACTCATCATTTGTATCAACCATTGTTTCTAATACTTGATTAGACAATACGAAATCGGGTACATATTTACCAACGGCTGTTATGGCTGCTGTAATCTTTGTCATAAGGGGTTAAACTTAATGTTTAAAAAGTGGTGAAAATTACAAAAAAAATAGCAAATGACACCATTTTTTATTTAAAAATGCGTTTTTGCGATTAATTTGGAGCGTTTTTAAACTAAAAAGCCCTCGCATTGCGAGAGCTCTTTTTTTGTTTTTTATAAAATTAAGCTTCAGCTTCAGTTTTGTCTACTAAAACCTGGCCTCTGTAATATAATTTTCCTTCGTGCCAGTAAGCTCTGTGCATTAAGTGAGCTTCGCCAGTTACAGGGCATGTTCCGATTGTTGGAGCTACTGCTTTGTAATGCGTTCTTCTTTTATCTCTTCTTGTTTTCGAGGTTTTTCTTTTAGGATGTGCCATCTTACAATATTATTTATCCGTTAATAGTTGTTTTAATTTATCCCAGCGTGGGTCTGTTTCTTTATTATTATCCGAATCTTCTTCGGTTTCATTTTCGTTTAATTCGTCTTCCGGAAAATCTTCTTCGTTTATCATTTCTAAATCATCACTGTCTAAAAAATCTAAATCGTCTAAGTCTTCGTCTGTTTCGTAATCTTCTGCTACATCAGGATGCACTCTTTTATAAGGAACCGATAAAGCAATCATTTCATAAATGTATTGTGCAACATTCATTTGAAATTCTCCGTGCGGCAAAATTAATAAATCTTCGTTTTCATTATTAAATTCTTCGCCAAATTTTACCAATAATTTTAAATTTCCATCTATCGGAAGATCAAAATCTTCGTTGGTAACGTCGCAAGGTACATTTACTGTGCCTTTGTGTGAAAATTCCAATTCTAACATAGTTGTCTTTTTTAGCAGGTTTACCTGAACGTCTATGTTGGTGCTGTTGAATTCACTGTAATTGAAAAGATTAAAAAAATCGTTTTCAATATGATATTCAAATTGATGTTCTCCTTGTTTTAATCCTGAAAATTGGATTAAAAAATCTTTTTCACTTATCATAACCATCTATTTGAGCGTGCAAAGATATAAAAATTATTTAATTACAAATAGTTATCATTAATTTTTTGTTGTTAAATAGTTGAAACCTTTAATGGGTTTGCTGTGCTTTGCAAATACTCGTTTTTATTTTTATAAATATCTAAAGCCGTGTACACCGCATTTTTAAACGATGTAAAATCGGCAATTCCCTTTCCTGCAATATCATACGCTGTGCCGTGATCTGGTGACGTACGGATTCTGTCTAAACCGGCAGTGTAATTTACGCCTGTGCCAAAGGTTAATGTTTTAAACGGAATTAACCCCTGATCGTGGTAACAGGCTACCACGGCGTCAAAATCTCTGTATTGTTCTGAACCAAAAAAAGCATCGGCAGAATACGGACCGTAAACAATGATGTTTTCGTCAAATAATTCTTTTACCGTGTTGTTGATGAACGTTTGCTCTTCGTTGCCAATAATGCCGTTGTCGCCACTGTGCGGATTTAATCCCAACAAGGCAATTCGTGGTTTAATCACATTAAAATCCTGAATCAGCGACTGGTTTATGGTACGTACTTTTTTCTTGATTAAGTCGGGCGTAATGTTTTGCGATACTTCTTGTATGGGTAGGTGGTCAGTTACCAATCCCACTTTAATATCTTCGCTAACCATGAACATTAAAGCATCTCCGTTTAGTTCCTTATTTAAATAATCGGTATGTCCGGGAAACTTAAAATCGTCAGATTGTATGTTGTATTTGTTTATCGGTGCCGTTACCAAAGCGTCAATTTCGTTGTTTTTCAAAGCTTGTGTAGCCGCTGTAAACGATCTTATGGCGTATTTGCCAATGGAATCATCTAATGTGCCAAAATCTAAATTTACGCCTTCCCGCCAAAGGTTAAAAACATTGAATTTTCCTTTTTGGATTTGATCTAACGAATCAATTCCGTGTATGTTTGTGGTGCAGTTAATTACCTTTTTTATAAATGATAACAACTTGGCATTTCCAAAAACCACCGGTGTACATAATTCCATCATTCGCTGGTCTTCAAACGTTTTTAAAATAACTTCAGGACCAATGCCGTTCATGTCACCAATAGAAATACCTAATATTATATTTTCATCTTTTTTAAACATTCGTTGTGCTAATTATTGCTAATTTTGTTACAAATTTAGTAAAATATTTCTACTTATGTTTACAGGTATTATTGAAACTCTTGGAGTGATCCGTAAAATAGAACACGATCAAACAAATCTACACCTATATATAGAAAGTTCATTTACTTCAATGTTAAAAATTGATCAAAGTGTGGCACATAACGGGGTGTGTTTAACGGTGGTTGAAATTAACGAAAATACGTATAAAGTTACTGCCATTAAAGAAACAATAGATGTTACCACAATTGGTCTATGGAAAGTAGGCGATGTGGTAAATTTAGAACGCGGAATGCCATTAAACGATCGGTTAGACGGGCATATTGTTCAAGGACATGTTGATGAAACCGCTGTAATTACGAAAATTGAAGAAGTGGGTGGGAGTACTTATTTTAGTTTTGAGTACAGTGAAAAATCAAAACACGTAACCATTGACAAAGGGTCGATAACCGTTGACGGAACCAGTTTAACTGTTGTAAGTTCCGGAACAAATACGTTTAGCGTGGCAATTATTCCTTTTACATTAGAAAACACATTGTTTAAAACATATAAAGTGGGTACAAAAGTAAATTTAGAATTTGATGTGATTGGTAAATATGTAACCAAATTAATGCAGGTGCATTTAAAATAAATGATTTTTATTTTGATTGATTTTTCACGATATTTGAAATAAAAAATGAATACTATGAAAAAGATCACATTTTTACTAATTGTAGCGACGATAGTAACTTCGTGCACAAAAACAACCAAAACAGAAACAACAATTGTGGTAAAAGACACCATAAATCAGGAGAAAAATGATGAAGCCAGTAAAGCGGATGCTGCATTTTCAATAGAAAACCTTCCGGTGTCAGCGGCTGATATTGGCGATTTTCCGTTTTTTACTTTGCCAAAAGGTCTGACAAATCAAAACAAACCACTTCAAAAAAACTTCGATGTTTGTTATTTCCCTGTTAACGGCATCATGACACCGTTTGAAGGTAAATTGTATAAAATAAATGTGGTTGCCGATAAAAATGAAACGTTTTCGCAAAGATATTTTGAAAAAAGTATGGAAGACTACCTAACGTCAATTGGTGCTGTAAAAGTTTTTGACGGGGAAATCACCAAAGAAGAATATGATCGTTATAACAAACAAGACCCAAATAAAGGAGATGAAGGCGACATCGGTTATACTGGTCAGAATATTAAATTTTACGCATTACGCACAAAAGACAAGGGAACTATTTATGTGCAATTTTCGTCAAATAATGCTTCAGGAAAATTAAATATTCTTCAGGAAGAAGCTTTTACGCAAACGATTGAGAAAGTAACGTCAGATGATATTGCAAAAGATTTAGCAGAAAAAGGAAAATCTATTTTATACATTAATTTTGATGTGGACAAATCGAATGTAACTTCCGATGGAAAAGAAGTGATAGATCAAATTGCTGGTGCATTGAAAAAGGAGCCTTTGCTTAAAATTGCTATTGAAGGACATACGGACAACACCGGTGATGCAGCACATAACAAAAAACTTTCTAACGATCGTGCCAATACAGTATTAAATGCTTTGGTATCAAACGGAATTGAAAAAACACGGTTGTCTGCCAAAGGTTTTGGAGCTGAACGACCATTGGTTGCAAATGATTCAGAAGATAATAAAGCCAAAAACCGAAGGGTAGAACTGGTAAAAGTGAATTAAAACAAACAAGGCTGCTTTTTTAAGGCAGCCTTGTTTAAAATATAAAATTTTTAAATGACTATCACGAAGTTTATACCAAACCAAAATATAATTAGGATCTTCGTCGGTTCGAGTAGGTGTCAGCCGTATCGAGAACCGAAGCTTGTCGAAAAACTTATAATTCACAGACTTCTCGATACAGTTTTCTATCGAAAACTTACTCGAAGTGACGAGTATAAACATATCTTGGTGTAAAGTTAGTAAGAGTCATTAATCTTTATTTAAAAGAAAATACCTTATCTAAACTTTCATTGCTGGTAAAGGTACAGTTTTGGTCGATTAATTCGCCCGATGCAATATTAATCACCATACCGTGTACGGCAAGCGGTTGCCCGTTTTTCCACGCATTTTGAACGATAGATGAAGTACAAAGGTTAAAAACCTGCTCTTCAACGTTTAATTCTACCAAGCGGTCTGCTTTTTTTTCAGGGTTAGAAATGGCATCAATTTCTTCGGCGTGTAATCTGTAAACATCTTTTATGTGAGACAGCCAGTTGTCGATGATCCCAAACTGGTTTCTGCTTAAAGCCGCGGCAACACCACCACAACCATAATGTCCGGCAACAATAATATGTTTTACTTTTAAAATATTTACGGCATAATCTAAAACCGAAAGGATATTCATATCAGAGTGTACACAAACGTTGGCAATGTTCCTGTGAACAAAAACCTCTCCGGGTTTTGTGCCTGTTAATTCGTTTGCGGGTACACGGCTGTCGGCACAGCCAATCCATAAAATTTCCGGATTTTGACCTTTTGCCAGTTGTTCAAAACGTCCAGAGGTATCATTTTTAACAAAATCCATCCATTCTTTGTTGCCTTCAATAATCTTATTGAAGCTATGTTTTAAATCGTTGCACATAAACTTTTTATTTTTTATATCCTGCTAAATTACGATATTCTTAATTTTTTTGGTTTTAATCTCATAAAAAAAATCGACAGGTTTGTTTTGCCGATTTTTTTTCAATGAAAAGAATAAAGGTTAATCGTGTAATTCTTCTTTTAAAAATTTTACGGTGCCGTTATCTACATTGTAATATGCTCCGGCAATACCAATTTCACCTTTGTCAAATAATTCTTTTAAAACATCGCTTTGTTCTAAAATAGCGTCCATGGTGTGGATAACGTTGTGATGTGTAACTGCTTCGATGAATTCTGAAGAGGCTTGATCTGCATTAGGCAATTCTTCTTTTACTTCTTTTATAGATACATCGAATTTCTTTAAGACATCGCCTAATTTTCCCGAAGCACCGCCTTTACAAGCACCGGTTGCTGCACCGCATTTACTGTGCCCCAGAACCAAAATTAATTTGGTGCCTACATGTTTGCAGGCATATTCCATACTGCCAATCATATCATCTGTTAATACATTTCCTGCCACACGTAGGCTAAAAACGTCGCCAATGCCTTGGTCAAAAATTAATTCTGAAGAGGTGCGGCTGTCCATGCAGCTTAAAATAATTGCGAAAGGAAACTGTCCGTTTTTGGTTTCGTTTACCTGGTTTAATAAATTACGGTTAAACTTTAAATTGTTCAAAAAACGTTCGTTACCTTCTTTTAAAAATTGAACGGCTTTTGTTGGTGTCATTGTTGCTAATGTTTCTGCTGTATGTGCTTTCATATTTTTTTTCTTGTGTGAGATTGATTTACATTGCCCTTCTGTGGGTGATTAAAATGTGAGATTCGTGATCTTTTTCGTATTCTTTATACGAGGTTTTAAAACCAATTAACGATACTTCGATGTCGTCTTCTTTGGCACGTACATTGGCAAAATCCTGAATCATCTCTAAAACATCAGTTGTAATGTATGATGTTGATTTTGCATCGATCGTAACTTTTGATCCCGGTTTTACATTTTTCAATGTTTTTTTAATGGCAGCTTTGTTTAAAAAAGATACTTCTTCTGATAACTTAATGGTAAACTCATCGGTATCATTTAATGTTTCACGGCTTAAATAATAAGCTCTTTTCATATTTCCCTGTAAGATGTAGAAAACCGAAATAACCAATCCGATACCGACTCCTTTTAATAAATCGGTAAAAACAACGGCTAACACCGTAGCTACAAACGGTATAAACTGGTATTTTCCGTTGTGCCAGAAATGTTTAAAGGTTGCCGGTTTTGCCAATTTATACCCTACTAAAATTAAAACGGCTGCTAAAGTTGCTAAAGGAATCATGTTTAAAATAAACGGAATGGATAACACGCAAACCAATAATAAAATTCCGTGAATAATTGCTGATGCTTTTGAGGTAGCGCCTGCATTAACATTTGCTGAGCTGCGTACGACTACCGATGTCATTGGCAATCCACCAATTAATGAACTTGCCAGATTTCCGATTCCTTGTGCTTTTAATTCTAAATTAGTATCGGTAATGCGGCGTTTAACATCTAATCGATCCGATGCTTCGATACAAAGTAATGTTTCAATTGACGCAACAATAGCAATGGTTGCCCCAACAATCCATACTTGTGGGTTTGCAAACCCTGCAAAACTTGGTGTTGTAATCAGGTTTTTAAAATCTTCGGCAGTTGTTGGTACCGGCAATGTAACCAAATGTTGAGAACTAATCGCCAGCGAACTACCGCTTGCTATAAACAACTGGTTTAATAAAATACCTGCAATTACGGCAACCAATGCGCCCGGAAGCATTTTTAGTTTTTTTAATGACGGAATATGATCCCAGGCTAACAATATAACGATGGATACCATGGTTACCAGAATGGCACCCGGATGAATTGCTGAAAATAATTCGTTGAAATAACTTACATTAAAACCGTTTTCAAATAATGTTTCGTTTCCTTCGTAATCACTGTCAAAACCTAAGGCGTGCGGAATTTGTTTTAAAACAATAATGATCCCAATACCGGCAAGCATTCCTTCAATTACATTGTTAGGAAAATAGTTAGAGATACTTCCTGCACGGATGAATCCTAAAACCAATTGCAACAACCCGGCAATGATTCCGGCACATAAAAAGAGCTCAAATGCACCTAAATCGGTAATCGCAGTCAAAACAATGGCAGTTAAACCTGCTGCCGGACCCGATACGGAAATGTTAGAGTTGCTTAAGGCACCCACTACAATTCCGCCGATAATTCCGGCAATAACTCCTGATAAAGGTGGTGCGCCTGAAGCTAATGCAATACCCAAACATAGGGGTAATGCAACTAAAAACACTACCAAACCTGACGCAAAGTTCTGAGAAAACTCTGCTTTTATACTTTTTTTCATAAAATTCTATAATTAATAAACATGATAATATCCTGCGTTTCATAAAGATAAATGCAAAGGATTTTTGTGTTTAGTTTGAATTTGGTATAAGAAAGTCATTGGATTGTTTGAAAACCAAATAGAAGAAATCTGTATATTCTTTTTAGATTTTTCAAATAATAATACCTGTTAAAACCTCACTCCGGAACTAACTGAAATGATGATTTTAATAAATGATCTTAACCAAAAAATAATTATAGATGCTGCTCTGGAGGCGGTAAGGGGATCTTAAAAACTAAATCGTCTTTAATAGTATATATTAATGAAATAAGGTGTAGGTCAGAAAAGCCCGGATTATAAATCAGATTTTGATTGTTGTTAAAAAAGTGATAGTGGACTTGTTGTTCTTCTTCCTCGTTTAAATTATTGTTGTTACCTTTTTTTGTTTTGGTTTTAGAATGTGTTTCTTCTTCTTCATTTATAACAAACGTTGAAGTATCCACATCTTTGTTTAATGCAAAAGCAATTGTGGGTGCAAAGAGAAAGCACACAAATAGTATAAGGGTTGATATGTTAAATACTTTTAGCATCAGGTTACAAAAATAGAATAAACCATTTAAAAATTAGTTCAACAAACTGTAAAAATGTTGTTAAAAGTCAAAAGGGAAGAAGTGTAATAAAAAAAACGGAACACTATTTAAAGTACTCCGTTTTTTGTTGGTCTACTAGGACTCGAACCTAGAACGACTGAACCAAAATCAGCTGTGTTACCATTACACCATAGACCAATGGTTTTGTATTTAAGTTTTATTAGTTGGTCTACTAGGACTCGAACCTAGAACGACTGAACCAAAATCAGCTGTGTTACCATTACACCATAGACCAATAAAACCTGCAATGATTAAACGTGTTTGCTTAAATATTGCGAGTGCAAATGTAGCACAAAAAAAGAAAAGTGCAAGTATTTGTATGAAATTTTTTTAAAAAAATGCCTTGAGGTAGATTGGGTAAATGATAAGAATTGACATTGTGCAGATTAAAAAATAAGAAGTAAAGGTGTTTTCTAAAAATGAATTGAATTACAAAGTTAAAACCCCAACCTGTTTTTAAATTTTTTATCTATTGAAAATGTATGAATTCTTTCTCTTAAAACATCATTTAGAGATTCATTATCATTTAAAATTTCTTTGTTTAAATAATTTAATAACTCTTCATCAGTATCATATTTTTCAAACACTTTCAACAAACCTTCCTTGTCTTTTTTCTCTATAATAATATCACACAGTAAAGCACCAATTACGTACTGTGGATTGGTTTCTTCGTCCATAAAGTAAAAATCAAATGGATTAGATAAATCAATTTCGGGATGTTCTTTTAAATAGTTGTCAATTCGTTTAATATGATATTCTAAAGCTTTTCCATAATGAGCTTTATCGCCTGAGATATATGCAGAAAGCCCGGTTAATAATAAGCCATTGGCTTTTGGGTAAAACGTATTTATAAAATGTGTTATTTCGTGATAATGATTTGCTCCTCCTTTTTTTGTTGCAAAAACAAAATTGTTGTCCGATTCAAAATAACCACATTCTGTTCCCATTCCTTTAGATATAAAAAAATCATAACCTAACATTGTATAAATATCATCACAATCTTCTGCAATAAAGTAGGTTATTAATTCCGGCTCTATATTAAAAACCTCACAAAGATTTTTATAAAACTTCTCAGCACTTTTAACTTCAGCACTTTTAAGTTTAAATGCCGCAGTGTAAATATATTTTATATGTGCACGCTCTTTAATATTCCAGTTTTTTGTATATTCATAAATATAGTTTGACAAGTTGAATTCATTATTTATTTTCTCGACTATAACATTTGTTACTGCAAAAATTTCTAAATCATTATTAAAAAAAGCCGATTTTAGTATATATTTATTGTCAGATATATTGGAAACACTCAAAATACGGTTGTTTAGTTTCCAATTTAATAAGGGCGGATTAAGAATGCCCGGCATATTTTGAATATTGAAATTTTTTAAAGTATTTACTTCGTCTTGTTTCCAGTATTCTTTAGAATTTGAAAGCAGGTAATTGTGCCAAATGTCAGTAATTTCTTTAATCTCATTATTGGTGGTATCTACATTAAAATTAATGGTGTATTGCTGTGCACTGATTGTATTTATTAAAAAAAATGGCATAATACTGAAAAATAGTTGGTAAAAACCTTTGTAAGTCTTATGAATAAAGGGCTGGGTAAAAGTTTTATGAAACGTGTTTCATAAAACTTTTTCTTTGTCTTAAAAATGGCAAAAAAA
>Ga0164243_10004682_pt1 | contig 21296 bp, 17 predicted proteins | sample OricompcompostOP_FD_108781 | JGI IMG/M metagenome (GOLD analysis project Ga0164243, IMG submission 108781) | Organic Plus compost microbial communities from Emeryville, California, USA - Original compost - Organic plus compost (OP) | ecosystem: Engineered > Solid waste > Mixed feedstock >...
CCCTTCCCGTCGAGCCGGGTGATTTCTGCTGATTTCTCCTGTGTGGTCATGCACCCAGTCTTTGCGGACCAAACACAAAGATCAATCGATGTTTTATGGTGCTAACACAAACACGACTTGTATGAGGATGCATGCCCCTTCCTGAGACCGAACTCCTCGACACCCGCCGTCTCCATCAGTTCGTGGTGGCGGTCGAATCTGACACCTTGTCCGCGGCCGCGGCTCGACTGTTCCTCACACAACAGGCCTTGTCCGCGTCGATACGCCAGCTCGAGCGCGACGTCGGCGTTCCGCTCTTCGACCGGCGCCGCCGCAAACTCCACCTGACCGATGCCGGCAACGCGCTCTTTTCCGGCGCCAAGTCACTACTCGCGGGCAATCACGCGCTACTCACCCAGGTGCGTGAGACGGCGAAAGGCGAAAGCAAACCCTTCGTCGTGGGGCACTCGCCCGCCATCTCCGGCGACGAGGTCTACCGTCTCATCACGCCCGCGATCGATCTGATGCCGCATCAGCCGATCACAGCGCGGCAGGTCTTCCCTGGTCAGCTCCGTGATCTGTTGTTCGCCAACGAGATCGACGTCGCGCTCCGTCGCGGCGTCGAGTCGTCGGCGAATCTCGTCTCGGCCGTGTTCGCCTACCACGAGTTGAGAATCGCGGTCGTCGCCGACCATCCCCTCGCGCACCGCAACTCCGTCTCGGTTCTCGACCTCATCGATACGCCCATTGTCGTGTGGGCACCCGAGCGACGGTCCTTCTACACAGACTTTCTCGTATCGTTTTGCCGCCGTGGCGGTTTCGAACCAACTCTGATCGTGAATCCGGTCCAGGGCACACCGCCTGCCACGGCAGTTGCGCGATTCCCCGAAGCCTGCGCGTTCGTCACCGACCCTCCGGGTGACCTGCACGGTGGGTCGGTTCGCGTCGTCTCGTTCGACGATCCGCCACTGGCCCCGGTGCAAGCGCTGTGGTTGCCATACACCCACTCACCGGTTCGAGACGCGATCGTGCGCGGCCGACCGGACTCGGACTGGGCCAGGGGCTCCGGGACGCGGCCGGGAGCCGGCCCCGCATCGCGCGCGAGACCGTAGTTTTCCTCCACGTCACACAGGGGCAACGGCGGGCATACACCCAGCTCATAGCGTCGAGGCGCTCGCAACCGCGGCACCCCAGCGTCGTCGTCGCACCCACCGGAACCGGAGGTCGGCGTGAAACACCAGGAGCAACCATGAGTGGCAGCATGTCCCGCCGTCAGGCCATCGAGGCCGTGACCTCCTACGAGGTATCGGCCCCCGGCTTCACCGAACCTCTGGCAGACACGTTCGGCCGCAACGTCTTCGGTCTGTCGGAGATGAAGAAGCGCCTTCCGAGGCACGTCTTCAAGGCGGTCGCGGCGACCATCGACACCGGCTGCCCGCTCGACCCCACTCTCGCCGACTACGTCGCGGTCGCGATGAAGGACTGGGCGATCGAGAAGGGCGCCACCCACTACGCACACGTCTTCTATCCGCTCACCGGCCTCACCGCCGAGAAGCACGACTCGTTCCTGGAACCCGATTCCAGCGGGACGTCGATGGCCGAGTTCGCCGGCAAGACCCTGCTGCAGGGTGAGCCGGACGCGTCGAGCTTCCCCAACGGCGGCCTGCGCGGCACCTTCGAGGCCCGCGGCTACACCGGCTGGGACGTGACCAGCCCCGCGTACATCCTCGAGAACCCGAACGGCAACACCCTGTGCATCCCCACCATCTTCATCTCCTGGACCGGTGAGGCGCTCGACAAGAAGACCCCGCTGCTGCGCAGCCAGCAGGCGATGAGCAAGCAGGCGATGCGGCTGCTCAAGCTCTTCGGCCACGACGATGTCGACACAGTCGTCTCCTACGCCGGCGCCGAGCAGGAGTACTTCCTCATCGACGAGCACTTCTTCTACGCCCGACCCGACCTGATGACCTCCAACCGCACCCTCTTCGGCGCACCGCCGTCGAAGGGCCAGGAGTTCGACGACCACTACTTCGGCGCCATCCCGGATCGCGTGCTGTCGTTCATGATCGAGCTCGATCGCGAGCTGTTCAAACAGGGCATCCCGGCCAAGACACGCCACAACGAGGTCGCCCCGGGTCAGTTCGAGATCGCCCCGGTCTTCGAGCGTTCGGTCCTCGCGCACGACCACCAGCAGTTGATGATGACGACGATGAAGAACGTCGCCGAGCGGTACGGGATGAAGTGCCTGCTGCACGAGAAGCCGTTCTCCGGCGTCAACGGCTCGGGCAAGCACGTGAACTTCTCGCTGGGCAACGCCAACCAGGGCAACCTGCTCAACCCCGGTGACACGCCGCACGAGAACATGCAGTTCCTGACCTTCTGCGGCGCCATCATCCGTGCCGTCCACAGGTACGGCGGGCTGTTGCGCGCAGCCGTCGCATCGGCGTCGAACGATCACCGACTCGGCGCCAACGAGGCACCGCCGGCGATCATCTCGATCTTCCTCGGCGAACAGTTGATGGACGTCTTCGAGCAGATCGCGAAGGGCGGCGCGACCGGGTCGAAGGCCGCCGGCGTCATCGAGCTCGGGGTCGACACCCTGCCGCCGCTCGAGGCCGATCCGGGTGATCGCAACCGCACCAGCCCGTTCGCGTTCACCGGCAACCGATTCGAGTACCGCGCACCGGGATCCAACCAGTCCATCTCGGATCCGATGGTCGCGATCAACACCATCCTGGCCGACTCGCTCGACCACATCTCCAGCGAACTCGAGAAGCTGCTCGACGCCGGCGTCGACCTCAACGACGCCGTGCAGAAGGTGCTGCAGCAGATCGTGATCGACCACGGTGCGGTGATCTTCAACGGCAACGGCTACTCCGACGAATGGCAGCACGAGGCCGCCGCCCGCGGACTGAAGAACCTGCGCACCACCGTCGACGCGGTGGTCGAGTACACCTCGCCGGAGGTCGTGGAGATCTTCGAGAAGTACGGCGTCCTGTCCAAGCGCGAACTCGAGGCCCGCGAGGACGTGATCTTCGAGTACTACGCGTTGACGCTGCTCGTCGAGGCCAAGGAGACCTCGGAGATCGCCAAGACGCTCATCATGCCCGCCGCGATCCGCTACCAGGGCGAGCTCGCCGGGACCGCCGCATCGCTCAAGATGGCCGGGATCGACGCCCCCACACCGCTTCTCGAGGACCTCACGGCACTCATCGGGAAGTTCCAGGAGGCGATCGCGACCCTCGACGCCGGGATCGCCGAGATGCACGGCGAGAGCACCTACGAGGAATCGAAGTACGCTCGCGACGTGCTGATCCCGGCGATGTCGGCGGTGCGCGAGGTCGCCGACACGCTCGAGGGCATCGTTGCCGACGACCTGTGGCCGCTGCCCACCTACAACGAGATGCTCACGATTCTCTGACCAGCGGCGTCGGACAGGGACCACTGTGCCCGTCGGATCCACTCCGGCGGGCACAGTGCTGTGTCGGCGGCTACCGCACCCGCAACGACAACGCCACGACGAGCCGGGTGGCCGGATCGGCGAGGTCCATACCGGTGAGGGTCTCGATGCGACGGATGCGGTAGCGCAACGTGTTCGGGTGGACGTGCAGGTCGTCGGCCGCCGCCCGGACGTCGCCGAACCGGTCGAGATAGGCGCGCAGCGAGGCGGTGAACCCGCTGCCGGTCCGCTCGTCGAGATCGGCGAGTTCGGTCACGCGCGGATCGACGAGGTCGGGGTTGTCGGCGAGCAGCGCCACGATCTCGCCGAGCAGCACGCCGGTGCGGGAGGCGGCGACGGTCGTGACCTCGTCGATCAGCTCCCCTTCCAGGGTGGCGGCGTCGAGGACGCGGTCGATCTGCGCGCGTAGGCGCGGCACCGACGCGAGCACGTCCGGGCCGGCCACCACGGCCCGGATGCGGGCGTCGAACTGGCGGGCCGTGGCGTCGACCGAGACCCGTGCCCAATCCGTCGCCGCCTCCCCGGCCACCCCGGGGAGCACGGCGTAGGCGCGGTCCCCGATCGTCGCCGTCACCGACGACGGGCTGAATGCGCTGGCATGCAGCGTGAGTGCCGACAGGCGGCTGCGGTCGGCGGCCAGTGGCGCCGGCGGTCCGTCCGGGTTGCCCCGGCCGGCGAAACCGACGACCGTCACCGGTTCCGTCGTCCTCAGGTGCAACTGCGCTGCGAGGTCGTCGACGTCGATGACCTCGCCACGCGCACCGAGGAGTCGCCGGACGAGTTCGTCGTGCCCGGTTCCCGCCGTTCGGCGGCGGGCGATCACGCGGGCCGCGACCGCCGCGGCGCCGACGAGCACCTCGTCGGTGTCGGGCGCGAACGGTCGGGCGGCCTGTTGCAGCCACACGACGCCCAGGAACTCCCCGCTCCCGGGCGCACGGATGGCGGCGGCACGTCGTGGACGCAGGCCGAGGTCCGCACGCTCGGACACCGCCACCACACCGCTCGACGTGCGCAGCGCGTCCATCACACCCCACTGCCGCAGCCACGCGAGCATGTCGGGTGGACCCTCCCGCCCGAGGATCGACAGGCGCCGCAGCTCGTCGGCCTCGTCTCCGGCGGAGCTGTAGGCGAGCACGTGGGATCGCTCGTCCTCGATGCTGACCAGGCCGTTGGTCCGGCGCGCGAGCTCGGCGGCGAGTTCGAACAGGTCGCCCGTCGCCCCCGACTCCATGGACTCGCCGGCGGCCGCGTCGGCGCGCGCGGCGTCGAGGACGTGGGCGACGAGATTGTAGACGCGTTCCCAACGGGCGTGGCGATCTATCCCGACGACGGCGGTCCCGAGACGGGCGGCGACCTCGGTCAGCAGTTCCGACGGAGCCTTGCCGAGTACGGCCACCGGGCGATGGCTGCCGAGGCCGCCCAGCAGGACCGCGCTCTCCTCGTCGGAGAGCCCGACCAGGAGGTGGACATCGGCGGTGCGCGCGGCGTGGTCGAGACCGAACCGGACGTCGTCGGCGTCGATCAGCGCCACCGACCACACCGGGACGTCGAGTCCTCGGGGTGCGGTGACCAGGGTCGCGACGGTCCGGTCGAGCGCCAGGACGAGTCGTCCGAGCGCCACCCCCGACGATTTGTCCATATGGACAATTCTACGGAGTACGGCTTTGCCGATCGGCCATATCGACAGAAGGCGACCTCAGGTGAACTCTCGATATGGACGCCATCACCTCTCCCCCGCGGCCGGCCAACGAGCCGGTCCACAGCTATGCACCCGGTTCGCCGGAGCGCACCCGGCTTCTCAACGAGCTCACCACCCAGTCCGAAAGGGGTAAACGCGAGCTGCCGCACATCATCGGCGGACGACTGCGGCTCGGGCACGGCGAGCACATCGACGTCGTCCAGCCGCACGCACACCGCGAGGTGCTCGGCTTCATCACCAACGCCACGCACGACGACGCGCGGGCCGCGGTCGACGCCGCGATGGCCGCCGCCGACGACTGGGCGCACACGGGTTTCGACGACCGCGCCGCCGTGCTCCTGCGCGCGGCGGAGCTGTTGTGCGGTCCGTGGCGCGAACGGATCGCCGCGGCGACCATGCTCGGGCAGTCGAAGTCGGTGCAGCAGGCCGAGATCGACGCGCCGTGCGAGCTCGCCGACTTCTGGCGGTTCAACGTCCACTTCGCCCGGGAGATCCTCGCCGAGCAGCCGATGTCGTCCCCGGGCGTGTGGAATCGCCTCGAGTACCGGCCGCTCGACGGCTTCGTGTACGCCGTGACGCCCTTCAACTTCACGGCCATCGCCGCGAACCTGCCGACCGCGCCCATGCTGATGGGTAACACGGTGGTCTGGAAACCGTCTCCCGCCCAGGCATATTCGGCGCAGTACACGATGGCGCTGCTCGAGGCCGCCGGCCTGCCGCCCGGGGTGATCAACCTGGTCCACGGCGACGGCAAAGCCGTCTCGGATGTGGTTCTCGCGGACGAGAACCTGGCCGGCATCCACCTCACCGGGTCGACGACGACGTTCAAATACCTGTGGCGGCAGGTCAGCGCCAACATCGACCGCTACCGCAACTACCCGCGCCTCGTCGGCGAGACCGGCGGCAAGGACTTCATCGTCGCGCACCCGTCGGCCGATCCCGCCGCGTTGCGGACCGCGTTGATCCGCGGCGCGTTCGAGTACCAGGGTCAGAAATGTTCGGCGGCCTCCCGCGCCTACATCGCCCGGTCCATGTGGGAGAAGATGGGCGACGACCTCCTGAGCGAGACGACGCAGATCACCTACGGCGACGTGCGCGACCTGTCGAACTTCGGCGGCGCGCTGATCGGCCAGAAGGCCTTCGACAAGCAGATCACGGCGCTGCGGCGGGCCAAGTCGTCGCCGCGGATCACCGTCGCGGTCGGAGGCCAGGTCGACGACTCGGTCGGATGGTTCGTGCAGCCCACCGTCCTGCTGGCCGACGACCCGACCGACGAGGCGTTCTCCGTCGAGTACTTCGGCCCGATCCTGTCGGTGTACGTCTACGACGACTCCGACTACGAATCCGTTCTCGGACTGGTCGACTCGACCGCGGGCTACGCCCTCACCGGAGCGGTCTTCGCCACCGACGTCGCCGCGGTCGCGCTCGCCTCCGACCGGTTGCGCAACGCGGCGGGCAACTTCTACATCAACGACAAGCCCACGGGCGCCGTCGTCGGACAGCAGCCGTTCGGCGGCGGCCGCGCGTCGGGCACGAACGACAAGGCCGGGTCGAAGCAGAACCTGCTGCGCTGGACGTCGACGCGCACGATCAAGGAGACGTTCACCCCGCCGACGAGCTGGCGCTATCCGCACATGGGCACCGACCTCACGGGGATCTGACGTGGGCGCCTTCGACACGCTGCTCCGGCCGGGGATTCTCGCTGCCGCCCGCAGCGACCGGATGAAACAGATGTCGCAGCGGTGGGCGGCCACCGAGAGGGTGGTCCGGCGGTTCGTGGCGGGCGAGACGCTCGACGACGTGCTCGCCGCGATGCGGCGCGAACTCGACGACGGCCTGTCGGTCACGGTGGACCACCTCGGCGAGGACACCACCGACGAGGCGCGCGCCGAGGCGGCGGTCGCCGCGTACGTCACGCTGCTGGAGGCGATGCCGACGCTCGGCGATCGCCCGCCCGGTTCGCTCGAGGTATCGCTCAAGCTGACCGCGCTCGGGCTGCGCCTGCCCGAGCACGGGGCGAAGATCGCCGAGGAGAACGCACGGACCATCACCGCGGCCGCCCGTCGGGTCGGCGCGCTGGTCACCGTCGACGCCGAGGACCACACCACCGTCGACGAACGGCTCGCCATCGTGCGGTCGCTGCGTCGCGACTTCCCCGACGTCGGAACCGTCCTGCAGGCGTATCTGCGTCGGACCGATGACGATTGCGCGGAGTTCGCCGCCTCCGGAGCGCGCATCCGGTTGTGCAAGGGCGCCTACGCCGAACCGCCGTCGGTCGCCTACCCTGCCCGGCGCCTCGTCGACGAGTCGTACCTGCGGTGCCTTCGGATCCTGATGAAGGGCGACGGATATCCGATGGTCGCGAGCCACGATCCGACGATGATCGAGGCCGCATCCGTGCTGGCCGACGAATACGACCGCGCACCGGACGGCTGGGAGCACCAGATGCTCTACGGCATCCGCACCGACGAACAGCGTCGGCTGGCCCGGTCCGGGGCCCGAGTGCGGGTGTACACCCCCTACGGCACCGAGTGGTACGGCTACTTCGTGCGGCGGCTGGCCGAACGACCGGCCAACGTGGGGTTCTTCCTGCGGGCGCTGGCCGGGTGATGCGCCGTCCGTCGGCCGCGGGCACCACCGCCTGGACCCCGCCTGGACCGTTGCCTTTCCGCTCATCGGATCGAATCAGCGGCAACGAAGCCGGTCAGATGGCGTGCGACGGGAGTTCGGTTGTCCTACAACGGCTGCGGACGCCGAACCGGGTCGGCGGCGCGGGCGGGATCCAGCTCGACGTCGGCGAGGAGGGTCGCGGGTCCGACGCTCAACGTCCCGGACGTGAGCGGTTGCGCACGCAGGCCGCCGCGTCCGATCAGCGCCTTGCGAACCCCCTCGCCCGCGACGGTGTCCATCCACGCGCACGGGTGCGCGGGCCGACCGCCGCGGAACCGGACGGGTCCGGAGCCGGTGTCGAGCGAGAACTCCCGTCCCCGTAGCGGGTCCAGTTCGAGGCCTCGCACCAGGATGTTGCGTCGGGCGAGCACCGGATCGGCGTCACCGGCCGCAGCCGTCCAGGCCTCGAGCGCCAAGAAGGAGACCGCGGCCTCGGTGTGGGCTCGCACGCCGAAGAACCTGTCGCCACGAATCCCCTTGTCGGCGACGACCTCCACCGTTCGCGGGCTGTGGGTCTCGACCTCGTCGGCGGGTCCGTCCTTGGGCCGCCCGAAGTACGCGTGAGCCGGCGACACCACGAAGGTGACGATCTCACAGGGGTATCGGCGGGACATCAGTACCCCGCGAACGAGTCGGTGTGAATCCGCCACGGCCGCAACCGTGTCGCCGCGTCGAATCGGCGGACGGTCGCCGTGGTGCGCTCGACGAACGCCGGGGCACCCGAGACGTGGTAGTGGACGGGTTCCTCTCCTCGGTCGCCCGCCCCGTGTGGGCCGACGAGCTCGGCCAGGCGGCCCGGATCGTCGATGCCGTCGGCGAGCTCGGGCCCGACGACCGTCACCACCTGCGCGCCGGCCGAACGCGCCTGCTCGAGTTCGGCCTCGTAGACCGCTCGTTGCGGCGACCGCAGCACGTGCACCAGGCTCAGTCGCGACAGATCCGCGCCGGCGAGCGACCGCACCATCGACACGAACGGGGTGATCCCGATCCCCGACGCGAGGAGCACCACCTGCACGGTCGACGGGAATCCGCGCGGCAGGACGAAATCCCCGCCGATCTCGTCGACCCACACGCGCCGCGCGCGGCCGTCGAGGAGCGCCGCCTTGAACGCCGAGGGCTCCCCGGAGACCGTGAGACCGAACTCGACCGGCGTCCCCTTCGGCGCGGACACGAACGAGAAGACCCGCCGGGACCCGACCCACACCGGAGCCCGCCAGCGCGGCACGCTCACGCTCGACCACTGTCCCGCACGGAAGGCCGGTGCGCCGCCCGCGGGTTCACCGTGCAGCGCATACGTGTTCTCGGCGAGTGGTTCGGCGGTCACGTCCAGACTCACGCGCCGGGCGGTGCGCGTCGCCAGGCGGACGACGAAGGCGTACAAGCACCCGACCAGCAGCGCGACCTCCGGCACGAAGGCCAGGGTGTAGGAATCGGTCACCTCGACGGTGTACTGGCAGTGCATCAGGGCGCCGACGAGCGCGGCGTAGATCAGGCGGTGCAGTCGGGTCGCCGGCGATGTGAGCGGCTCGGGCAGCATGATCGCCGCGACGAACAACATCGGGCTCGACACGATCCAGGTCCTGAGATCCTGTCCGCCGCGGACCAGTTCGACGACCCCGATGGTCACCAGCGAGGCGACGACGAAGACGGTCACCGGCTGCCAGTCGCGGATCAGCGTCACCACGAGGGCGCCGACGACGATCATCGGGATCAGCATCGGTTCGGCGGCCACCCACCAGAACGGGAAGTCGACCTGCCCCACCCCGGCGTAGGCCAGGGCATAGCATCCCACGGCGCCGGCGACCGCCGGGTTGACGATCAGCCGTCGCCGCCAGGCGATCAGGTATTTCGACGCCGACGCGATCACCGCGCCGGTCGCGACCGTCGCCACCGCGGTGTCCTCCGAACCGCCGGGCAACACGAAGAACAGGATCAGAGCGGTGATGAGCCACGAATCCGAGTTCGGCGGCACCCGCAGGACCGCGGCGATCGCGTAGCTGGAGACGAAGCCCGCGACCACCGCGACGACCAGCCACACCGCGAGATCGGCGGGCCGGTAACCGAACTCGGCGTCGACCGCGGAGACCACGAACGCCGCCACTGCCAGCACGACGAGACCGCACAGCACCGCGCGGTACGGGGTCAGCAACCGCCGCGCCGCATCGACCGGCGCTTCCAGGCACACGAGTACCGACTTCACAGGAACAACTCCAATCCCGGGACCGCCGTGTGCTCGACGCTCCCGTTGCGGCGGACGGTGACGTGGTGGAACCCGTCGGCGTGATGGTCGAAATGTCCGCGCAGCCGGGCCGCCGGGGTGAGGAACAGTGCGGTGGCCAGGCCGTCGGCCTCCATCGCCGACGGCGCGATCACCCAGGTGGCCAGCACCTCCCACGCCGGCGAGGCGGTCCGGGGGTCGACGATGTGATGCCAATCCGCCCACGCCCGCCGGTTCGACGCCGAGGCGCAGATCGCTCCGCCGTCGAGCGTCACGACCCCGATCGCCTTGGCCGGGTCGAGCGGGTGCTCGAGTGCGATCCGGACCGGCTGCTGCCGCGCCGAGACGACCATGTCCCCGCCCGCGTCGACGATGTACTCGCCGACGGCGTCCGCGACGATGCCGGCGACCCGGTCGACCGCGAACCCCTTGCCCGCCGCGCCGACGTCGATCAGCGCGGGCCGTCGCAACTCCAGAACGCCGTCGTGACCGGCGATCACGTCGTCCCAGGCGGGGACCGGCGGAACGGATTCCGCGGGGCGCAGCGCATAGTCGGCGTCGTAACCGGCTGCGGCGAGGGTCCCGCCGACGAGCGGGGTCACCGCGCCGCCGGTCAGGTCGTACAGCCTCCGATACCAATCGAGCAGCGGCTGGTCGGTGGCCTCCACCCGGTGGCTGCCGCCGGCACGGGCCATCTCGGCGACGGCGGAGTCGTCGCGAAACCTCGACCACGCCCGATCGATCCGCTCGATCTCGGCACCCACCGCCGCGACCACGGGCGCCGACAGTGGCGCCGGGGTCGTGATCGTCCATCGGGTGCCGATCGCCTCGAAGACCCAGTCGTGCACGGGGAGGGGATTCCTCGAGCCGGGACTCAGCCGGCCGCCTCCCGCTTGATCTTCTCGATCGCCTCGTTGAAGCCGCCCGAGGTGAGCGACGATCCCGACACCTTGTGCACGTCGATGTCGTCGATGTTCTTGCCCACCACCACGTCCGCGATGCCGCCGGCGAATTTGCCCTGGTACTTCAGCGACGGGCCCTTGGTCTGGCTGGTGTCGACCGACACCGACTTGATGACGTTGTTCGACAGGGTGACGGTGACGCCCACCTTCTGCGGGCCGCCGGGCGAGATGTAGCCGCCCTCCGCGGTGTATTCGCCGTCCTTGTAGTGGACGTCGTGCGAGGCGTCGTGTCCGGCCGGATGGGACGTGGCCGAGGTGGCCGAGGACGACGAGTCGTCGGACGAACACGCACCGGCGACGAGGCCGACCGCCGCCATCGCGGCGACCACGCCGCCGGTTCGGGTCAGCACCGCACGGCCGGAGCGGGCCGACTCGGCACGCGCGGCGTCACCGGACACCTCGGCCGCACCGGACAGATCGGGATCGATGCTCGAATCACGGGTCATCGACCCATTGTCCCCGATGACCTGCACTCCGGTGATCCCACCCGCGCCCCGGCGCGTCCGGGTCTCGGCGTCCGGGGTCCCCGGCGCGTCAGCGACCGGCGGCCGCGACGCGCGCCTGGATCGCGTCCACGAACACGGTGCGGATGTCGGCGGCGTCCTTCGCGACGTAGGTGGTGCCGCCGGTGGCCTCGGCGATCTTCGCGAGCGCTTCGGTGTCGGCGTCGTCGGAGATTCCGATGGTCAGGACGAGCACCGGGCGTGCCGGGTCCTCGAGGCGCTTGAGCTCGGCCAGCAACTCGTCGAGCGTGATGCTGTTCGGGTCGTCGTTCTGGCCGTCGGTCATGACGATGACGCTGTTGGAGTAGTTGGGGTCGTAGGTGTCCTGGACCTTCTTGAACGCGGCCAGCGTCGTGTCGTACAGGCCGGTGCCGCCACCGAGATCCGACAACCCGTCCTCGACGGCCTCGGCGAGGGCCTCGCGGTGGGTGCCGCGGCCGGAGGGTGCGTCGAGGCGCTTGATCGGAGCCATCTCCACCCAGTCCTGGCCGTTGCCGCCCTTGTCGACGCTGAACGCCCAACCGCCGATCTGCGTGTTGTTGGGGAACAGCTTCAGGCCGGTCTTCGACGCCTCGATCAGCAGTTCGGCGCGCGTCGCGCCGCCGGCCGCCGCTGCCATCGAACCCGAGGTGTCCTGCACCACCAGGCTGCGGATCGGCACGCCGAGAACCTGCCACTGGCGCAGCGCCTTGTCCACCGAGGCAGGATCTCCCAGCAGGAGGCGTTTGACCGGCTCGCCCACCCCGTTGCCCTCGGGGTCGCGGTACCCGGCGTCCGCGAGCGCCTTGCGGCCCGTCTCCGAATCGAGCGCGGCCACCAGGGCCGCTCCGGCCTCGGCGGCGACCTCCTGCCGGGCCGTCGCCGCGGTGTTCACGAGCGGGTAGTCGAGGGTGACGGTGCCCGACTCCGGGACGCTCGACTTCAGCTCCGATCCCGGGTGGGTGCGCACGAACTGCTGGTACTGCTGCTCGGTGGTCACCACCGGCACACCTTCGCGGTCGGCGAGGTTGAGCCGTGCGCCCTCGCTGTCGTTCTGCAGGCGCGCATTGTTCTGTTGCACGGCGAGCACCGTCATCGCCTCGGTGAACTTCTCGTTCGTCAGCTCGCCCGCGTCGACGGCCGCGAGGGCGCCGATGATCGGGGCGTCGCCGGTGCTGGTGTCGATCGGGCTGCCGGTTCGGAGGTTCGGCAGCTTCATGACGTCGACCCAGGTCTGCAGCTCGGGTACGTCGCTGCCGACGACGACCGCCGGGGTCGAGGCGATCGACGGGGAGACGAGGTCGAGTTCACGACGCACCTGCGTCGTCACCCGGCGGGCCTGCACCTGGGAGTCCGCGACCCACAGGTCCGGCGCCGCGGCGCCCTGCGTCATCAGGCCCGGCACGTCGGCGCCGGCCGCGGTCTTGACGTCGAAATCGAAGCAGGAGTCCTTCGACGCCTGCCGCGCCACCTCGCTCAGCGCGTTGGTCATCGCGGCGTCGGAGACGACCGCCACCTTGGTGCGCTCGCCGCATCCCGACGTACTGGTCTTCCAGATGACGAATCCGGTCACGAGTGCCGCGACGACCACCAGCGCGACGATGCCCCACAGCCACGGACTGCGGCGACCGGTCCGCGGCTCGCGGTGCTCGAAACCGAAATCGTCGTCGCCCGCGTCGGCGGCCGGACGAAAGCCCCCGGTGTCCGACGCGCGGGGGCTGCCCGACGCGGCCCGGAAACCGCCGCTGTCGGATGCGCCGCGGGAGCGCCCGGTGTCGGATGCGGCGCGGGAGCGCCCGGTGTCGGACGCGGCGCGGGAGCGCCCGGTGTCGCTCTCGGCACGGGGGCGTCCGGGGTCACCCGCCGCGCGGAACCCGCCGGTGGCCCGTCCTGCCGGGTTCTGTCCTGTCGGGTTCTGCCCTGCTGGATTCTGCCCTGCTTGATTCCTCGCCGCCGGATTCTTCTCCGACCGGCTCCACTCGTTGCCCGCGCGATCGCCGTCTGAGCTGTGACGCCCCATAGATGTTCTCGTTCCCCTCGTGCGGCGGTGCCCTCACACCGCCCGACGCATCAGCGCCGACAATCGAAGCCCCCGACGCGGCGCGTCACTCGAATACTTCCCGGAATTGCTGCAGCGACTTCGTCAGGTCCCCCGACACCATCTCCGCGACGGCCTTGCCCACGGGACCGATGAGCGGCAGCCCACCCAGATCAACTGTGAACGTTACTTCGGTTCCCTTGGCGGTGGGAGCCACGCCCAGGTCCAGCTTCGCCTTGATCCCGGCCTTGGCCTTGCCCTTGAGACGCACGTGCGAGGCGTGGTCGAGCTTCTCGACCACCCAGTCGAACTTCCAGTGGAAGCCGTTGATGTCGAAGATCGAGGAGACCTTGGTGCCCTTCCGGAGATCCGCGGAAGTCGGGATCGGCCCGTTCCAGGCCTCGAGGATCACCAGCCACTCGGGATACCGGGAGAGATCCGTCAACCCGGCCCAGGTATCTTCCGGGGACAGCCCGATCTCGATGGAGTTGCTCGTCTTCGCCATGGCCCCAGAGCCTAATGTCCCCGTGACGCGGGCCACCGCACCGGTGGCCGAACAGGCGCGCGGACTCCTCGGCGCCCGACTGGTCGGGCACGGGGTGACGATCGTGCTCACCGAGGTCGAGGCCTATGCGGGCCCGGACGACCCGGCGTCGCACGCCTACACGCGCACGCCCCGCTCGGAGATCATGTACGGCCCGCCGGGACGGCTGTACGTCTACCGCATCCACGGCCACCACTGCGCCAACATCGTTGTGCGCGGCACCGGTCCCGCCGCGGCGGTCCTGTTGCGGGCGGGCGAGGTGGTCGGCGGCGCGGAGATCGCACGCGAACGGCGGCATGCGACGCGGTCGACGCCGGTGCCCGACGCGCATCTCGCCCGCGGCCCGGGAAATCTGTGCCGGGCTCTGGGGATCACGATGGACGATCTCGACACGGACCTCACCGACCCCGCGTCCCCGGTGCGACTGGAGACCGCGAGCCGTCGGCCGGGTCGGATGCGGGTGGTCGCCGGCCCCCGTGTCGGGGTCCGGCTCGCCGCGGACCGGCAGTGGCGGTTCCACATCGACGGCCACCCGTCGGTGTCGCCCTACCGGCGCCATCCGCGCGCCGGAGGGTGACAGCCCGTCACTTGTCGTTCTCGGGTGCCTTCTGCTCGGCTCCGACCGCCTTGCGGACGGCGTCCTGCGCCTTGTCGACCTGCTCGGCGTACTTGTTGCCGGTGGCCTTGTCGATGGCGTCGCCGCCCTTCTCGATGAGGTCCGGGTTCTTGCGCAGGGTGTCGCGCGCCTTGTTGACGAGGCCCTTCAGATCCATGTCTCTCCTGGGTCGACGGGCCGGACTCCTTCCGGCCACCGCGTGAGTCTATCCGCGTGCAGCGCGGACTCACGCGGTCGGCGTCACCGGTTCGGCGTCGCGATCCGCGGGATGCACGTGGTGCGGATCGTGCGCGGCGATCCACCGCGGCGCCAGACGAGAGACCACCTCCACCAGTGCGATGCCGACGGCGGCCGACACGAACGCGACCGAGTTCATCGTCCAGTTCGACGAGTCGAGCTCGAACAGGTCCTGGGTGAACGGCCAGGAGAAGATCAGCACGTAGGCGCCTGCCGACACGGCCAGCAGGAGCACCTTCCACCAGGTGTAGGGGCGCGCGACGACCGCGAGGACGTAGACCGCGACCGCGATCAGGGTCATCAGCGACGCGGTGGCCGCCTGCGTCTGCTCCGGCGAGAGGTTGACGCTGTCACCGCCCACCTGGACGCCGGGTCCGCCCGGATTGACGATCACGTAGGTGACGAAGGTGCAGAGGCCGACGATGATGCCGTTGGGGACGGCGGTCAGCAGCACGCGGCGCACGAACCCGCGCCGAGCGCGTTCGTTGTTGGGCGCCAGCGACAGGATGAACGCCGGGATGCCGATGGTGAACCAGGCCGAGATCGTCACGTGGATGGGCTGGAAGGGGTAGCTCAGCGGCTCGGTGTCGAACAGCTTGCCCAGCACGCCGCCGATGCCCACGAAGAGCGCCAGCAACACCGCGTACACGGTCTTGGTGAGGAACAGGTTGGAGACGCGCTCGATGTTGCCGATGACGCGGCGACCCTCGCCGACGACGTAGGGCAGGGTGGCGAACTTGTTGTCCAGCAACACGATCTGCGCCACCGATCGGGCGGCCGAGCTACCCGATCCCATCGCGACGCCGATGTCGGCGTCCTTCAGCGCGAGCACGTCGTTGACGCCGTCACCGGTCATCGCGACGGTGTGCTCGCGCGACTGCAACGCCTTGACCATGGCCCGCTTCTGGTCGGGACGGACCCGCCCGAAGGTGACCCCTTCCTCGACGGCCTCGGCGAGTTCGTCCGTGTCCGATGGGAGTCGGCGCGCATCGACCGAGGTGTCCACGGAGCCGAGGCCGAGCGACTCGGCGACCGCGCCGACCGAGCGCGCGTTGTCGCCGGAGATGACCTTGACCGCGACGTTCTGGCGCTCGAAGAACTCGAGGGTGTCGCGGGCGTCGGGACGGACACGCTGCTCGAGCAGGACGAGCGCGACCGGTTCGACGTGGCCGGGCGCGATCGCGCCATCGCCGGGTTCGGTGTCGACAGGGACGTCGGTGCGGGCGAGCAGGAGCACCCGCAGACCGGTCGCGCCGATGTCGGAGGCGAGTTGGGCGGTCTCGCCCGCCGGGTCGAGGAGCACGTCGGGCGCGCCGACGATCCAGTGACCCATCGCGGCGCCGGACTCGTCGTCGAAGGACATGCCGCTCCACTTGGTGGCCGAGGTGAACGGCTTGATCGCCGACACCGTCCACGCCGGCGGCGTCGGGTAGGCCTCGGCGATCGCCTGCATGGAGGCATTCGGGCGCGGATCGTGTGCGGCGAGCGCTCCGAGCGCCCGGGCGGCGTCCTCGTCCGGCACGTCGCCGACCATGCGCAGCTCCGACAGGCGCATGCCGTTCTCGGTGAGCGTTCCGGTCTTGTCCGCGCACACGACGTCGACGCGGGCGAGGCCCTCGATCGCGGGGAGCTCGTTGACGAGGCACTGACGCTGGCCGAGCCGCACGACGCCGACCGCGAAGGCGATCGAGGTCATCAGCACCAGCCCCTCGGGCACCATCGGCACGAGGGCCGCGACCATGCCGAGCAGCGCCTGCTTGAGGCCGTTCTCGCTGATGAACAGCTGGTTGACGATGGTCAGGATGCCGGCCGGGATGAGCAGCCAGGTGATGACCTTGAGGATCTGGTCGATGCCCGCGCGGAGCTCGGAGGAGACGAGCGTGAACTTCGACGCCTCGGCGGCCAGCTGCGCGGCATAGGCGTCAGCGCCGACCTTGGTCGCCCGGTAGGCGCCGCCGCCGGCGACGACGAAACTGCCGGAGAGGACGCGGTCGCCGGGAGCCTTGTCGATGGGGTCGGCCTCGCCGGTCAGCAGCGACTCGTCGACGTCGAGCGCGGTGGCCTCGACGATCTCGCCGTCGACCACGATCTGGTCGCCCGCGCCGATCTCGATGATGTCGTCGAGGACCACCTCGTCGGGGGCCACCTCGGTGACCTTGCCCTCGCGCCGGACGCGGGGACGCGTCTGGCCGACGATGGCGAGCTTGTCGAGAGTGCGCTTGGCGCGCACCTCCTGGATGATGCCGATGCCCGAGTTGGCGATGATCAGCAGGCCGAACAGGCCGTTGATGAACGATCCGGTGAAGGCGACGATCGCGAAGAGGATGCCGAGGATCGCGTTGATGCGCGTGAAGACGTTGGCGCGGACGATGTCGGCGACGGTCCGGCCGGACTTGTCGGGCAGGGTGTTGACCTTGCCCTCGGCGACCCGCTGGGCCACCTCCTGCGCGGACAACCCCGGATCGATCGTCTCAGCCGTGGTGCTCACGCCGAAACCTCCCACCAACTCGGATGCGCCACACCGGTTCCGGTGCGGTGTTCGAGGTCGATCGAACCACCGGGCTGCGGGACCAGCACAGTCGGGTCCCCGCGGCGCGTCCCGGCCTGCAGTCGCGCGATGGGCTCACCCCACGGGTGACGGGCGAGATTGAACGTCCCCCAATGGATCGGGATCATCACCGAGTCCGCGCCGGCGCCGGGTGACACCATGCGATGCACCGACAGCGCCTCTTCGGGGTTGACGTGGATGTCGGGCCACATCTCGTCGTAGGCGCCGACGGCGATGAGGGTCAGGTCGAACGGCCCCAGGCGCGCTCCCAGGTCCTCGAACCGCTCGGTGTGCCCGGTGTCGCCGGAGAAGAAGACCTTGTGCGTGTGCCCCCTGATCGCCCAGCTGCCCCACTGGGTGAGGTTGCGGGCCAACCAGCGTCCGGAGAAGTGACGGGCCGGCCCGCAGGTGAACCGCAGGTCGCCGGCGGGCGTGCCGACGACGATTTCCTCCCACCAATCCGCCTGCCGGATACGATTTTCCGGGATTCCCCAGGCGATGAGGTGCGCGCCGACCCCGATCGTCGTCACGAAAACGGCATCGGGCTGGCCGGCCGCGATGGCGGTGACGGTGTCCATGTCGAGGTGGTCGTAGTGGTCGTGGCTGATGACCACGACGTCGATCGGCGGGAGCCGGCGCGCCGCCACCGGCGCGGGGTGCATCCGGGCCGGTCCGATGAGTTGGCTCGGCGAGCAGCGGCGGCTCAGCACCGGGTCGGTGATGATCCGGGCTCCGTCGACGTCGACGACCGCGGTCGCGTGCCCGAGCCAGGTGACCGCCAGCGGGGCCGGCGCCCCGAACCGCGGGGTGGTGACCATGACCGGACGCCGCGGCCTGCCCGGCCGGCGTGCCATCTCGGTGAGAACCTGCAGGTCGGGATCGATGGAGCTCTGCGGCTCGGGATTGTCGAACACCCCGTCGCGCTGATGCGGCGAGTTTCGGACGTGCGGTGCGATCTCCTCACGGCTCGCGCCCACCGCACGCGCGGGTCCGACACCGCCGGCGGCGAGACGTTCGAGGGCGAGGTCGGCCATCATGGCCCCCGCCGAGGTCACCCGCCCGAGTACCCGCGAGGCCGATTCCGTGGTCCGTCCGACGTTCGAGGTCACGATCACACACTAGTGCGTTCGGACAGTGAAGGTCGGCAGGCGCGATCCCGCGGGGCACGGCCTGCCGACGGGCCCCGGGCACTCGTGAGCGATGGGACGATCCGTGCGTTTTCGGCGGTGAACCGCGCTGACGGCCCTTATCGCACTGCTAAGCTTCGCGAAACCGTTCAGACCACATGCGCTGGCGCATGCTCACCCGAAGGTAGACCGTCGTGGCCCGGATGTCCGTTGAAGAACGTCGTCGCGCGCTCATCGAGTCGGCCTACCGCGTGATCGCCGATCACGGCGTGGAGGGTGCCACCACCCGCCGGATCTGCGCACACGCCGGTATGCCCCTCGCGAGCTTCCACTACGCCTTCGAGAGCCGCACCGCGCTGCTGAACGCGGTCATGGAGCAGGCGGTACCCGTCGACATCGAACGGATGCTCAACGCGGTGCTCCCCGCCGCCGACTACGAAGAGCCCACGACCATAGAGGTCATCCGCCGGAACATGGAACGGCAGTTCCACGCGTTCTACGACCTGCTCAAGGCCGACCCGGGCCGCATGCAGGCGGCGATCGCGCTGGGCATCTACGCCCACAACCACCCGGAGCTGCAGGAAGTCGGGCAGACGATGTACCGCGAGCTCTACCGCATCGCGGCCGAGGGCCTCCGGGCCATCTCCGACAACGCCCCGGTCACCTGGAACCGCCCCGTCGAGGAGCTCGGGCCGTTCGTCATCGCCGCGACCAACTCCATCACCCTGATCCACCTGAGCACCGGGGACGAGAAGGTGATCGACTCGATCATCGGCGCCGTCTCCGATCAGCTGTCGACCTATGTCACAGTCGACTGACCGTCGGCCCGACCCCTCCGCGCGAGGCCCGCTCGGCGACGGACTGTGGGTGCGCGACCCCGACGGATACTGGGCCGCAATCGATCAGGCGGTCCGCGACGCCGGGCTCGACGCCCCGGTGCTCGCCCTCGACCGGTCGGCGCTCGAGCACAATGCCGCCGATCTGCTCCGACGCGCCTCCGGCGTCCCGATCCGAATCGCCAGCAAGTCGCTGCGGGTCCGGTCGGTCGTCGCCGACCTCGCCACGCGCCCAGGGTTCCACGGCGTGCTGGCCTACGACCTCGCCGAGGCGCACTGGCTGGCGACCACCACCGACATCGCCGACGTCCTCGTCGGCTATCCGACGGTGCGGCGGGATGCGCTCGCGGCCTTCGTGACCGACGAGGTCGCCACGTCGCGGGTGACGTTGCTCGTCGACTCGGTCGACCAGCTCGACATCGTCGACTTCGTCGCACCGCCCGCATCGCGCCGCCCGGTGCGCGTCGCCCTCGACCTCGACGCCTCGTACCGGCTGCTCGGCGGTCGCGTCCACGTCGGCGTCCGCAGGTCGCCGGTCCACTCACGACGGGAGGCCCTCGACCTCGCCCGGACCGTCGCCGCCCGTGACGGCTTCGACCTGGTCGGGGTCATGTCCTACGAGGCGCAGGTGGCCGGGGTCGCGAACAGGGTGCCCGGCCGCGCCGCGATGAACAAGGTCGTCTCGCTGATGCAGCGTCGTTCGATGGCCGAGCTCCGCCGCCGGCGCGGCAAGGTCATCGCCGAACTCCGGGAGCTCGCCGACCTCGAGTTCGTCAACGGGGGCGGCACGGGCTCGCTGGAAGAGACCGCGCGCGATCGCTCGGTGACCGACATCGCCGCCGGCAGCGGCCTTTTCGGCGGTCACCTCTTCGACGGTTACGCCCACTTCCGGCCCGCGCCCGCGCTGGCGTTCGGGCTCGACGTGGTCCGCAGGCCCGCGCGCGACATCGTCACCTGCGCCGGCGGCGGCTGGATCGCGTCGGGCCCGCCCGGCGCCGACCGGCTCCCGAAGCCGGTGTGGCCGCGCGGCCTCGACTACCTCGGCGCCGAGGCCGCCGGCGAGGTCCAGACCCCGCTGCGCGGACGTGCCGCTCCCGCACTCGCCGTCGGTGATCGAGTATGGTTCCGGCACACCAAGTCCGGTGAGGTCTGCGAGCGCGCCCGGCAGGTGGCCGTGATCGACCGCGACGACGCCGGACACGCAGTCGTGACCGAGGTGATCCCGACCTACCGGGGTGAGGGGAAGTGCTTCCTGTGAAGGCGACCACGGCGAGTCCGGCGGACCGCTGGCGCAATTGGGGCGGCACCGCGAGTTGCACACCGAACCGGGTGATCTCGCCGTCGAGCGCCGAGGAGATCGCGACGATCGTGCGCGAGACCGCCGAACGCGGCGGGACGGTCAAGACGGTCGGCGCGGGACACAGCTTCTCCCCCATCGCCGTCGCCGACGACGTGCAGCTCGAATTGTCCGGTCTGCGTGGCCTCGTCGGCGTCGACGGCAAGCAGGTCACCCTGAAGGCCGGCACCCACCTGCACGAGATCCCCGCGCTGCTGGCGCCGCATGGTCTCGCGATGGCCAACCTCGGCGACGTCGACCGGCAGACCATCGCCGGCGCGACCTCCACCGGAACCCACGGCACCGGACTGGCGTTCGGCGGCATCGCCACCCAGGTCGCCGCGGTCACCCTGGTGGACGGCACGGGCGAGATCGTGCGACTGGGCCCCGAGGATCCCGACTTCCCCGCCGCGGCACTCGGTCTCGGCTCGCTGGGCGTGCTCGTCGAGATCACGCTGAACTGCGTGGACGACTTCCGGTTGCACGCGGTGGAGGGACCGGCGTCGGCGACCGAGGCGATCGAGGGCTTCCTCGACCGGGTCGC
>Ga0164243_10004683_pt1 | contig 21294 bp, 12 predicted proteins | sample OricompcompostOP_FD_108781 | JGI IMG/M metagenome (GOLD analysis project Ga0164243, IMG submission 108781) | Organic Plus compost microbial communities from Emeryville, California, USA - Original compost - Organic plus compost (OP) | ecosystem: Engineered > Solid waste > Mixed feedstock >...
AGCGTGGTGGTTTCGCGCATTCGGTAGCGCGTTCGTTCCGCCGATCGGTTGAATCGGCGGGATTCCTGTGACGTCTTGCCCCGGAGGGCCGTCTCGCGGGCCTGGATTGTCAGGCGGCTCTTCTACGGTGTCCGTGCGAAATCGATCAGGTGCGATTTCGACGACGAGATACCAGGAGTTGAATCGATGACCCAGCCGCCGCCCCCGCCCCCTCCGCCTGGGTGGCACCCGGTTCCGGACGACCCGACCCTGCTTCGTTGGTGGGACGGGCACCAGTGGACAGACGAGTGGCAGCTCGCCAACATGCCACCGAAGAGGAATTCGGGCATCGCCAAGCCGTTGCTGATCGTCGGTGGCGTTGTCGTGGTCGTGTTGGCCGTCGTTGTCGCCGTTGCGTTTGCGGTGGCGTCGACGACCGGGACAGACCGCCATGAGACGGCGTCTCCCTCGACGCCGAGCGTCACGTCCGACCCCACGGCTCGCGCGGAGGCATCGCGTCGGGCCGAAGCCGAACGAATTCGCCTCACCGACAAGTCGTCGTACAAGGCCGTGACCTCGCGGGAATGGCAGCTTGTCGCAAAGAACCCCGATGCGCACATCGGGGAGCTGTATGCCATCTACGGGCGTGTGGCCCAGGCCGACACTGCGACGGGGTCGTATCAGATGCGCGTGTACACCGATGGTCAACAGGTCGAGACGTACGACTTCGACATCAACACCATCGTGCGGGCAGGAGAGGCATCGTTCTCCGATGTCGTGGAGGACGACCTGGTTGCTCTCTGGGTGAAGGTCACCGGGTCGGAGACGTACGAGACCACCATGGGTGGTGAAGTCACGGCCCCGGCGGTCGAGGCCAACATCATCGAGGTGTACGGAAGCAGCGGTTAGCCGTTTCTGTTCCGTGCCGAAAGCAGAGATCCCGCTGCCGAAAGCAGAGATCCCGTTGCCCGTTGTCCGTCAACCGGAACAAAGAGCAACGGGATCTGTTGCGTCGGTTCGACCTTCGCTCAGTCGACGGTCGCGGTCTCGATCGTCACGTCGACCTTGGGCTTGCCGTCGCCCGGCTGGCTGCCGGCCGGCCCGGGGTTGATGCCGCCGTCGTAGATCTTGTCCAGCACCGGCAGGCCGGCCTCGTCGACGTGGCCGACGATGGAGTAGTCCGGTCCCAGTTCGCTGTCCTGGATGACGATGAACAGCTGGCTCGACCCGGTGTTCGGGTTCTGGCCGCCCTGGCTGCTGTTGGCGATGGCCACGGTGCCGCGCGGGTAGATCACCGGTTGCGACCCGGTCATCGGGTCGGGCTGGCCCACCTTCTTCAGGTCGGTCGGCGGCTCGTCGGGGCTGGTCCAGCCCGGGCCGCTCATGCCGGTGCCGGTCGGGTCGCCGCACTGCAGGATCTTCAGCTTGTCGGCAGTGGTCATGCGGTGGCAGGTGGTGCCGTCGTAGAACTTGTTCTCGATCAGCGAGGTGACCGCGGCGACGTTGCACGGCGCCGAGTCGCGTTCGAGCGTGACCGGCAGGACGCCCTGCGTGGTGGTGAAGGTCGCCTGCTCGGTGCCCTCCTTGAGGACGCGCTCATCGGGCTTGGGGGACTGTCGCTCGTCCTTGGCGGCGGCCTTCAGCTCGTCGAGTTCCTTCTGGTACTGCGGGCGCTGATCGGCCGGGACGGTGTCGGGCACCTTGTCGGGGAGCTGTTCGAACCGGCTCGGAGAATCCTCGAACGCGCAGGTCGTCCAGCGGGCGGCCTCGCGGTCGTCGGCGACCTTCTTCCAGACGATCGCGGTCACGCCCGCCACGACCGCGACCACGACGGCGGTCGACACCGACGCGATGACGATCTTGCGCTTCCGCCGCGCGAGGCGCTCGGCCTCGAGGCGTTCTTCGAGCTTCCGCTTGGCCGCCTCGCGGCGCTCCTCATTGGTGGTCACGCGGGTGGATCCTCCTGAATCCCGGCACACAGTGCCGTCTGGCTGCGCGGCACCCCCGGTGCCGACATCTGCGCGGATGACACTTACTCGAGAGGCAAGTCTGCCAGTTGTACCTGAGACGATGCTGCAGCGGGTGGTGGGGCGGCGTGTGGTGTCCGACGACCGGCGCGGGCCGCCCGGTGCACCGCCTGTCGGGGGTCGTCGGTCACTAGGCCACAATGGAGGGGACCCGCGACCCACAGGAGAGCCATGCTGATCACCGGATTCCCCGCCGGCATGTTCCAGACGAACTGCTATGTGGTGGCCGGCGGGCCCGGCTCCGACGCGGTGGTCATCGACCCCGGCCAGGACGCCGCGCCCACGGTGCGCGAGCTGCTGGCCGAGCACGATCTCACGCCCGTCGCCGTCCTGCTGACCCACGGCCACCTCGACCACACCTGGAACGCGACCCGGCTGTGCGACGAGTACTCCATCCCGGCCTACATCCACGCCGCCGATCGCCCCATGCTGGCCGACCCGACCGTCGGCATCGGCCGCGCGCTGGGCGCGATGATCGGCGACGAGAAGTTCCGGGAGCCGGAGAAGGTCGTCGAGTTCTCCGACGGCGAGCCCGTCGAACTGGCCGGTCTGCGCTTCTCGGTGGACCTCGCGCCGGGTCACACCCAGGGGTCGGTGCTGCTCGGCATCGAGGTGACCGTGCCGGGCGAGGCCGGGCAGGCGCCGCAGACGGTGCCGGTGTGCTTCTCGGGCGACGTGCTCTTCGCCGGGTCCATCGGCCGGACCGACCTGCCCGGCGGCAACCATCAGCAGCTGCTCGACTCCATCGCGTCGAAGCTGCTGCCGCTGCCGGACGAGACCGTCGTGCTGCCCGGACACGGGCCGCAGACCACCATCGCGCAGGAGCGCGCGACCAACCCGTTCCTGGTCGACCTGCGGGCGCCGGGGACCGACACCACCATCGCGACTGACCGACCGAAGGGACGACACGGACTGTGAGCGGCGCATTTCAGGCCCCCCGGGGCATTCCCGACTACTTCCCGCCGAACTCGGCGGATTTCCGGAAGGTGCGGGACACGCTCACCGACGCCGCCCGTCGTGCCGGCTACGGACACATCGAGCTGCCGATCTTCGAGGACACGGCGCTCTTCGCCCGCGGCGTCGGCGAGTCGACCGACGTCGTCAGCAAGGAGATGTACACCTTCGCCGACCGCGGCGACCGCTCGGTGACGCTGCGTCCGGAGGGAACCGCCGGCGTGGTGCGCGCGGTCATCCAGCACGGCCTCGACCGCGGCCAGCTGCCGGTGAAGGTCTGCTACGCCGGCCCGTTCTTCCGGTACGAGAAGCCGCAGACCGGCCGTTACCGCCAGCTGCAGCAGGTGGGTGTCGAGGCGATCGGCGTCGACGACCCCGCGCTCGACGCGGAGGTCGTGGCCGTCGCCGACGAGGGCTACAAGCGCCTCGGCCTGTCGGGCTACCGCCTCGAGATCACCTCTCTCGGCGACGACAAGAGCCGTCCCCGCTACCGGGAGGCGTTGCAGGAGTTCCTGTTCAAGCTCGACCTCGACGAGCCGACCCGCAAGCGCGCGGAGATCAACCCGCTGCGCGTGCTCGACGACAAGCGCCCGGAGATCCGCGAGGCGACCGCCGACGCGCCGCTGCTCCTCGACTACCTGTCCGACGAGGCCAAAGAGCACTTCGACCAGGTGCTGGCCCACCTCGACCGGCTCGGCGTCGCCTACGAGATCAACCCGCGCCTGGTCCGCGGCCTCGACTACTACACCAAGACCACCTTCGAGTTCGTCCACGACGGCCTCGGCGCCCAGTCGGGCATCGGCGGGGGCGGTCGCTACGACGGCCTCATGCGCCAGCTCGGCGCCAAGCAGGACCTGTCCGGCATCGGCTTCGGCATCGGCGTCGACCGCACGATGCTCGCCCTGGAGGCCGAGGGCGTCGCGGGCACCCAGGCCGCCCGCGTCCAGGTCTTCGGCGTGCCGCTCGGCTCCGACGCCAAGGCCGAGCTCGTCTCGGTCGCCGGTGCGCTGCGCGCCGCCGGTGTCAGCGTCGACCTCGCCTACGGCGACCGCGGCCTCAAGGGCGCGATGAAGGCGGCCGACCGCTCGGGTGCGCGTCTGGCACTGGTGCTCGGCGAGAACGAGCTCGCGCAGCGTCAGGTCGAGGTCAAGGACCTCGGCAACGGCGAGCAGCACACGGTCGCACTCGACGACGTGGTGGCCGAGGTCGCGCGCCTGCTGAACTGATCGACCGGAAAGCGCCCCCGGAAGGCGCCCGCCAGCGGTCCGCCGGCGACATGACGTCGTCCGCGCGCCGCCGGCGGGTTCTTCTCGGGGGCGCTTCTGGGTTGGCCGGCTCGGCTCAGTTGGTCATCTCGGCGGCGAGCACATCCAGCGTGACCCCGCCCAATGCCAGTGCGCGCGTGTGGAAGTCCTTGAGCGTCCACTCCGGGTGGGCGCGCAGCGCGGCGTGGCGCGTGTCCTCCCACACCCGCTGGCCCAGCGCATACGACGGGGCCTGACCGGGCCAACCGAGGTAGCGGTCGAGTTCGAACCGAAGGACCGCGTGGTCCATGGCGACCGACGCGGTGAGGAACTCCCAGGCCTTGTCGGCGTCCCAGATGCCGCCGCCGAGCGACTCCGGGGCGGGCAGCCGGCAGTGCACGCCGATGTCGACGACCACGCGCGCCGCACGAAGGCGCTGGGAGTCGAGCATGCCCATCCGCTCGCCGGGGTCGTCGAGCCAGCCGAGCTCGTCCATGAGCCGCTCGGCGTAGAGCGCCCAGCCCTCGCCGTGCCCGGAGGTGAACGACGCCAGCTTGCGCCAGGCGTTGAGGTCGGGATCGACGATGGCCGAACCGAGCTGCAGGTGATGGCCGGGGACGCCCTCGTGGTAGACGGTCGTCTTCTCCTGCCAGGTGTGGAACACGGTCTGGTCGTCGGGGACCGCCCACCACATGCGGCCCGGCCGGGACAGGTCGGCGCTGGGCTGCGTGTAGTAGATGATCCCGGTCGAGGACGGCGCGAGCCGGCATTCCAGGCGCGACAGCCGTTCCGGGATGTCGAAGTGCCGCCCGGCGAGCCCGGCGACCGCGGCGTCGGAGGTCTCCTGCATCCACGCGACGAACTCGTGCCGGTCGAAGATCTGGTACTGCGGTTGGCGATCGAGCCACCTGAGGGTTGCGTCGACGCCGCGTCCCGGCAGCAGCTGCTCGGCGATCTCGTGTTGCTCGGCGACGATCTGCTCGAGCCGGGTCATCGCCCAGGCGTAGGCGTCCTCCGGGTCGGCGTCGGCGCCCAGATAGGCCGGGAGGTGCAGCAGGTACCGGTCGCGGCCGACCGCATCGTCGTCGGCGGCGCCCGGCAGCACCTCGTTCTGCAGATAGTTGGCGAAGGTGCCGAACGCGGTGTGGATCGCGTCGAGCGCGGTGTGCAGGGTGCCCGCCAGGGCCGGGTCGGCCTCGATCGGCCCGGTGTTCGCGGCGATGGCGTCGGCGGCGGCCTCGGCCTGGCGCGCCACGGCCACGACCTGGCGCCGGGCCGGCGGGGGACCGTGACGCAGTCGGTGGGCGAGCCCGTCGACCGCGCGGGTCAGCGCCCCGGGGATCGCGGTCAGGCGGGCGAGGAAGACCTCGCGCTGCTCCCGGGTGTCGGTCGGCATGAGGTCGAAGACGTCCCGGATCGCCTGCAGCGGCGAGGCGATGACGTTGCACACCCCGATGTGCTCGCCGGCGTCGGCGAGCGCGAGCTCACGACGCAGCGTCGACGACATCGTCGCGACCGTCACGCGGTCGATGTCGTCGGCGACGGGTGCCTCGGCGAGGGCGGCCAGGGTCTCGGCCGCCACCGCCGCGCGTTCGGCGCAGGCCTGCGCCGAGTAGTCGGTCAGTGCGTCGTCGTGGTCGCCGTGTCCGATCTCGGTGGCGAACACCGGATCGAGCTCGCACAGCCGGTCGAGGTGGGCCTCGGCGATCGCATCCACCCGGGTGGGTTCGCGGGTGTGATCGGCGGATGTGCGTGCGGAGGTGGGGGTCATGGGGTCACGTTGCCGTCGGGGTCTCAGGTGGCCGTGTCGGTCACAGATCGTTGGTGGCGAAGGTGTCGCACTTCTTCGGGTCGCCGGACTGGTAACCGATGGAGAACCACTTCGCGCGCTGTGTCGCCGAGCCGTGGGTCCAGCTCTCCGGGTTCGACCGCGAGCCCTGGATGGTGTCGTCGCCGATCGCCTGCGCGGTCTGGATGACCGACGAGATCTGCTGCTGGGTGATCGGCTGCAGGAGCGCGTCGGGGCCGTCGTCGGCCTTGTTGGCCCACACACCGGCGAGGCAGTCGGCCTGCAGTTCGACACGCACCGATCCCGAGGTGGGACCCTGCGAGCCGAGTCGCTGGCCCCTGGCCAGCGCGCCGGTCAGGTTCTGCACGGCGTGCCCGTACTCGTGGGCGACGACGTACTCCTGGGCGAGGGGGCCGTCGCTGCCGCCCATGCGTCGCAGCTGGGTGAAGAACGACGGGTCGAAATAGGCGGTGTGGTCGGCGGGGCAGTAGAACGGGCCGGTCGCCGAGCTCGCCGCGCCGCACGCGGTGTTGACCGAGTCGGCGAAGATCACCGTCTTCGGCGCCTCGTATCCGGGCATCAGGTCCGACCACACCTGGTCGAGGCTGACCGTGGTCGCCTTGATCCGGCAGATGGTGTTCTCGTTGGCCATCTCCCAGGTGCAGGCGTCGAGCTGCTGCTGGATCTCCGACGCCGCCGAGGAGGTGCCCTGCTGGGGTGCCGCTTGCGAGCCGAGGAGGTCGCCGGGGTTCACGCCGAACAACAGGGCGACGATGGTGATGAGCAGACCGGCGCCACCGCCGAGGGCTATCCGCCCGCCGCCCCCGCCACCACCGCCGGAGACGTTGCCGGTGTCGATCGATCCGCTGCCTTGGAATGTCACGCGGTCATTCTGGCACGCCGCCTGCCCCGGACAGGCACATCTTCGGGTGGCCGGGTGACGGGCGGGTCGGCCGATACGGCACGATGGGTATCTGGCCTGCGTTTCCGCACGGCCGTCGTCAAGCCGTTCGTTGGGAAGGACTCTCAGTGCTCCGCACGCATTCCGCAGGTTCGCTGCGTCGCGCCGACGCGTCGCAGACCGTCACCGTCGCCGGTTGGGTCGCGCGCCGACGCGACCACGGCGGTGTGGTGTTCATCGACCTGCGCGACTCCACCGGCCTGGTCCAGGTGGTCTTTCGCGACGAGTCGGTCGCCGCGGCCGCACACCGCCTGCGTTCCGAGTACTGCGTCGCGGTCACCGGTGTCGTCGAGGTGCGTCCCGAGGGCAGCGAGAACCCGAACCTCGCCTCCGGCGAGATCGAGATCAACGCCGTCGAGCTCGAGGTGCTCAACGAGTCGGCGCCGCTGCCGTTCCAGCTCGACGAGTCGCCCGGCGAGGAGGCGCGTCTGCGCCACCGCTACCTCGACCTGCGCCGCGAGCGCCCGGCCGCGGCGCTGCGCCTGCGCTCGAAGGCCAACGCCGCCGCGCGTGGCGTGCTCGCCGCCCACGACTTCGTCGAGATCGAGACCCCGACGCTGACCCGGTCGACCCCCGAGGGCGCCCGCGACTTCCTGGTGCCCGCCCGCCTGCAGCCGGGCACCTTCTACGCCCTGCCGCAGAGCCCGCAGCTGTTCAAGCAGCTGCTCATGGTCGCCGGCATGGAGCGCTACTACCAGATCGCGCGCTGCTACCGCGACGAGGACTTCCGCGCCGACCGTCAGCCGGAGTTCACCCAGCTCGACATCGAGATGAGCTTCGTCGATCAGGACGACGTCATCGCGCTCGCCGAGGAGATCCTGGTCGCGCTGTGGAAGCTGATCGGCGTGGAGATCTCCACCCCGATCCCGCGCATGACCTACGCCGACGCGATGCGCCTCTACGGCACCGACAAGCCGGACCTCCGCTTCGGCCTCGAGCTCGTCGAGTGCACCGAGTACTTCGCGAACACGCCGTTCCGCGTCTTCCAGGCGCCATATGTCGGTGCGGTCGTCATGCCCGGCGGCGCCTCGCAGCCGCGTCGTCAGCTCGACGCCTGGCAGGAGTGGGCCAAGCAGCGCGGCGCCCGCGGACTGGCCTACGTGCTCGTCGGCGAGGACGGCACCCTGTCCGGTCCCGTCGCCAAGAACCTGTCCGAGGAGGAGCGCGCCGGTCTCGCCGCGCACGTCGGCGCCAACCCCGGTGACTGCGTCTTCTTCGCTGCCGGCGAGGTCAAGTCGTCGCGCGCCCTGCTCGGCGCCGCCCGCGGCGAGATCGCCTCGCGCCTCGGCCTCATCCCCGGCGCCGGGAGCGAAGCGAGCGGGCCGTCCACCTCTGCCGACGACTGGGCGTTCGTGTGGGTCGTGGACGCCCCGATGTTCGAGCCGGCCGCCGAGGCGACCGCCTCCGGCGACGTCGCGCTCGGCCACTCGGCCTGGACCGCCGTGCACCATGCGTTCACCTCGCCCAAGCCCGAGTCGCTCGACGCGCTCGAGTCCGATCCCGGTGCGGCGCTGGCCTACGCCTACGACATCGTCTGCAACGGCAACGAGATCGGCGGCGGCTCGATCCGTATCCATCGCCGCGACGTGCAGGAGCGCGTCTTCGAGATCATGGGCATCAGCCACGACGAGGCGCAGGAGAAGTTCGGCTTCCTCCTCGACGCCTTCGCCTACGGCGCCCCGCCGCACGGCGGCATCGCCTTCGGCTGGGACCGCATCACCGCGCTGCTCGCCGGCGAGTCCTCGATCCGCGAGGTCATCGCGTTCCCGAAGTCCGGCGGCGGCGTCGACCCGCTGACCGATGCGCCCGCGCCGATCACCCCGGAGCAGCGCAAGGAGTCGGGAATCGACGCCAAGCCGGTTCCGCGCGGCGGCGCCGACAAGGCCGAGGCGAAAGAGCAGGGCGAGGCCGCCGAGAACGCGGCCGAGTAACCCTCACCGATCGACGACGAGCGGTGGCCGGACGTGAGTTCGGCCACCGCTTCCTTTCGTGCCGAGGTGAACGGCGCGCAGTCATCGTCCACCTGTGATGAGATTCGCTACATGGCAGCGCGAGCGGGAATCCCGGAGGTGGGTCGATGACGATCAAGGTGGCCCTCGAACACCGGACGAGCTATTCCTTCGATCGCCCGACGAAGATCTACCCGCACGTCGTCCGGCTCCGGCCGGCCCCGCACTCGCGCACCCCGATCGAGGCCTACTCGCTGCACGTCGAACCGGGGGAGCACTTCCTCAACTGGCAGCAGGACGCGTTCAGCAACTACCTGGCCCGCCTGGTGTTCCCGCAACCGTCGACGTCGCTGTCGATCACCGTCAGCCTCATCGCCGACCTCACGGCGATCAACCCCTTCGACTTCTTCGTCGAGGACTGGGCCGAGCACTACGGCTTCGAGTACCCCGACGACCTGCGCCGCGACCTCGAGGTCTACCTCCGGCCGGTCGGGGTCACCGAGGGTGAATTCGCCGGTGCGCCGGTGCATCCCGAGGTCGCAGAGTTTGCCGCGAGGCACAAGCCGATCCGCAGGACGCGCGTCATCGACTTCCTGGTGGCGATCAACCAGGCGGTCTGCGACGCCGTCGGGTACACGGTCCGTCTCGAGGCCGGGGTGCAGACGCCGGAGCACACGCTCGAGTCGGCGACGGGATCGTGCCGCGACTCCGCGTGGCTGCTCGTCGCGCTCCTGCGCGAACTCGGCCTCGCCGCGCGGTTCGTCTCCGGCTACCTGGTCCAGCTGACCTCCGACGTGAAGCCGATCGACGGCCCGTCGGGTCCCGACGCCGACTTCACCGACCTGCACGCCTGGGCCGAGGTCTACCTCCCCGGCGCGGGCTGGGTCGGCCTCGATCCGACGTCGGGCCTGTTCGCCGGCGAGGGACACATCCCGCTCGCGGCGACCCCGCACCCCAGCGGCGCCGCCCCGATCACCGGCGCGACCGGCCCGTGTCACGCCACCCTGGACTTCTCCAACACCGTCACGCGCTTCCACGAGGACCCGCGCGTCACGCTGCCGTACACCCCGGAACAGTGGGACCGCGTCAACGCGCTCGGCGCGATGGTCGACGAGCGGATGAGGCGCAACGACGTGCGCCTCACCATGGGCGGCGAGCCCACCTTCGTGTCCGTCGACGACCAGACCGCCCCCGAGTGGACCACCGCCGCCGACGGCCCGCACAAGCGCCTGCTCGCCTCGCGGCTCGCCGAACGGCTCAAGGACGACTACGCGCCGCAGGGCCTCGTCCAGCGCAGCCAGGGCAAGTGGTATCCGGGAGAGCCGTTGCCGCGCTGGCAGATCGAGATCGTGTGGCGCAAGGACGGCGAACCCGTCTGGCGCGATCCGTCGCTGCTCGCCGACCCGTGGCCGACACAGGAGGCGGCCGCCGCCGCGATCGAGACCGAGACCTACGGCTCCGATCCCGCGACCCTGGACGCCGCGCCCGCCCGGAAACTGCTGTCCGCCTTCGCCGAGACCCTCGGACTCCCGGGCGAGCAGGTGATGCCGGCCTACGAGGACCCGCTGGTCCGGATGCGCGAAATCGCGGGACTGCCGCCCGGCGACCCGGGCTCCGACCCCACGCTGCCCGCCGCCCGGAAGCTGGCCCAGGCGGAGTTCGACGTCGACCTCGAGGCCCTCGAGGAGGGCGACGAGGAGGAGCTGGCACCGGAGTCCGACTCGGTGGAACGCCGACGGAAACTGCTCGCCCGGCTCGACGCCGCGGTCACCGACCCGTGCGCCTACGTGCTGCCGCTCAACCGCTCAGATGACGGCACCGCCTGGCAGTCCGCGGTGTGGACGCTGCGCCGCGGCCGCATCGTCCTGACCCCCGGCACCTCGCCGGCCGGTCTGCGCCTACCCCTGAACTCGTTGTCGTGGGGTCCGGCGCCGACGCTGTACGAGGCCGATCCGTCGGCCTCCTACGGCGCCCTGCCCGCCGACCCGGCCGAGGCGCTCGGCCTCACGGTGAAGGCCGTCGACCCGGCGCAGTTCCTGCCGCGCACCGCGCTGGTCGCGGAGGTCCGCAACGGGGTGACCCACGTGTTCATGCCGCCGACGTCGACCGGCGAGGAGTTCCTCGCCCTCGTCGGGCTGGTGGAGAGGGCCGCGGCCGCCTCGTCGACCCCGGTCGTGGTCGAAGGCTATGGCCCGCCGTCGGATCCGCGCCTCGCCTCGCTGTCGGTGACCCCTGACCCCGGCGTCATCGAGGTCAACGTCCAGCCCACGGCGAGCTTCGCCGAGCAGTCCGAGCTCCTCGAGTCGCTCTACGAGCACGCCCGGCACGTGCGGCTGGGCACCGAGACCTTCGACCTCGACGGCAGCCACGGCGGCACCGGCGGCGGCAACCACATCACGCTCGGCGGCACCACGCCCGCGGACTCGCCCCTGCTGCGCCGGCCCGACCTGCTGGTGTCGATGCTCACCTACTGGCAGCGGCACCCGTCGCTGTCCTACCTGTTCTCGGGCAAGTTCATCGGCACCACTTCGCAGGCCCCGCGCGTCGACGAGGGGCGCGAGTCGGCGCTCTACGAGCTCGAGATCGCCTTCGCCGAGATCGACCGTCTCGCCGCCGCGGCCGTCGACCCGCGCGGCACCGGCCCGAAGGGCGCCCACAGCGCCGACGAACCCGAGGCGAATGCGCCGAATCCCTGGGTCACCGACCGCGCCCTGCGGCACCTGCTGACCGACATCACCGGCAACACCCACCGGGCCGAGTTCTGCATCGACAAGCTCTACAGCCCGGACTCGGTGCGGGGCCGACTGGGCCTGCTCGAGCTGCGCGCCTTCGAGATGCCGCCGCACCACCGGATGGCGATGGTGCAGTCGCTGCTCGTGCGCTGTCTGGTGTCGTGGTTCTGGGAGAAGCCCTATCGGGCCCGGCTCATCCGCCACGGCGCCGACCTGCACGGCAAGCATCTGTTGCCCCACTACGTGATCCAGGACATCGCCCTGGTCGCCGAGGAGCTGCGCGAGGCGGGTTACCCGTTCGAGACCGCCTGGCTCGACCCGTTCACCGAGTTCCGCTTCCCGCGCCTGGGCACCGTGCAGATCCGCGACCAGGAGATCGAGTTGCGCGGCGCGATCGAGCCGTGGAACACGCTGGGGGAGGAGTCGACCGCGACCGGCACGGCGCGTTACGTCGACTCGTCCGTCGAGCGCGTCCAGGTCCGTGTCCTCGGGGGCGAGGACGATCGATACCTTCTGACCTGCAACGGCTTCCCGGTTCCGCTGCGATCCACCGGGCGCACCGGTGAGCGCGTCGCCGGCATCCGATTCCGGGCGTGGCAGCCGCCGAGCGCGCTGCACCCGAGCATCAGCATCGACACGCCGCTGACGTTCGACCTCGTCGACACCGTCAGCGGCCGGTCCGTGGGCGGCGCGACCTACCACGTCGTGCACCCGGGCGGCCGGGCCTACGACCGCCCGCCGGTGAACGCGGTGGAGGCCGAATCGCGGCGCAACGGCCGGTTCGAGGCGTCCGGCCACACCAGCGGCACCGTCGACGTCGGTCTCCTCCGAGAACGCCAGGCGCGCCAGGCGATCGACTTCGGGATCCCCGGGATCCTCGACCTGCGGCGGGCACGTACAGTTCTCCGGTGACCTCTTCGCCGGGCAACGCGTCCGCGGTGTTCGAAGCATCCGCGGTGTTCGATCGTTACCGCGACGAGGGCTACGCGCTCTTCGACCTCGCCGCCTTCGACGGCGCCGACCTGACCGGCACCGATCTCGCGGGCGGCTCCCACTTCGACGAACTGCTCGACCCCTCGGGCAAGGTCCGTCCTGCGTGGGAAGAGCTGGTCCGCAGCTACGAGCAGCGCGGCGAGACCCGCCTGCGGGAGGTCGCCGATCGACTGGCGGCGGCGGTCCGCGACGACGGCGTCGTCTACAACGAGTTCGACGGACAGAACACGCGCACCCGCGACTGGGCCGTCGATGCCGTGCCCCTCATCGTCGACGGGGTCGAGTGGGCGGAGCTGGAGAAGGCGATCACGCAGCGGTCGATGCTGCTTGACCTGCTGCTGCGCGACCTCTACCGCGACCAGAAGACGATCGCCTCCGGGCTCGTCCCGCCCGAGATGGTGTTCGGGCACCCCGGTTACATCCGCAAGGCGGCCCGCCTCGAGGTCGCCGGACCCCACGCGCTGTTCCTGCACGCGGTCGACGTCTCGCGCACCTCCGACGGCAGCTTCGTCGTGTTCCGCGACCGCACGCAGGCGCCGTCGGGCATCGGCTACTCGATCGTCGGGCGCCGCCTGATGTCGAAGACCTTCCCGCAGCTGTTCCAGGCGTGCGCGCCGCGTCCGATGACCGGTTTCGCCGGGACGATGCGGCTGGCGCTGGCCGAGTACGCCCCGCCCGGCGTCGACGACCCGACCGTCGCGGTCTTCAGCCCGGGCAGCATCTCCGAGACCGCCTTCGACCAGGCGTACCTGGCGTCGGTGCTCGGTTTCCCGCTCGTCGAGGGCGCCGACCTCACCGTCCGCGACGGCGCGGTGTACATGCGGTCGCTCGGGCGCTACAAGCGCGTCGACGTGCTGTTGCGTCGCGTCGACGCCGCGTTCAGCGACCCGCTGGACCTGCGCACCGACTCCCAGCTCGGCGTCGCCGGCCTGGTCGAGGCCATCTCGCGCGGCAACGTCACCGTGGTGAACACCCTGGGCTCCGGCGTGCTCGAGAACCCGGCCCTGCACACGGTGCTCGAACGGCTCGCGCCGGTGCTGCTCGACGAGGAGCTCGCCCTCGGTTCGGTCGCCACGTACTGGGCGGGAGACGAGAAGGAGCGCGGCCTGATCCGCGGCCGGCTCGGCGCGCTGGTGGTCACCAACACCCGCACCGACGAGGAGTTCATCGGCCCGCTGCTCGACCGCCGCGCCCGCGAGGAACTGTCGGCCCGGATCGAGGCGGAGACCTGGCAGTGGGTCGGGCGCGAACTCGACGCCTACTCGGTCGCCCCGTCCATGACGTCCGGCCTGCGCGACACGCCCGGTGCCGCGCTGCGTGCCGCACCGGTGGCCGTCCGCGCCTTCAGCGTGGCCCAGGGCCCGACCTACTCGGTGATGCCCGGCGGCCTCGGCGCGGTCCTCGCCGACGGCGTGGAGGGCGCGGCCCACCGCGTCGTCGCGGCGAAGGACGTCTGGGTCACCAGCAGCGTCCTCGGAGGGCACGTGTCCCGGCGTTCGGAGACCCGCACCGAGCCGGCCCCCGAGGTCGTGCCCGTCACCGCCGGGCGTCCCGTCCCGCTCGGGTATTCGGAGGTCGCGGCCGCGGCGAGCCCGCGTGTCCTGGCAGACCTGTTCTGGCTGGGGCGCTACGCCGAGCGCACCGAGCAGGTCACCCGCCTGGCCAAGGTCGCACGTCAGCGCTACCAGGACTTCCAGTACCGGCCGTGGATGAGCGGCACCGCGGCGGTGCCGCTGTTGCTGCACGCTGTCGCGACGATCACCGCCACCGACCGGTACCTGCAGACCTCCGCCCTCCTGGGACCGGATTCCGCGGGCGACGCCGGACGGCAGGCGTCGCCCGAGCAGGTCAACGAGGCGATCGCCAAGATCGCCGACCTGACCGTCGCCCGCACCGTCCCGGGGACCGTCGCCCACGCGGTCGACCGACTCGTCGGCGCGGCCCGCGCGGTGCGCGACCTGATGTCGACCAGCACCTGGATGGTCCTCGCGCCGGTGGAGCGGGTCGTCGCGCACACCTCGCGTCTGGTGGCGCGCTCGCGGGCCGAATCCGAGGCGTCCGGGAACGCCGACGCCGCGCTCGACCTCGGCCCGGACCTGGCCCGTGCGCACGAGGAGATCCTGCACGGGGTCCTCGCGCTGACCGGGCTCCAGGAGGAGTCGATGGTCCACGACGCGGGCTGGATGTTCATGGACCTCGGCCGGCGTGTGGAACGCGCGATCACCCTCGCCGACTTCACCGGCGCCATGTTCGCGGTGTCGCGCGACGACGACGTCGAACAGGCCCTGCTCGAGTCGTTCCTCACGGCCAACGAGTCGGCGGTCATCTACCGTCGGCGCAACCGCGGCCTCTACCGGTTCGAGAACGTGGCCGAACTCCTGCTGTTCGACCCGACCAACCCCCGCTCGATGATCTTCCAGCTGGAGAAGATGCACGAAGACCTCACGTCCGTTCCCGAGCCGCTGCGGTCGACCGGCGCCGAGCGGATGGTCCAGGAGATGATCGGCGACCTGCGCCGCAGCTCGCCGACCGATGTCGCCGGCACCGACGACGCCGGACGCCGGACCGAGCTCGAGGAGCTCATCGTCGGTCTGCGCAACCGGTCGCGCGACCTGTCGGACCTGTTGATGCGCACCCGCTTCGCGGTGCCGCGGCAGGCCCGGCCGATCTGGGCGGGAGGCGAGTCGTGACCTCGCGCGTCTACCGGGTCATGCACCGCACCCGCTACACGTACAACGACGACGTCTCCTCGTCGTACGGTCGCTGCTACCTGACCCCGCGAGAACTGCCCGGTCAGCGGGTGCACTCGGCGGTCGTCGAGATCGAACCGGAGCCCGACGACCGCTCGACCGGCGTGGACGTCTACGGCAACCAGGACAGCTACTTCCACGTCCGGACCGCGCACCGGGAGCTCACGGTGACCGCGCACTCGGTCGTCGAGGTCGACCCGGTCGACCAGGGGCTGGTGCTCGGCCCGGCGGCCCGGACACCGTGGGAGTCGGCGCGGCCGGCGGCGGTGGGCACCCGCGAGGCCCGCCTGGCGGCCGAGTTCGTGCTCGACCTCGACCCGCCGGAGATCACGCCCGCGGTGCGCGAGTACGCAGCGCAGGTGTTCACGCCGGGTCGCCCGCTCGTCGAGGCGGTCACCGACCTGACCACCCGGATCTACACCGACTTCACCTATCGCTCGGGCGCCACCGCGATCTCCACGCGGGTCGACACCGTGATGCGGCGGCGCGAGGGCGTCTGTCAGGACTTCGCCCGCGTCGCGATCGCGTGCCTGCGCTCGCTGGGGCTCGCCGCCCGGTACGAGTCGGGGTACCTGGCCACCGACCCGCCCCCGGGGCAGGAGAAGGTCTTCGGCGCCGACGCCAGTCACGCGTGGGCGGCGGTCTGGCTGCCCGACGACCGCTGGCTGGCCTTCGACCCGACCAACGACAAGCTCGTCGACGAGCGGCACGTCACGCTGGCCTGGGGCCGCGACTACGACGACGTGCCCCCGCTGCGCGGGGTGATCTACACCGACTCGACGAAGAGCCAGATCGACGTCTCCGTCGACGTCAGCCCGATCGAGGATCCCGCCGACGGGCTCGGCGACCGCGCCGACTCACCCGAATCCGGCGCCGCGCGTTGACCGCCCGGCCGGTCCTGCCGCGGACCGCGGCGCCCCGGGCGGTGGCGGTCTGCGCGGTCGCGTCCGGGGCGGTTGCGCCCAGACCGCACCCAACCCGGCACGATTTGTCGGCCGTACCCGGAAATCCCTGCGAACCAGCGGTTTCGCAGGTGCGCCCCGGTCCTGCACGATCCGCAACGTCGTACAGGAGGATGAACAGTGGTGTTGCGGTCACGTTGCAACGGGTACCGTGGGATGCGACATGACGGTCATTACTGAAAGCCGCATCATCAGCGTGGTGCGGGCGGCGGAGTCCCTGCTCTCACAGCGAGCAGGCTCATCGGTCGTTCTCGACGATCCCGAGGATCTCGGCGGAAGCGGCCGGACGACGGTGGTGCGGGTGAGGGTCGCGCAGAATCCCCTCAGCCTGGACCGGTCGCTGGTCATCAAGGCCCTCCCCGAGCACGAGGATCCCAAGGCGTTCCACCGCGAGATCGCGTCGTACAAGTACGCCACCGCGCTGCCCAACGAGTCGCGGCCGGGTCCGCAGCTCATCGCTTCCGACCCCGACCTCCGCATCATGGTCCTGTCCGACCTCGGACACGGCCGGTCGATGCCGGAGATCCTCGACACCGGGGACCCGGTGGAGACCTCCCGCGCGGTCAGCGCGTGGGGGCAGGCGCTGGGTCGCATGCACGCCGCGACCGTCGGCGGCGAGGTCGACTTCCTGGCACTGGTCCGGCGCGGACCGTCCGGCACCGAGGGCCGCGACATCCTGCGTGACGAGGCACGCCGCTCGGTCGAATCCCTCCCCGGGCACGCCGCCGCGCTCGGCGTCGAGGTGCCGCCGCGGGTCGTCGAGGCCCTCGAGACCGCCGCGACCCTCTTCGACGAGGGGGAGCACCGGGCGTTCAGCCCGTCGGACGTCGGTCCCGAGAACATCATGCTCAACGACGAGGGCGTGCAGTTCATGGACTACGAGTGGGGCGGCTTCCGCGACGCCACCCTCGACATCGCCTACGCGGTGGTCACCATGACCGCCCAACTCCCGCCGCGTCTGGCCTCGCACGCCACCGACCTCGAGGTGTCGATGGTCGACGCGTGGCGCTCGGAGGTCAACCCCATCTGGCCGACGCTTGCGCACGAGCGGGAGATGCAGCGCAAGGTGCTCGTCGCCCGTCTGCTGTGGGTCTGGCTGTCCACGGCGTGGATGCTGCCCGGCGACGCCGACCTGATCGACCCGGACCCGTCCGAGGTCGATGCGAGCGTCGAGATGGCCCCCTTCGATCCCGGGCTGGAGAACTCGGCCGGGGCCCCGGAGCCCGGCACGACCGGCTTCACCCACGACTGGGCCCTGCACACCAACGACCCGCGCGTGCTGGTCGGCCGCTGGACGGATCTCGCGGCCGCCGCGAGCCGGGCCGGCGAGGACGAGGTCTCCGCGTTCGCCTCGGCGACCGGCGCCGCCCTGCAACGCATCTGGCTGGCCTGACGCGCCCGTGGAAGGACTGTTCGACCCGCCGGAGACGCCCGGGCCCGCCACGGGTGCCGAGGGCCTGATCGCGCCGCCGCCGACGGCGCCGCTCGCGGTCCGCATGCGCCCGCAGACACTCGACGAGATCGTCGGGCAGCAGCACCTCCTCGGCGAGGGGTCGCCGCTGCGCCGCCTGATCAACGGGCAGGGTGCGGCGTCGGTGCTGCTCTACGGCCCGCCCGGCACCGGCAAGACCACCATGGCATCGCTCATCGCGCGGGCGACCGGCGGCCGCTTCGAGGCGCTGTCGGCCCTGTCGGCCGGCGTGAAGGAGGTCCGCGCCGTCATCGACGTGGCCCGTCGCCGTCTGATCGGCGACGGCAAGGGCCCGGGACAGCAGACCGTGCTGTTCATCGACGAGGTCCATCGCTTCTCCAAGACCCAGCAGGACGCGCTGCTCGACGCGGTGGAGAACCGCATCGTGCTGCTGGTGGCCGCGACGACGGAGAACCCGTCGTTCTCGGTGGTCGCCCCACTGCTGTCGCGGTCGCTGGTGCTGCAGCTGCGCTCGCTCACCGATGACGACATCCGCGAGGTGCTCAAGCGGGCCGTCGCCGATCCGCGCGGACTCGACGGGCGGGTGCAGGTGACCGAGGCCGCCTACGACCATCTGGTGGCGGTCGCCGGCGGCGACGCGCGCCGGGCGCTCACCGCGCTGGAGGCCAGCGCCGACTCGACCGAGATCGTCGACCTCGCCGACGTCGAGACCGCCATCGACCGGGCCGCGGTGCGCTACGACCGCGACGGCGACCAGCACTACGACGTCACCAGCGCGTTCATCAAGTCGATCCGCGGCAGCGACGTCGACGCCGCGGTCCACTACCTCGCGCGCATGATCGCGGCGGGGGAGGACCCGCGGTTCATCGCGCGGCGGCTGATGATCCATGCAAGCGAGGACATCGGCATGGCCGATCCGACCGCCCTGCAGACCGCGGTCGCCGCCGCGCACGTGGTCAACATGGTCGGGATGCCCGAGGCCAGGCTCGCGCTGACGCAGGCCACGATCCACCTGGCCACCGCGCCGAAGTCGGCCGGGGTGGTCAAGGCGATCGGCGCCGCGCTCGCCGACGTCGAGGCGGGCAAGGCGCGGGCGGTGCCGCCGCATCTGCGCGACAGCCACTACGCGGGGGCCAAGAAGCTCGGCAACGGCGTGGCCTACCGCTACCCGCACGACCATCCCGACGGCGTCGTCGCCCAGCAGTACCCGCCGGACGAGCTCGTCGGCGTCGACTACTACGAGCCCACCGATCACGGACTCGAGCGCGAGATCGGGCCGCGGGTGGCGCGCCTGCGATCCATCGTGCGCGGCGCCGTGACCCGGCGCCGGAGTCGCTGAACCGCGCCGCCGGCCACGCCGGGGACGTCCCGGCACGGTTCCGGTGAGGCGCCGACGGTACTCTGGGTTGTCGCGTACAACCAACGGCGAGGACGAAACCAACAGTGCAAACGCATGAAATCCGGAAGCGTTTTCTGGACCACTTCATCAAGGCCGGCCACACCGAGGTGCCCAGCGCCTCGCTGCTGCTCGACGATCCCAACCTGCTCTTCGTCAACGCCGGCATGGTGCCGTTCAAGCCGTACTTCCTCGGCGAGCAGACGCCGCCGTTCACCCGCGCGACCAGCGTCCAGAAGTGCGTGCGCACCCTCGACATCGACGAGGTCGGCATCACCACCCGCCACAACACCTTCTTCCAGATGGCGGGCAACTTCTCGTTCGGCGACTACTTCAAGCGCGAGGCCATCAACTTCGCCTGGACCCTGCTGACCAACAGCATCGAGGACGGCGGATACGGCATCGATCCCGAGAAGCTGTGGCCGACGGTCTATCTCGACGACGACGAGGCCGAGGCGATCTGGCGGGACGAGATCGGCGTGCCGGCCGAGCGCATCCAGCGCCGCGGCATGAAGGACAACTACTGGTCGATGGGCGTGCCCGGCCCGTGCGGCCCGTGCTCGGAGATCTTCTACGACCGCGGCCCCGAGTACGGCGTCGAGGGCGGCCCGGAGGCCGACGAGGACCGCTACATCGAGATCTGGAATCTCGTGTTCATGCAGAACGTCCGCGGACCGGGCGGCGCGAAGGACGGCTACGAGATCCTCGGCCCGCTGCCGAAGAAGAACATCGACACCGGTATGGGCGTCGAACGTGTCGCCTGCATCCTGCAGGGCGTCGACAACGTCTACGAGACCGACCTGCTCAAGCCGATCATCGACCTGGCCGCCGAACTGACCGGCCGCCGTTACGGCGCCGGCTCGCACGCCGACGACGTCCGTTTCCGCGTCATCGCCGACCACGCCCGCACCTCGGCGATGCTCATCGGCGACGGCGTGCTGCCCGGCAACGACGGCCGCGGCTACGTCCTGCGCCGGCTGCTGCGCCGGGTCGTGCGGTCCATGCGACTGCTCGGCGCCGGGAGCGAAGCGAGCGGGCCGGATCGGATCGGCGCCGGGAGCGAAGCGAGCGGGCCGGATCGGATCGGCGCCGGCGACAACCAGCCGACCATGGGCGCGATCATCGGCAAGGTCATCGACCTGATGGCGCCGTCCTACCCCGAGCTCGACGCCGAGCGCGCGCACATCGTCGACGTCGCGGTCGGGGAGGAGAGCTCCTTCGCCAAGACCCTCGCGGCCGGCTCCAAGTTGTTCGCCGACGCCGCCGCGGCCACCAAGAAGTCGTCGCGCAAGACAATCTCGGGCAGCGACGCCTTCACGCTGCACGACACCTACGGCTTCCCGATCGACCTGACCCTCGAGATGGCCGCCGAGGCCGGGCTCGAGGTCGACCAGGAGGGCTTCAGCGCCCTCATGGCCGAGCAGAAGCAGCGGGCCAAGGCCGACGCCAATGCGCGCAAGACCGGCCACGCCGACCTGAGCGTCTACCGCGAGTTCCTCGATCGCGGTCCCACCGAGTTCACCGGCTTCGAGGAGCTCGTGTCCGAGGCCAAGGTGCTTGGACTCGTCGCCGACGGCAACCGGATCCCCGCCGCGGCGGCCGGCCAGGAGCTCACCGTGGTCCTCGACCGCACCCCGCTCTACGCCGAATCGGGCGGCCAGATGGCCGACGTGGGCACCATCACCACCAGTTCCGGTGTGCGCCTTGCGGTCACCGACGTGCAGAAGGTCGGCAAGTCGGTCTGGCTGCACAAGGTCCGCGTCGAGGAGGGCGAGATCGAGGAGGGCGACGAGGTCCTCGCCGCCGTCGACACCGCCTGGCGTCACGGCGCCACCCAGGGCCACTCGGGCACCCACATGGTGCACGCCGCCCTGCGCGAGGTGCTCGGCCCGAACGCCACGCAGGCCGGCTCGCTGAACCGGCCCGGCTACCTGCGCTTCGACTTCCACGCCAACGGCCCGCTGACCGAGTCGCAGCGTCGCGAGATCGAGGAGATCTCCAATGCCGCGGTCGAGGCGAACTACCAGGTCAACACCTTCGAGACCGGGCTGGCCGAGGCCAAGGCGATGGGTGCGCTGGCGCTGTTCGGCGAGAACTACGGCGACGTCGTGCGCGTCGTCGAGATC
>Ga0164243_10004684_pt1 | contig 21290 bp, 19 predicted proteins | sample OricompcompostOP_FD_108781 | JGI IMG/M metagenome (GOLD analysis project Ga0164243, IMG submission 108781) | Organic Plus compost microbial communities from Emeryville, California, USA - Original compost - Organic plus compost (OP) | ecosystem: Engineered > Solid waste > Mixed feedstock >...
GCGGCACGGCTCGACTGGCTGGCGGGACTCGAGGTCGAGTTCCCGTACGGCACGTACTGGCTCCGGCGGTTCGCGAACGTTCGCGTGAAGCCACCGCCGCTGGTCATCCACTGACGTCGTTCGTGTCCAGCGGCCAGCGGCCGCGGTCAGCGTGTGCGCGCCCCGCACGCGCCGTCGCGGCGTGGCTCGGGGCATCGGGTATGTGGCGGAGCCAAGTCGGCGATCCGCGGCGCACGTGGCGAACCGGGCCCTGCAGCCGGTCGATTTGGCGGGGCAACCCCGTGCGGGTCAGGTGGGTTCGGGCTTGGGCGTCGTCTCCGTCGAGGCCGGCAGCTCCGGCTTGACGATGTAGTCGGCGGGGATCTTGCCCGTGAGGGTCTTCAGCCACGCGACGATCGAGGCCGTCTCCTCCTGCGTCAGCTCCTTGCCGAGCTGATGGCGGGCCATCATCGTGACGGCCTCCTCGAGCGTGGCGGCCGAGGCGTCGTGGAAGTACGGCGCGGTCTTCTCGACGTTTCGCAGCGTCGGCACCGAGAACATCATCCGGTCGGTCTCGTTCTTGGTGACGTCGAAGCGCCCCTGGTCCTTGTCGTTGGGCCACGGCTTCACCGACCCGAGCTTCTGGAACATGGCGCCGCCGACCAGCGGGCCGGTGTGGCAGGCCACGCAGCCGGTATCGACGAAGGCGTTGAAGCCCGCCTTCTCCTGGTCGGTGAGGCTGTCGTCCTTGCCGGCGAGGAACTCGTCCCAGCGCGACGGCGTGACGAGCTTGCGCTCGAAGGCGCCGATCACGATGCCGACGTTCTTGAGCGTGATCGGTCGGTCCTCACCCGGGAAGGCCTTCTCGAACATCTCGACGTAGGTCGGGATCGACTCGAGGGTCGCGACCACGCGCGCCTCGTCCGGCATCGCCATCTCGACCGGGTTGAGGATCGGGCCGGTGGCCTGCTCCTCGACGTCGGCAGCGCGCCCGTCCCAGAACTGCACGTGCCGACCGGCGGCGTTGTAGACGGTGGGGGAGTTGCGGCTGCCGAGCTGGCCCTTGTGGCCCTTGGAGAACTTCTCGCCGTCGACGCCGTACTTTTCCAGGTCGTGGCAGCTGTTGCACGACAGGTCGTGGTTCTTCGAGAGCCGCGTGTCGAAGTACAGCATGCGCCCGAGCTGCACGTGGTCGTCGGAGATCGTCGAGCCGGCTGGCACGAACGCAGCCGGCAGCTGACCGAACAACGTCAGCCGCGACTTGTCGATCTGCACGGCCGTCTTCTGCTCCGCCTGCGCGGGCGCAGCCTTCTGGGTGGATTCGCTCTTGCAGCCGGCGATCGCCGCCAGCGCCGCGGTCGGCACGACAAACAACTTCTGCATGGTGGACTCCGAGGATCGCGTCAGCCCCGACGGGGGCCATGCGACGACATGCATCTAGATCCGATCGCGCGCGTCATGCAAGCGCATGGATTGCGCGAAGCATCCTGCGATCGCGGCGGTTCGTCGCATCCCCTGCTCGTGCTGCGTCTTGCTGCGGTCGCGACGGCGGTCCGTCCATCGTCGCGACGAGCGGGCCCCCAGCGACGGCATCCCATCCCCGTCGCTCGGGTAGACGAGAGTACGCGTCTCGGCCACCCGCTGCCTTCGACGCGCGTCGTTCACGTGATCGTGCCAGCGTGGTCGCGCGCGTGTTCGCACGACGATCGCCTGGCGAGCGATGCCCACGCGGCGTCGGGCTCCGAATGCAACTCGAACGCTCGTATCGTGACGTTGGATGCCCGACGAGCCGGAGCTCCTGAAGGATCTCCGCCGCCACCGGTCGAGGCGAAGCCGCTGCCCCGAGGCGGCGCGCGCGACGATCCAGCCCATCGTCGATACCATCCTCGACACCCGAGCCGCCGCGGCGAAGGCACGCGCGCAGACGCCGTCGACGGTGCCGCTGACCGGCGCGATCCGAGGACGCGATCGCCCTCGGCGGCTTCTGGCTCCGCTTCAGGGGTGTCGCGGGCGTGGCACGGCGCGCGCGTGGCGATCTCCGTCGCGCGTGGACGGCAAGCCAGGCGTATCCGGCGACCCGAGCTCGTTCGTTCGCGGAACACGCCGGCGATCGAGCAGCGGCTCCTCGAACGTGCGGGCACCCGTCTCGTGGACGCTCTCACCACGTGCTGGTGACGCCGATCCGGCATCCTTCGTACCTCGACGCAGCGACGATCATCGAGGTCCTCGCGACAGCGCGGGAGCCACGGCCGCGGCGCGCGCTGCTGCTCCTCCACCACGTCCGGCTCGCGGTGTGGGTTCAGGTCGATCTGCCGGCGGGGAGCATCTCGCCGTCCGTATCCGGGGATGTCGACGTGTTCTTCGAATGCCTGACGCTCCTGTGCTGATCGCGCGCATGCCACGAAACACGGACACCTCTGTCGGCGACCTCGCCGTCGACGGAGCGCGATCGCATCGAGCCGGACGCGCGATCCGGAACATCGCCGCCTGGAGCTCGCTCCCCGCGAGCGCGATGCGCTCACCACGCACGTCCATCCAGCGTCGCACGCCGCGCGGGGCGGCCGTGGCGCAACCGGGCGAGCATCCGCGCGATCACCGGTCCGCCACGCGCACACAGCGCGGTCGTGATCGCCGAGGAGTCGAACGCGAGCTCGAGGTCCCGTGTCCGAGCGCCTCGATGTGAACTCCCGAGGTCGGCAAGACGTTGTTGCGAGGGGATCCCCGGCGCGCAGAGCGTCCGTTCGAGCTTCTCGACATGTTTCCGCTTCTCGTGGACGCGAGCCCTGCAACGCGGTGGGGGCGTGCCGTGGCGGAAGCGACGCTCCCCCACACCGCCCAGGACACGATTGCGCCCCGACTCGGCGGCGCAGGTCGTCGCGAGCGCACGCCCGACGTACGCCGCCGGCGAATGCTCGCGGGCACGTCGCGCTTCGCACGAACGAGCGGATCGAGTCGTCGACGCTGTTCGCGTAGAAGGCCAGCGTGAGCGGGCCGATCTCCGTGACGCTCGTGCGCATCGACGGGCGCCCGGTGCGAGCACGGCCGTCGGCGTCGCGCAGACGAGCAGCCTCAGCGTGTCCGCTCGGCCCGATCGGCCTCGACCAGCTCGTGACCGGTGACGTCAGCTACGCAGCGTGGTGACGGGCGGCGGGACCGCTGGCTACACGTTCTTCGATCTGCAGGTCAACGTCGGACCGCGCCCGTAACCTCCGCGCGATCAGGGATGTCGAGCGGGATCTGGCGGACCTGTTCGAGGGGGCTGACGGAAACCGAGGTCCGCGACCTTGCATCGCGGCGGTGCGGCGAAGTTCGTGGAGGCCCCCGGGGAGGGGGAAGGCCGTGCGAGCACACGGAGGCTTGACGTCACGACGATCCAGCACGCGCTGTCCCGCTGCTGCGCGAGCGCAAGAATGCCCCCGAACGTGAGGTCGGCATGCTCGACAAGTACCTCACGCGCTCGTGGGCATTGCCGTTCCTCTCGTTCTTGGCGTGGCTGGAGCGCGCGGGTCTGGCGTACATCAACGGGCGCGAGACGGACGTGTATGCGCGCTGGACCCGCTTGCTGCCTGCAGGCAGCGAGCTCTTCGACCTCACGAACGAAGACCACCCGCTGTTGCCGGCGCTGCTGACCGACACCCAAACGTGCCTGGGGCATGACCTCGAGCGTCCCGCCGTCGTACGGATCGGCGTCGCGTTCGAGACCATGATCGCCGCCGTCCACGAATCGCTGCTCCAGCGCGGCTACCAGCTACAGCCGGCGTCGCCTCGGAATGCGGCCGAGCGGATCACGGCGGTGGGCTGCGGTATCGCCCTGCGCATCCCGGGACCAAAGGGCGAGGACAGAGACGCCCGCGCCGCGGCCGAGGACGTGTGCGTGCTCGCTGACCAGCTGCGCCGGCGACGCACGACGGATCGCACCTGAAGGCGCGCTATCCGCTCGACGACCGCCAGGAGGTCGAGGAGCTCCTTGTGTCGGGCGGGCGTCACCTGCCCGCGCTATGGAAGTGCTGGACGAGCCCACCCGCGAACGCCATGAGCGCTGCGGTGATAGCGCGACCGACGCCGCCCTCGCGGAGCCAGTCGGCCGCCGGGTCATTCGCCATCACGGCTGCCTCGCGCTCCACCTCGTCACGACGCTGGCGAGCGATGAGTCGCGTTTCCCGCTATCCGGATCAGGTGGGCAGCGAGCGGGCAATGCGGGCGATCGCGCCGGTTAGGCGACGCAGTGGTGCCGTGATCTTGGCGGAAGCGCATGGGAATCGAACCCACCATGCCGCTGCTCTCGCAGAGCATCATCGGTTTTGAAGACCGAGGCCGGCACCAGTCCGGCACGCGCTTCCATCGGCGAAGCTACCCGCGATCGAGTGCCGGTGCCACCCGGCACCCTCTCGATCAGACGAAGCGCGCGGGATCGAGGATCTGGCCGGTCTCGGTGCCCTCGACCGCGGCGACGTAGGCCCTCGCGACGTCGTCGGCGGGCAGGCCGTTCGACGGATCCATGCCGAGCTTCACGAGCGTCTCGGTGACCCACGGCGGGCTGACGACGTTGACGCGGAGGCCGCGCGGTGCCTCGAGCGCCGCGGCGCGCGCGAAGCCTTCGAGGCCGCAGTTGACGAGCGAGGCGGTCGCGCTGCCGGGGATCGGCTCGTGCGCGAGGACGCCGGTCGTGACGGTGATCGAGCCGCGATGGCGCACGTGCTGGAGCGCGTGGCGGATGACGTTGACCTGGCCCATGAGCTTGTGGCCGATCGCGAACGCGAAGTACGCGTCGGTGAGCTGGGCGAGGGGCTTGAACACGGCATCGCCGGCGCACGAGACGACCGCGTCGATGTCGGTGACGCTCGCGAACAGCTTGGCGATCGTCTGGATGTCGGTGATGTCGACGCGCGGGTCGCTGTTGCGGTGGACACCGATCACCTCGTGACGGGTGGACAGCGCGCGCGCGACCGCGGCGCCGATGGTGCCGGTGGAGCCGATGACGACGATCCTCATGACGACGTTGGTAGCGCTTCGTGCCAGCGCGTCGAGGATCGCTCCCGCCGAATCGCCACGAACGCCGCGTTCCTTGCGGACGACCGTCTCGTGATACGCAAGGGCATGGCACAGGGCGCGTTCGATCTGGCGAAGTACCCGGTCCACCTCGGCCTCGGCGCGACCGCGACCGTGCAGGAGGCCTTCACCGGCGACGCGGCGTGGTACGCGGACTACGCGCGGCGCACGGAGAGTGACGGCATCGAGGGGCGGCTCGTCGGCGTGCACACGTTCACCGCGCCGTGGTCGTCGTGGGAGATGCACCCGAAGGGGCACGAGCTCGTCGTGTGTGTCGCGGGCCGGATGGTGCTCCACCAGGAGATCGACGGCCGCGTGGTGAGCGTGACGCTCGGGCCGGGGATGGCGGCGATCAACCCGCCGGGCGTCTGGCACACCGCCGACGTCGACGACACGGCGACCGCGCTGTTCATCACGGCGGGAGTCGGTACGGAGCACCGTTCGCGCTGAGGTGCGCGCCGCGATGCTCCCTCCCGCGTGTGCGCCTGGGGCACGCGCGCGCCTCGTCACCCGGCACCGCCGACCGCGCCGGAGGCGGTCCCGCGCGTGGGCATCGCGGAACCGCCCGCGTCTCCAAGGACTTCGGAGGATGACCTCCGCTACGGCGATCCCATCGCGGCCAAAACTCGACTGCGCCGCTCTCAGCCGTTCTCTATACTGAGCCTCAGCCCGATGACGCACCCGCCGCGCCGCCATCGCCGGGAGGCCACTCCGTGGGCCATCGGGGCCGCCGTGCTGGTCCACCTCGGCGTGATCGGGGGCGGGGCCGCGTTCGGGATCTCCCTGGGGGGCGGCGCTGCGAGCTCCACGGAGTCGCTCCTCGCCGACGAGGACGTGGTGGCCCTCGAGACCTCGTGCACCGGCGACGTGCTGCTCGCGACGGGGGCTCGCCTCGCGCTCTGTCTCGCGCCGTGGCGGAGCGGCGAGCTCGCGGCCTGCCGCGACGAGGCGATGGTGGCGATGTGGATGGATCTGTCGGCGTGCCAGCCCACCGGCGAGGTGATCGCCGCCGCGCCGATCGAGATGCTCCCGCCGAGGGAGCTCGAGAAGCTGACGCCGATCGAGCCGGAGGCGCTACTCGACGCGCTGAAGCCCGAGGACAAGAAGGAGCCGCCGCCGAAGCCGCCGGAGCAGCAGGTCGCGCAGCCCAAGCAGGCTCCACCGCCGCCGCCGCCCGCGCCGCCGCGCCCGCAGCAGGTGGTCGAGACGGCGAAGCCGAACACCGAGCAGGAGCCGGAGAACACACGGTTCCTGTCGGAGCACAACGTCAAGGTCGACAAGCAGACCGTCGCGCGGGGCGCCGTCGACGAGCCGATGGTCGCGAAGTCGCAGCCGAAGGAGCTGACGCCGAAGAACGATCCGAAGGAGTCGGCGATCAAGGAGCTGAAACCGGAGGCTCCGGGCCGCGACGCCAAGGCGCCGCAGGTGCCAGGCTCGCTCGCGATGCGCGCGCCCGGCGCGCCGCAGGTGTCCGAGGCGCCGCAGGAAGCGAAGACGCGGGGCCAGGCCGATGGCATGAAGGGCCCGCTCGTCGCCGACGGGTTTCTCCCGCGGCACGGCACGGGCGCGATCGAGCAGATGCGTCGCGATCCAGGCGAGCTCACGCGCGGCGGAGAGGGCGGGGCAGGGGGCGGCGCGCCGCCGGTGCCGAACCTGCGGCCGTCCGACGAGGTCCTCGAGCGCGCCATCGGCGGCGGCTCGGTCGATCACCTCGAGGAGGTCGAGGATGGCGACGAGACCTCGCTGTCGTCGAAGCGCTGGGTGTACGCGAGCTTCTTCAACCGGATGAAGCGCCAGGTCGCGATGAACTGGAACGCGAACGGCGTGCGCCACCGCGTCGATCCGACCGGCAGCGTCTACGGGTTCAAGACCCGCGTCACCGTGGTCCGCGTCACCCTCGACGCCAGGGGCGGGCTCGAGAAGATCGTCGTCACCACGCCGTCGGGGTTCGACGCGCTCGACGACGAGGCCGTGCGAGCGTTCCGCGCGGCGGCGCCGTTCCCGAACCCACCCGGAGGTCTGCTGACGGCCGACGGACGGATCACGTTCGAGTTCGGCTTCCACTCGGCGATCGAGGCGCCGCGGACGTCGTGGCGCGTGCTCCAGTCGATGTAACCTTCGCCGCGTGAGTCGCCTCGCTGCCGCCGCCGTGTCGGTCGTGCTCGTCGCGGCGACCGCATCGCCGGTGGTGCGCGAGCCTCGCGATGACGGGTTCCCGCTGTCGACGTACCCGATGTTCGCGTCGAAGCGCCCGACGCAGATGACGCTCGACTACGCGCTCGGTGTCACCGCGACCGGCGAGCGACGCTATCTCACGCCGCGGCTCGTCGGCTCCTCGGAGGTGCTGCAGGCGATGCAGGTGATCCACCGCGCGCGCGCGACGCGCAGCCTGCCGGCGCTGTGCGAGGCGATCGCGGCGCGCGTCGCCGGCGACGATGACTACGCGGACGTGGTCGCGATCCGGATCGTCACCGGCACGCACGACGCCGTGGAGTTCCTCGTGCGCGACGTGATCGGACGCGAGGTCGAGCGCGCGCGGTGCGAGGTCCCGCGATGAACCGCCTCGGCCGGTGGTGGTTCGCGAGCGCCCCGGTGGAGCGCCTCGCGGCGGTGCGGATCTTCGTCGGCGTGTTCGCGCTCGCGTGGGTCGCCGGGCGGCTCGGCGAGCTCGCGGCCGTCGCCCGCCTCGGCGCGCCGCACTTCCGTCCCGTCGGTGTGGTGCGCGTGCTCGACGCGCCGCTGTCGCCCGCGCTCGCCAGCGGCATCGCGATCGCGACGGCGCTCCTGCTCGCCGCGTTCACCTGCGGCTGGCGCTACCGCGTCACCGCGCCGCTCGCGGCCGCGGGCCTTCTGTGGACGCTCACGTATCGCAACGCGTGGGGGATGGTGTTCCACACCGAGAACCTGCTCGTGCTGCACGTCATCGCGCTCGCGTGCGCGCCCGCGGCGGACGCGTGGTCGCTCGATCATCCGCGGGCGCGCGCGACGCCTGCCGCCGCCGGCTACGGCTGGGTGCTGAAGCTCCTGCTCGCGATCACCGCGATCACGTACGTGCTCGCCGGCATCGCGAAGCTGCGGATCGCCGGCTTCGACTGGCTCGCGGGCGAGCAGCTCCGCAACCAGATCGCGATCGACAACCTGCGCAAGGCGGTGCTCGGCGACATGATCGCGCCGCTCGGCACGCTGTTCCTCGATCACCCCGCGGGCTTCACCGCGTTCTCGATCGCGACGATCGTGCTCGAGCTCGCGGCGCCGATCGTGCTGCTCGGCGGGCGCATCGGCCGGATCTGGGCGCTCTCCGCGTGGGGCTTTCACGCGGGCGTCGTGCTGCTGATGAACATCTGGTTCCCGTACCCGCTGCTCGGTCTCGCGTATCTCCCGCTGCTGCCCGCGGAGCGACCACTGGCGTGGGTGGCCCGGCGGTGGAGCGCCTGGCGCGCCGGGCACCCGCGCTGACCACACCGGGAGCGGGAGCGTGGCCGGGGTCACGCGAACCGAGATCAGCGCTTGCGTCTCAAACTACGTCCGTAGTAATGCTACGAGCCACGTCGTAGCCATGGCTCGTCCTCCGGATCTCACGCCCGCCGAGCTCCGCGTCATGAAGGCGCTGTGGGAGCTCGATCGTGGCTCGGTCGCCGACGTCCGCGCCGAGCTCGGCAAGCGAGGGCAATCCCTCGCCTACACCACGGTCATGACGCTGCTCGGCCGGCTCGCGGCGAAGGGCGCGGTCGTGGTCGACAAGGAGCGCGAGCCGTACGTGTATCGCCCGGCGTACCGGCGCGAGTCGGTGCTGCGGGACCGGCTCCGCGAGTTCGTGCGCGAGGTGTTCGACGGGCGCGCCGAGTCGCTGGTCCTGAACCTCGTCGAGGACGAGGCGCTGTCGCGCGACGAGCTGCGCGCGATCGAGCGCACGATCGCCGAGGCGGAGCGCCGCTCGGAGGGCAAGCCCGGGGCCGCGGTCGAGGAGGGCGAGCCGTGACGGTGTTCGCCGCCGCGGCGACCGCGAAGAGCGTGATGTCGCTGCTCGCGCTCGCGGCCGTGCAGGGCACCGTGCTCGCGCTGCTCGCGCTCGTGATCGTGCGCGCCGGCCGGCTGCGCCCGGCGTGGCAGTCGGCGATCTGGCTCGTCGTGCTCGCGAAGTTCGTGCTGCCGTGGGGCCCGGCGCTGCCGTGGTCGCTCGCCGATCTGTTCGCGTCGCTCGGAGATCCCGCGCCCGCCGCGGCGCTGCCGCTCGGAGCGGTCGCGACGGCGCCCGCGAAGACCCCACCGCTCGCGCCCGCGATCGGCTGGCTCGCCCTCGCGGGTGCGTGGGCGGTCGGCTCGTCGATCGTGCTCGCCCGCTCGCTCGTCGCGCAGCACCGCGCGCTGGCGTCCGCGCGCCGCGCCCCCGACGCTCCAGCCGCCGCACGCGCCCTCCTCGTCGAGCTCGCGACGCAGCTCCGCGTGCGTGCGCCGCGCCTGGCGATCGGCGACGCGGCGACGAGCCCCCACGTCGTCGGTGCCGTGCGGCCCGTCATCGTCGTGCCCGCGTCGCTGGTCGCCGACGAGGTCCTCCTCCGCGCCGCGCTCGTCCACGAGCTCGCGCACATCCGTCGCCGCGACGCGCTCGCGCGCTACGTGCAACTCGTCGCCACGGCGCTGTTCTTCTTCTGGCCCGTGGTCCGGCTCGCCGCGCGCAAGCACGACCTCGCGCGCGAGGCCGCGTGCGACGCGTGGGCGCTCGAGCAGGCCCGCGTGCCGCGCCCGGCGTACGCGCGACTCCTCGTCAGGATGGCCGCGCTGCGGACGGCCGACGCGCACCACCTCGCGAGCCCGCGCTCTCTCGACGCGCGCGTCGCCGCCGTGCTCGGACCCCCGGCCCGCGCGCGCATCGGCGTCGTGCCCGGGCTGTCGCTGCTCGCGTGGACCGCGCTCGCGCTCGGTGGTGCGCGCAGCGCTGCGGCGCGCGGCGAGCGCGAGGTGTGCGAGTACACGCTCGAGATCGCCGAGGCGCTGCTCCTGCTTCACCCCGAAGCGGATTCCGACGGCGACGGCTACCTGTCGAAGGACGAGGCCTGCGAGCTCCAGGCCGAGGTGCGACGCCGCGTCGCCGACAGCGACCTGGTGTCGCGGGCCTCCGACGCCGATGTCACCGAGGTGGCCAGCGTGCTAGCTGAGCCGCTGTGTTGCAATTGTTCCCCGGGTGATGGACTAATCCCGTCATCCGGACGTCTGGACGCGACCTGCCAACGATCTGAAGGAGTGGACCGATGAACAAGCTTGTCTTTATCGCACTGGGCCTCGCGATGGCCGCGTGCCAGCCCGACACCAAGAACCTCGAGAAGAAGGTCGACGAGCTCGCCAAGAACCAGCAGAAGATGATGGACATGCTGGCCAAGGGCGGAGGCGCCGCCGCGGCCGCCCAGCCGCAGCGCCCGCAGCGCCGCGAGCCCGATCGCTCGAAGGTCTACGCCGTCGACATCACCGACGACGCGTTCGACGGTCCCGCCGATGCGAAGGTCACCCTCGTCAAGGCGTACGACTACGCGTGCCCGTACTGCGAGCGTGTCCGCACGACGATGACGCAGCTGCGCGAGAAGTACGGCAACGATCTCCGCATCGTCTCCAAGCAGCTCGTCGTCCACCCGCGCAACGCGATGGCCGGCGCGCTCGCGTTCTGCGCCGCGAACGAGCAGGGCAAGGCCAAGGAGATGGACGCGCTGATCTGGGACAAGGGCTTCAAGGTCCGCCAGATGGACATGTCCGACGTCGACGTCAACGGCCAGCAGCAGAAGTGCTGGGACACCGCCGAGGGCTGCAAGAACGTCGTCGGCTACGCCCAGGAGCTCGGCCTCAACATCGAGAAGTTCAAGGCCGACATGAAGGGCAAGTGCCAGAAGGTCGTCCAGAAGGACATGAACGACCTCCGCGCGCTCGGCGTGGGCGCCACCCCGTCGTTCTTCGTCAACGGCCGGTTCATGTCGGGCGCGATGCCGATCGACAACTTCGTCCAGCTGATCGACGAGGAGCTCAAGAAGGCGAACGAGCGGATCCAGCAGGGGACGCCGGCCGCCCAGTACTATCAGCAGTGGGTGATGGCGAAGGGTCAGAAGACCCTCGACTGATCTCCTGGCGAGGTTTCTGACGCGAGAGGCCGGTTCCCGGAGCGGGGATCGGCCTCTTCGGCGTTTTCGGGTTACGGTTTCCGCGTGCCGCAACCGGCGGAGATCCCCGAGCGCAACTGGGTCAACATCCAGTGGCTCGCGCGCCTGCGCTGGGCCCAGATCGCGGGCCAGGCCGGCACCGTCCTCATCGGGCAGTTCGTGCTCGACGGCGCGCTGCCGATCACGGCGCTCCTCGGCGTGATCTCGCTCGGCCTGGTCTCGAACCTGCTCATCGAGCTGTACTTCTTCGGTGACCGCAAGCGCGAGGACACCCAGACCCGCGCGGTGCACGATTGGCAGATCGCGGCCGTGATGATGCTCGACATCGGCATCCTCACCGGACTCCTGTACCTCACCGACGGGCCGCACAACCCGTTCGCGTTTCTGTACCTGGTCCAGATCGCGCTCGCGACGGTGCTCCTGCGCGCGATGTGGACGTGGATGCTCGTCGGGCTGTCGTTCGTCGGGTTCGGCGTGCTGCTCGTCGAGAGCCGCTCGATCCCGATCCCCGAGGACAGCCGCGCGATCGGGATGTGGGTCGCGCTCGGCGTCGCGTCCGCGTTCGTCGTGTACTTCCTGCGCCGGATCCTCGGCGCGCTCGAGAAGCGCGAGTCCGAGCTGTCGGAGGCCAAGAGCCTCGCCGCGAGGCAGGAGCGCCTCGCCTCGCTCGCGACGATGGCGGCGGGCGCCGCGCACGAGCTGTCGACGCCGCTCGGCACCGTCGCGCTCGCGGCGAAGGAGCTCGAGCACGCGCTCGACCGCGCGAACAGCCCGCAGCTCGCCGAGGACGCGCGGCTGATCCGCGAGCAGGTCGGACGCTGCCGCGCGATCCTCGATCAGATGGCGCAGGGCGCCGGCACCGTCGGCGAGGGCGTCGCGACGTGGACCGTCGGCGATCTGCTCGACGAGACGATGGTCGGCATCCGCGACGCGCCGCCCGTGCACCGCGACGTGCCCGCCGACGTCGTGAGCTCGCCGCTGCGGATCCCACCCCGCGCGGTGAGCCAGGCCTTGCGCTCGCTCGTCACCAACGCCCAGGACGCGTCGCCCCCGAACGCGACCGTGCTCGTCATCGTGCGCCGCGAGGACCACACGCTGGCGATCTCGATCCGCGATCGCGGCCCGGGCATGCCGAGCGAGCTGCTCGCGCGGATCGGCGAGCCGTTCTTCACCACGAAGGAGCCGGGGCGCGGGATGGGCCTCGGGCTGTTCCTCGCCCGCGCGGTGATCGAGGGCGTCGGAGGAACGCTGGACATCGACTCGCGTCCCGGCGGCGGTACCGAAGTTCACGTACGGCTGCCCACGGACGTCACGCCGCGCGAGCCGGCCGCGGCGGCCGCGGGATCTCCCACATCCGACGAATCCTCACGCCCGCAGATGGTATCCAAGCCCCTATGAGCAACAGCGTCAGCGCCCCCGGCGACAGGCCGTCGATCCTGATCGTCGATGACGACGAGGTGTACCGGAACCGGCTCGCACGTGCGTTCGTCGATCGCGGCTACGAGGTCCGGACCGCGCACGACTTCGACTCCGCGCTCGCGCTCGCGCAGAGCGACTCGCCGGAGTTCGCGGTCGTGGATCTCAAGATGCCGGGCAAGAGCGGGCTCGAGCTCGTCAAGGCGCTGGTCGAGATCGATCCGGCGACGAAGGCGGTCGTGCTCACCGGGTACGGCAGCATCGCGACGGCGATCGACGCCGTGCGGCTCGGCGCTGCGTACTACCTGTCCAAGCCCGCCGACGCCGACGACATCGTGCGCGCGTTCGCCCGCGCCGAGGCGCCGCCGCTCGAGCCGCCGAGCGCCGACGGCGGTGACTACCGCGCGCCCTCGCTCGCGCGTGCGGAGTGGGAGCACATCAACCGCGTGCTGTCCGACGCGGGCGGCAACATCTCCGAGGCGGCGCGCCGGCTCGGCATCCATCGCCGCAGCTTGCAGCGCAAGCTCCAGAAGTACCCTCCGAGCAAGTAGCCGATGGCGGAGCCTTCGACGGGGGAACGCCCAGCCGAGGCGGGGCGTGAGGAGCGCGTCGCGCCGCGCCCGTATCCGTGGATCCTCGTCGCGCACGCGCTCGGCGCGGCCCTGATCGGCGCGCTCGAGAGCGCGCGGCTCGGCGCGGGCTCGCTCGCGATGGTGCTCGTGCCGCTGTTCGCGGCGACGGGCCTCGTCGCGGGAGCGGTGATCGCGGGCATGGAGCGGCTCGCGCGCGGTCGGCCGTGGTGGCTCGCGGCGCTGATCGTCGCGGCGCCGAGCCTCGCGATCACGGCGCCTGTCGCCTCGACCCTGTTCGAGGGCGCGTACGCGCAGACCTTGCCGCTCGCGAGCGCGTTGCCGGTGCTGGTGCCGGCGCTCGGCTGGCTCGCGGTCGCCGTGGCGGTCGCGGGCGGGCGGTGGCTCCTCCGCGACGGGGATCTGACCTCGCGCGCGATCGCGATCCTCGCGTGCGCCGGCGCCATCGGCGCGACGCTGTGGATCAAGCGCCGGGTCCTCGGCTCGGGGTACCCCGACGCGCACGTCGGCGGCACGCTCGCGGTGATCGTCATCGCCGGTGTCGCGGTGCGCGTGGCACGGCGCCGCCCGGTCCGCGCGTACCTCGTGGCCGGGTTCGCCGCGCTCGTGCTCGGCGCCGCGATCGCCGCGCTGCTGTTCGGGCTGCGGTCGGTCCACGATCGGCGGCTGCTCGCGACCGCGGGCGAGCAGGGGCGCGACCTCGTCCGCGTGTGGCGGATCCCGTTCGATCGCGACGGCGACGGCAACGCGAGCGTGCTCGGCGGCGGCGACTGCGACGACGGAGATCCCACCCGGCACCCGGGCGCCGCGGACGTCCCCGGCGACGGCATCGATCAGGACTGCGACGGCGCCGACGCCCGCCCGCCCGTCGTGACCGCGCCGGCGAAGACTCCGGACCTCGCGGCGTGGCGCGCCGAGCCGGAGATCGCGGCGGTGCTCGAGCGCACGAAGACGATGAACATCCTCCTCGTCACCGTCGATGCGCTGCGCTACGACGTGCTCGCGCCGGAGACCACCGATCGCGCCGAGTTCCCGCACCTCACGCAGCTGCTCGCCGATTCGGTGTGGTTCCACCGCGCGATCGCGCCCGGCGCCGGCACCGACATCTCGCTCGGTACGCTGCTCACCGGGCGCCTCGATCCGTTCCAGCCGATCACGACGACGCTCCCCGAGGCCCTGCGCGCGCTCGGCCGCACGACGAGCAGCGCGATCCCCGTCGAGGTGACGCGCTACGCGGGAGACACGCTCCTGTCGCGCGGCGTCGAGCGGCGGCGTCAGGTCCGGACCGACGGCACCACGGCGAACGTGGGCGACCACGTCAGCGCGGCGACGACGACGCGCGAGGGCCTGCGCGCGCTCGACGCCGCTGGCGACGCGCCGTGGTTCGCGTGGCTGCACTACTTCGACGTCCACGAGCACCACCAGATCGACGTGCCCGCGGAGCTGCTCGCCGCGGTGTCGAGCAGCGGTTCGCCGAAGCGCCACCGCTACCGCGCGCTCCTCGCCGCGATCGATCGCGAGATCGGCCGTGTTCGCCAGGAGCTCGCGACGCGCGGGCTCGCCGAGCGCACGATCATCGTGTTCGCGAGCGATCACGGCGAGTCGCTCGGCGAGGATCCGCGGCTCGGCGACACCCACGGCAAGGTCACGTATCCGGCGCTGACGCGCATCCCGCTCGCGATCCACGTGCCGGGCGTACCCGGCGGGCTGCGCAGCGATCCGGCGTCGCTGATCGACATCGCGCCGACGCTCCTGTCGCTGCTCGGCGATCGCGGCGGGATGGAGCCGCTCGAGGGCGTCGATCTCGTGCCCGCGATCCTCGACGCGCCCACGGCGTTGCGCCGGCTCGAGCGCGCGCTCGTCGTCCAGGAGGAGGACCAGTGGAGCGTGGTCGAGTGGCCGCACCAGCTGATCGTCCGGCCGGCGGACGACCTCGTGGAGCTCTACGATCTCGAGCGCGATCCGGCGGCGCGGACCGATCTGTCCGCGCAGTATCCCGAGCTCGTCAGCCGGCTGCGGGCTCGGTTCGCGGAGGTTCCGCGGATCCGCGTCGACCGAAAGCTCGAAGGACGACGCTGGCGAGAACGCCAAGCCCAACCGCCGCCGCGCCGTGCGCCACCATCAGGAGCAGCGGCGACGCCCACGCCGTGAACCGCGGCACGATGGGCGCGAGCTCGGCCCCGAGCAGGGTCGGCCACGCGCCCGCGGCGGTGAGCGCGGCGGCCGCCGCGGTGAGCGGTAGCGCGAGCTGCGCGACGAGGACCCGGAGCAGCGTGGTGTGCCGCAGGCCGTGGTACGCGGTGACCGACGCGATCACGATCAGCGGCAGGCCGACCAGCGCGCCGTCGCGCAGCACGGCGTCGAGGCCCGGCGCGCCGAGGAACGACAGCCAGGTCTCCGACATGTCGCGTCCCTCGGGGCGGTACACCATCGGCGTCGACAGCGTCGGCACGCCACGGAGCACGAGCAGCGCGGCGCCGCACACGACGAACCACCACGGCGCGAGCCACCAGTGGCGAACCGCGAGCGACGACAGCCCGATGCCGGCGACGAGGAGGAAGATCGCGAGCGCGCCGGCGCCGAGCGCGATCGGCGGCACGCTCTGATCGGGGTGCAGCGGGCTGACCATCGCCGCCGAGAGCGGCCGGCCACGCGAGGCGCGATCCAGCGTCGCGCCCGTCGAGTCCGCGATCGCGCGCGCGATGTCGACGACATGGACGAGCCCGCCCTTGGCGACCTCGACACCGGGTCCGAGGAGGCAGCCGCGCACGTGCCGCACGAGGGCCTCTTCGCCGCCGTGCCCGCCGCCGGGGAGGTGACCGTGATCCGACAGGAGGAACCAGCGCGCGCCCGGATCGGCGGCGTGGAGCTCGCCGACGATCGCGTCGGCCTCGTACGCGGCGCGGAGGTACTCGAGCCCGACGCCGTGACGGTGCCCCGCGGTGTCGACGCGCAGGATGTGCACGAACACCAGCGGCGAGGCGCTCGTCACCGCCTCTCGCGCGCGCTCCTGCCACTGGTCGGCCCACGCGTCGGGAGCGAGATCCTTGCTCGGCTTGATCGGATCCGCGGCTGGCTCGGCGCGCGCGAACCCGAGCGAGCGCACGATGTAGCCATACGCCTCGGCGACCGCCCAGCTGCCGGCGACCTGGCCCGGGATGCCGCTGGGCCCGAGCGGTGGATCGAGCGGGCGCCCCGCGCGGTACACGACGCCGGTCTGCTGCTGCGTCAGCCCCGTCCACAGCGCGACCTCGACGGGCAGCGACACCGTCGGGAAGCCCGTGTCGACCTCGAGCGTCGTGCCGAGCTGACACAGGCGGGACAGGTTCGGCAGCAGCGCGGCGGTGCTCGCGCCGAGGCCGTCGATCACGGCGACGCGCGTGCGCGGGACCGGCGCGAGGCCCGGGCCGGAGCCGCCGGGAAGCGGCGCGGGCGCGGCAGGCCGTGCGTCGTACGTGACGACCGCGCGGACGAACGCGCGCCGCACGTCGGGGAGCCACCACGCGAACGCGAACAGCGCGACGGCGGCGACGACCGCGAGGGCCTGGGTGGCGAGGCGAGAGCGCATGTCAGGGCACCGACGCGTCGGGCCGCGCCGCGTCCGGGGGCGGCGGCAAGGGGCCCAGCGGCAGCTGCCACGGCAGGTCTGGCAGGCGGGGCACGGGGACCAGGCGCAGCAGCGAGGGCAGCACGATGCCCTCGGTGACGAGCGGCATGTGGCCGTACTGGGCGCGCACGTAGACCACTCGCGCGTCGCGCGCCTCGGCGGGCCACGTGTCGTAGCTCGGCGGGAAACGATCCAGCGTCAGCACGTCCCCGAGCGCGCTCGCGACCGACTCGGTGCCGAGCACCGTGTCCTGGCCGACCATGATCAGGCGTCGCCGATCCGACGCGGTGAGCCAGCGAACGATCGGCGCCTCGTCGCCATACTGCGCGTCGACCATCACGAGCTGATCGAGCACGGGCTCGTCGAGCCAGCTCTCGAGCGTGCGGTACGCGCCGCTGTGACCGATCGCGACGGTCCACGCCGCCCCGCGCACCACGCCGGCCTCCGCCTCGACGAGCTGCAGGAGCTCCGCGAGCCGCGGGTAGTTCACGGGGACGCGGGGACCGGAGGGCGCCTCGGGGGCGATCACGAGCGCGTTGAGCGCGCCGAGCGCGAACTGCTCGGCGAGCCGGTGCCCGGCCCACGCCGAGTCCACGGTGTCCCAGTACCCGTGGACGTAGAGCACCGTGGCCGCGGTGTCGGGCTGATAGCCCGGAGGGATCCAGACGTGGATCGGGCCGCGCGGGCCGTCGATCCGCAGGTGCTTGCCGGCTGCCAGCGCGCGCTCGACCGGCCCCAGCGCGTCCGCCGGCGCGGGCGCGGGCGCGGCCTGGTCCGCGAGGGCCGCCCCCAGCCACGCCATCCCCGCGAGCGCGGTCAGGCCGAACGCCGCGGCGGCGGCTGTGCGCCCTCGATGCACGCCCCCAAGCTAGCAAAACCTAAGGCCGGAGGGCGGCTTCAGGGACGGAGTCTCGTTTGTCTCCTTTTCGGACATGTCGGACACGCGCGTCCGAAAAGGAGACAAAGGCGACTCCGTCCCTAGCTCTCGCCGCCGCGCAGGACCTTCAAGGTCGAGCGCACGCGCGCGCGCTGGGCCGGCACGAGGGCCGCGCGGAGCAGGGCGGAGCCGGGGCAGTGCGCGAGGCCCGCCGTGCAGGTCGCGACCGCGGCGTCGGCGAGGCCGAGCGCCTCGAGCACCAGGACCTTCTCGTAGTAGAGGTCTTCGAGCAGCCAGTGATCGTCGGGAGTGATGGCGCGCAAGGCGGATTCGATCGCGCGCAGCGCCTCGTGATGCCGGCCCAGATCGCCGAGCACCGCGCCGCGCCAGTACAGGCACTCGGCCCGATCGGGCGCGCGGGCGAGCGCCATCTCGGCGGCGGCGAGCGCGGACAGATCGTCGCCGGTCGCCGAGCACACCTGGCACTTCACCAGCCACGCGTCGACCGAGTCGGGCCGCACGACGAGCGCCTGGTTCACCGCGTGATTGGCGTCCACGAGCTTGTCGTCGTCGCCGTCACCGAGAAGTGCGCGCGCACGGTCGAGCAGGCGATCGAACTCGGAGTCGTAGTGCGCGTACACGCAGCCGCCACGGTAACACGACCGATCGGGCCGCGCCCGAACAACGTGCGTGATGGGTGTCAGCCGAGGAAGGCCGACAGCACCGGCGACCGGCGCTGGGACAGCAGCGAGTCGATCATCTGCTGGATCTGCGTCCGGATCTGATCGGCGAGGCGATTGACCAGGAGTCGGTCCTCGGCCGCCGCGGGGCCGTGCGCCTGCGCGAGATCGATCGGCTCGCCGAACTGGACGTACCACTTGCTCGGCAGCGGCAAGAGACCCGCGGGACCGAGCCACGGGAACGTGGGCGTGACCGGGATCCACGGGATGCCGATGTTCTTCGCGAACCACGTCACCTTGCCGAGCATCGGCGCGGCCTCCTCGGCGCCGACCACGGCGACCGGGATGATCGGCGCGCTCGTGCGCAGCGCGAGCTTGACGAAGCCGCCGCGGCCGAACCGCTGCAGGCGGTAGCGGTCCTTCCACAGCTTGCCCATGCCCTTCTCGCCCTCGGGGAACACCGCGACGAGCTCGTCCTTGCGCAGCAGCCGCTCGGCGTTCTCGGGGTCGGCGCGCACGCCGCCGATCCGGTTCATGATCGGGCCGAGGAACGGCAGGTGGAACACCGTGTCCTCGACGAGCGGGCGCACGTCGCGACGCGACGGGTGATCGCGCCGGACCGCGTGCATGACCATCGCGCTGTCGTAGGGCAGCGACCCCGCGTGGTTGGCGACGAGCAACGCGCGCCCCCTGCTCGGGATGTGCTCGAGCCCGCGCGCCTCGACGCGGAACCACCGCGAGTACAGGAACTCGAACAGCCACTCCCAGCGCGCCGTCGCGCGCGGATCGCGACCGAAGTCGTCGACGACGTCGGAGCGGCCCCACATCGCGAGGGCGCGCCAGCGCCGCCACACACCCTCGAGCGGCAGCCGGCGGCGCAGATCGATCGGGAACGCGGGCGTGCGCTGCTGCTCCATGCGCCGCTCGAGCTCGCGCAGCTCTGCTTCCTCGCGATGGCCGCGCGACGGCACGTGCGAGCCGCCGAGCTCGGCCGGGATCGTCGCCTCCTCCCCGAGGTAGATGTCGTCGCCGAGGAGCCCGAAGTCGACGGCGCTGGCGTCGGGCACGCGTGGATCGGCCTCGCCGTACCAGTCGTCCGCGTCGGGGGGAGTGTCGTCGTCGTCGGTCATCGGTCGCCTCGCCTCGTTGTCGCCTCAGGCCTGGGCTCGCGCCACGTCCGTCGCGCCATCCTCCGGCGCGACGCCGAGGAAGTCGAGAATCGTGCGCTTGATCGACAGCCGCGGCGCGAACCCGAGCTCGCGCTTGGCCTTCGCACCGTCGGCGACGCACAGGTAGAGCAGGAAGTCGAGGAACGACGGCGGCGAGCCGACGAGCTGGGTCGCCCACAGGAGCTTCGACACCTGGCGGGCGACGAGCTGCGGCATCGGCACCGGCACGCGGCCGAGCAGGGCGAGCACGGTGGTGTAGGGCAGCACGCCCTTGCCGACGATGTTGAACGCGCCGGTCGCGTTCGACCGCACCGCCTGGGCGAGCGCGAACGCCGCGTCCTGCTCGTGGACGAACTGCATCAGCGGATCGTGGCCCATCATCACGGGCGCGATCGGCCGCGAGAAGAACCGCGTGTACATGTTGGACACCGTCGGCCCGAGGATCGGCGCGAAGCGCAGGATGCAGACCTCGACGTTCGGGTGCTCCTTCGCGAACCGCTGGACCTGGCGCTCGGCGCGCAGCTTGTCGTTGACGAACCGCGAGTCGCGGTGGCCACGGAGCTCGGCGTCCTCGGTTAGGAAGTTCGGGTTCTTCGGGTGCGCGCCATAGACCAGCGTCGTCGAGATCATGACGAACCGCCGCGGCTCGACGCCGGCGCACGCGTTGAGCACGTGCATCGTGCCGACGTCCTCGAGCTCGTGCGCCCACTCGATCGCGTGCGTCGGGTGCGAGAGGAACGCGCCGTGGACGAACGTGTCGACCTGGTGCCGCTCGAGCAGCGTCGCGAGCTCGCCGTCGACAGTGGGCTGGGTCAGGTCGATCTTGACGAACTCGACCTTGCCTCCTGCGCGCGGTCCCAGCGGCGGCGGGCGGACGTCGAGGGCGAGCACGTGCTCGCACGTCGGATCCTCCTCGAGCCGGCGCAGCAGCTCGCCACCGAGGAACGTGCATGCTCCGGTCACCGCGACGACGCGGCCGGCCCTGGGAGCGGTGGGCGACATGGCGGCCTTATAGCGCAAAACCCCGTGCTCGTGCCGGCGCCAGGCAGCTCGCCCCTCGGGGCGACGGCGAATTCACCGGGCCTCCCGGCCGGAGCGGCGGCACGAGCGGCAGGACCAGCGGCAGGACCAGCGGCAGGAAATGGCACTCCGCGCTGGAACCCCGGTCCGCGCGGGGCCGCAGCTCCGCGGGGCCACACGGACCGTCACGGCAACGACCGTCCGTGCACCGTGAGGGAACCCGCCGCGCGTGACCCCACGTGACCCCGCGTCTGCGGGGGTGGCGGTGCGCACACGAACCGGGCCGGGCACCGATCAGAGCCGCGTGATACCGAGTGGGGGTGGGCTCCCAGATCGCGGTGCTGCCGCCCGAGGTGATCGACCAGATCGCCGCGGGGGAGGTGATCGAGCGACCTGCCTCGGTGGTCAAGGAGCTCGTCGACAACGCGATCGACGCTGGCGCGCGCACGATCACGGTGGAGACGCAAGCCGGCGGGCGCACCCTGATCCGCGTCTCGGACGACGGCTGCGGGATGAGCGCCGAGGACGCGGTGCTCGCGCTCGAGCGCCACGCGACCTCGAAGCTGCGCCAGGTCGACGATCTCTGGGACCTCGCGACGATGGGGTTCCGCGGCGAGGCGTTGCCCTCGATCGCGAGCGTGTCGCGGATGACGCTCACGACGCGCCGCCAGGCGGATCTCGCGGCGACGCGCGTCGTGGTCGAGACCTCGCGCCTCGTCGAGGTCGTCGAGACCGGCGCGCCGGTCGGAACCACGGTCGA
>Ga0164243_10004685_pt1 | contig 21282 bp, 14 predicted proteins | sample OricompcompostOP_FD_108781 | JGI IMG/M metagenome (GOLD analysis project Ga0164243, IMG submission 108781) | Organic Plus compost microbial communities from Emeryville, California, USA - Original compost - Organic plus compost (OP) | ecosystem: Engineered > Solid waste > Mixed feedstock >...
GCCGCAGGTCGGGTGCGGCGAGCCACACGACGCGGTCGCGCCAGACGGTGCGCCCGCGCGACTCGCCGTCGGGGCGCTTGGCGAAGACGAGGTCGAGGTCGGCGTCGTCGAGCCGCTCGTAGAGGGGGCTGCTCAGGTCGACCGTGACGGCGAGGTCGACCATCGGGTGGCTCAACCGGAACTCGCGTAGCACCTGCGGCAACCGCGTGGCGACCAGGTCGTCGGAGACGCCGAGCCGCAGCCTGCCGCGTACCTGTGCGGTGTTGAAATGGCGCTGGGCGCGCTCGTGGGCGTCGAGGATGTCGCGGGCGAAGCCGACCAGGGTTTCGCCGTCGACGGTGAGCGCGACGAGGTGGGTGTCCCGCCGGAGCAGGACCCGCCCGACCGCCTGCTCCAGCTTGCGGACGTGCTGGCTGACCGTGGACTGACCCAGGCCGAGGCCGTGTGCGGCGCGGGTGAAGCTCCGCGCCTGGGCCACCGCGAGGAAGCTGCGCAGCTGGTTGGTGTCGTACACGCGAGCGAGGTTATCGCGTTTCGTGATTACAGTCAGTGTGTCGATCACCTTTCCGCCTGATCAACTGCGGCTCAGAATGGCCAGATGCGCTGGCTGGACCCCTTCATCGCCGCCATGCTCGGCACGATCGCGGTCGCCGCCGTCCTGCCGGCGCGTGGCGCTGGCGCCGATGTCGCCGACCTGGTCGCGACGCTCGCCGTGGCGCTGCTGTTCTTCCTCCACGGCGCCCGGATGGCCCCGCGGACGGCGCTGGCCGGCGCCCGCCACTGGCGCCTCCACGTGGCGACGATGGCCACCACCTTCGTGCTCTTTCCGCTGCTCGGCCTGCTCGCCGTGGTGCTGACGCCCGACCTGCTCTCCACGGACCTCTACCGTGGCCTGCTCTTCCTCTGCGCGGCGCCGTCGACCGTGCAGTCGTCGATCGCCTTCACCTCGATCGCCCACGGCAACGTCCCGGCCGCGGTGTTCAGCGCGTCCTTCTCCAACCTCGCCGGCATCGTCCTGACTCCGCTCTTGGCGGTGGCGCTGCTGGGCGGCAGCGGACACGTCGCCTTCGACGCCGGCTCCGTCGGAGTCGTCGTGCTGCAGCTGCTGGTGCCGTTCGCCGCCGGCCAGCTCTCCCGGCGGTGGACGGCGGGCTGGCTCGACCGCCACCGCCGGCTGACCAGCCTGGTCGACCGGGGCTCGATCCTGCTGGTCGTCTACGCGGCGTTCAGCGCGGGCGTCGTGGCCGGCATCTGGCACGCGGTCTCGCCGCCCCGGCTGGCCGTCCTGCTCGCCGTCGTCGTGGCGCTGCTCGGCGTGGTGCTGGCCGCGACGTACGGCCTGGGCCGGCTCCTGCGCTTCTCCCGGGCCGACCGGGTCACCCTGCTCTTCTGCGGCTCGAAGAAGAGCCTGGCGACCGGCCTGCCGATGGCGACCGTCCTGTTCGGCACCCAGGGGCTCGGCCTGCTGATCCTGCCCATCATGGCGTTCCACCAGGTCCAGCTGATCGTCTGCACGGCCATCGCCCGCCGCTGGGGCGCCACCGCCGTGCCGGACTAGGGTGCCAACGAGCTCACGGCCGCCGGGCTGTCGGTCGCCGTGCTCGACAGAGCGCCGTCGGAGCGGGACGACCTTCTCCCGCGAGGGCCGCTCAGGAGCCCCGACCCGAGCCTGCTCAGTCGGGACAGCTGTCGTGGTCGGCGGATCTTTCAGCTCGCGCTGGTTCAGCCGGTGGTGGTCCTGCCCGCCGTGGGTAGCAGGAGGTGTGAGGGGCGTGCGGTGTCGTGCCACACGGTGGTGGTGGTGAAGCCGGCGGGGTTGAGGTCGAAGCGGGGGAAGTTGGATCCGGCGAGGTCGACCCGGATGCGGTGGCCGGCGGCGAACAGGTTGCTCGTGGGATAGAGTTCGATGGTGACGGCGTCGATGCCGTGGTCGACGCGTCGGCGGACGATGGAGTCGGTGATGTTGAGGGCGAACCCGTCGGGATAGACGTCGACGAGCTTCACGGCGAGGTCGGCGCTGGCCGCGGTCGACGTGGTCCAGAGCCGCGCTGCGACCGGGCCGGTGACCTCGACGGGATGTTTCAGCGGTGGCGTCTGGAAGGTGAGGACGTCCGGGTGGGCGCCGGGCGGGCCCTGGTCGTAGCCGCCGCCGGGCGCGATCGGGTGGGTGTCGCCGGTGGCGTCGACGAGGTCGACCAACGCGGAGATGCTTCCGCCTCTAGTCGGGACAGGATGTGCGGGGTCGAAGTCGAAGGTGCTCTGGGCGTCTGTCGCCGACGCCGGCCCTGGGCCGAGCGTGCCGTCGTGGTGCAGGTAGAGGCGTGTGAACCGGGTGTGGGCGGGCGGCCATCCGGTCTCGTCGCGCCAGTGTCCACCATGGAGGATCCGGCCGTCGGGACCGCGCCGGCCGGAGCCGCCACCCATGACGAACAGGCGTACCGGGGCGCGGTCGTCGCCGGCGTCTCGAAGCCAGGCGTCGAACCAGCGCAGGTGCAGCGGCAGGAGGTCGATCGTGGCGGCGTCGCCGAACCGGACGTCGCCCGCGTCGGGCTGGTCGCTTCGACAGTGTGTCCACGGGCCGACGACGAGGCGGGTGCGGCTGTCGCGCCGGGCCAGGGCCGCGAAGAGCTCGGTGCTGCCGCGGACGTAGGAGTCATACCAGCCACCGATGATCAGCGCGGGCGCGTCGGGGAACTGGTCGAGACGGGACAGCGGGTCGAGGCTCGGGTGTGCCCAGTATTCGTCGTAGCGGTCGTGGCGCATCAGGTCGAGCACCATGCGCTCGTAGTGCGGTGTCTGCGAGAGCTGCGTCTGTCCGGCTCGGACGGGCCACCGGGGCAGCCAATGGCTGAACGGCGGCGTGGCGGGGGCGCCGGAGTTGGCGAACGCCCACGCCGGCCACCGCAGCTCCAGCGTGCCGCCGTGCCGTATCGAGCTGGCGAAGCCGTTGGCGCCGGACATGTAGGGCACCATGGCGGCGATGCCGTGGGTGCCCAGCGCGGCCATCGCGGTCTGGGTCCAGCCTTCGTACGAGCCGCCCCAGGTGCCGATCCGGCCGTCGCACCAGGGCTGGCCACGGAGCCAGGCGACGGTGTCGTGGCCGTCTTCGGCGTCGGGGCGGAGGAACGCGAACTCGCCTTCGGACCCGTGTCGGCCACGGGTGCTCTGGATGACGGCGGCGTAGCCAGCCTCGGCGAACCCCCGGGCCATGCGCTGCCGGCCGTTCGCGTCGGCCCGGTCGTACGGGGTGCGGCACAGCAGCGCCGGGACGGGTCGCGGGTCGGGTGGGAGGTAGACGTCGGTGGCGAGCCGGGTGCCGTCGCGCACGGGCACCATGACGCCATGTTGGACGTGGACGGCCCGCTCACGACTCATGCGGGGCCGGGGCGCACGTCTCGCGGCAGATGTAGTCGAGCGGCAGGGTAATGCGTTGCGGGTCGCCGTCGTGGTCGGCGTGGAGGAGCGAGGCGAGCAGCAGCGCGGCCTGTTCGCCGGCGGCGAACAGGTGCGGGTCGTAGCTGCACAACGGCGGCCACAGGTGTTGCCCGATCGAGTTGTCGAAGCCGATGACGGAGAGTTGCCGCGGGACGGCGATCGACAGTTCGCGTGCCGCGCGGAGGATCCCGTCGGCGAAGTGGTCGTTGTAGCCGACGATCGCGGTCGGCCGCTCGCCGGTCTCCGGCAGGCCCTGGGTCAGCAGCCGCATCCCCAGCTCGTATCCGGTCGCCACGTCGCCGACGCGGCTGGCGGGCTGGAGGATCGGCGCGTCGACCGGGTCGATGCCGCACTCTGTGAGCCCCAGGCGCCACCCGTGTTCGTGGTCGAGGGCGGTCGAGGTGAACGACGGGATCCGCGGGAACAGGGCCGCCAACCGGCGGTGGCCGAGGCGGTGCAGACGCCGCACCGCGTCGCGCGTGCCCTCCACCCAGTCTGACGTGACGCAGTTGACCGGCGGGGCGTCGGGAACGTGGTCGAAGTGTCTGTTGACCAGCACGTAAGGGATGCCGGCCGCGTGGAGCGGCGCGATGTCCTCCGGGCGCAGGGCCATCGAGGTCAGCAGCAGCACCCCGTCGGCGCGGTCCTCGGCCACGAACCGCGCGAGGTCGTCGGTCGGCACCCGTTTGTCGATCGGGGCGAGGTGGATGTCCATGCCCTCCACCGCGGCGCCGGCCAGGACGCCGGAGAGGATCGGTCCGAACACCGAGGTGGCGAGCCCGGACGGCGAGACGCCGAAGCTCATCACGGCGCACCGGTTGGTCGCGGCCTGTCCCATCGCGAGGTTGCGGGCGCGCAGGCTCGGCCGGTATCCGAGGCGTTGTGCGGTGTCCTGCACTCTGACCCGGGTGTGGGTGGCGACGTCGCTGTAGCCGGCCAGCGCCCTCGACACCGTAGTGACACTGAGCCCCGCCTCGGTGGCCACGTCCTGCAGGGTGGCCCTCCTGGCGCGGGAGCCGGCGTTGCCTGCCACTCTGATGCTCCAATCCACGGTGCGACGAGCGCTCGGTCACAGCGTAGCACCCATCCAAACCGCTTTGAAACGATGCGAACCCTGCGGCAGGCCGAAACCTTTGCCAGCTCTCGTACCGCTGATCAAAGCGGTTTGGGAAATGCCTTGCCATCGATACTGACCCTTGCTATGTTCCCTGTCACCAGAAACGTTGCGGCGAGGTTACAGGCTCGCTCGACATGCGGTATCAGCAGCAATGATGCGACACCGAGGCGACGCCGGCCGACGGCCGGCGATGGTCGTGGAGATCGGTGATCACCTTTCCAAAGCGCTAACAAGTCACGAGTGGAGACCGATCTCCCGAGGAGGGACCGCGGTGGCGCTGACCCAGACACGGCCCCGGCGACCGGTGCGGCCTGCCCCGGCGACCGGAGCCGCCCCTCGGCCCCGGCGACCGGGTCTGTGGCGGCGGCTGGCGCGCGACCGCGTCCTGTTGCTGATGCTGGCCCCCGGGGTGGCCTACTTTCTGATCTTCGAATACCTGCCGATGGTCGGCAACGTCATCGCGTTCCAGGACTACGTGCCGTTCATCGGCCTGGCCGACTCGGAGTGGGTCGGGCTGGCCAACTTCGAGCGCATGTTCACCGACGGCGCGTTCTGGAACGCGACCGCCAACACGCTGGTGATCTCGCTGCTCCAGCTCGTGTTCTTCTTCCCCGCGCCGATAGCGCTGGCGCTGCTGCTCCACAGCCTGACCCGCGACGTCGTCCGCCGGGTCGCGCAGAGCGTGCTCTACCTCCCGCACTTCCTGTCCTGGGTGATCGTCGTCGCCCTGTTCCAGCAGGTGCTCAGCAGCACCGGGCTGGTAAACGGACTGCTCGGCGACGCCGGCCTGCACACGGTCCACATCCTCGGCAACCCCGACATGTTCAAGCCGCTGGTCGTCGTACAGGTCATCTGGAAGGACGCCGGCTGGGGGACGATCATCTTCCTGGCCGCGCTGAGCAAGGTCGACGAGCAGCTGTACGAGGCGTCCGCATTGGACGGTGCGGGGCCGTGGCGCCGGTTCTGGCACGTGACGATGCCGTCGCTGCGGCCCATCATCGTCCTGCTGCTGATCCTGCGGCTCGGCGACATCCTCACGATCGGCTTCGAGCAGATGTTCCTCCAGCGCGACGCCTTCGGCCCGGAGGCGGCCGAGGTGTTGGACACGTTCGTCTACTTCACCGGAATCATCAACGGCGACTACGGATACGCCACCGCGGCGGGGCTGTTCAAGGGAGTGGTCGGCGGGCTGCTGATCTACGCCGCGAACCGGGTCGCGCACTGGTTCGGCGAGCAGGGGGTTTATCGCTGATGTCGACCCGACCCGCGTGGATGGAACGGCCGCGGCCGGTCACCGTCGGGGCCAAGGGCCTCGCCCTGGTGACGCTGATGGCGCTCGTCCTGGTGCCGATGCTGGTCGTGGTGTCGACCAGTCTGGCCTCGCAACAGGAGGTGGACGCGGGTGGCGGCTGGGTGCTGTGGCCGGCGCGGCCGAGCCTCGACGCCTACCGCGAGATCCTCTCCGGCGGCGTGGTCACCCGGGCGCTGGCGGTCAGCGCGGTCGTGACCGTCGGTGGCACCGCGTTGAGCCTGTTCGTCACGGCGATGCTCGCCTACGCGCTCAGCCGGCCGGTCGTCGGCGGCCGCGTGGTGATGCTGATGGCCCTGGTCGTCTTCATCCTGCCCCACGCGATGATCCCGACCTACCTTGTCGTCAAGGGACTGGGGCTGCTCAACACGTTGCCCGCGCTGATCCTTCCGTCGCTCGTCAGCGTCTTCAACCTGGTGGTGATGCGGGGCTTCTTCCAGGGCATACCGCAGGAGTTGTACGACGCGGCGCAGATCGACGGCGCCGGCGACTTCCGGGTCTTCACCCGGCTCGTCCTGCCGCTGTCGAAGGCGGTCGTCGCCGTGGTCGGGCTGTTCTACGCGGTCGGCTACTGGAACGCCTTCTTCAGCGCCATCCTCTACCTCCAGGACTCCTCGCGGTGGCCGATCTCGGCGATCCTGCGGCTCTACGTGTTGCAGGGCAACGCGATCGAGAGCCAGGAGAACCTCGCCAACGAGGTCACCTACGCCCCGCAGACGATCCAGATGGCCGTGCTGGTGCTGGCGATGCTCCCGATCGTCTGCGTCTACCCGTTCCTCCAGCGCCATTTCGTCAAGGGCGTGCTCACCGGCGCGATCAAGAGCTGATCTCCGAACCTGAGCCGATCCCACGCCACGAAGGGAACCATCGTCATGACCGAGCACACCGTCTCCCGTCGTACCCTTTTCAAGGCGCTCGGCGCCGGCGGCCTTGTCGCGACCGCTCCCGCGCTGCTGGCCGGCTGCGGTTCCGGCGGCGAGGCACCGGCCGGCACGGGCGGGGCGCAAGCACCGCTGCCCACCTTCGCGGCGGTCAGCCGCGCCACGCCCGACCTGCCGGCCGGCTCCGAAGCCGTCACCGACGTCTACCTCTCCTACCCGGGCCAGCTCACGGCCGCGACCACGGCCAAGCCGGGCGACGGCAGCACCGTGCGGTTCATGCTCGACACGACCGCGCCGCCGCCCGTGCCGATGGGTCAGAACGCGTGGTGGCAGGCGCTCAACGCCGCCCTCGGCGTCACGCTCGAGCTCAACCTGACCCCGTCCGACCAGTACGGCGACAAGTTCGCGGTGGTGATGGCCGGCGGCGACCTGCCGGACCTCATGTTCATCGACGCCTTCTCGTTCCCGCCACGGTTCGAGGACTTCGTCGCCAGCCAGTGTCACAACCTGTCCGAGCTCATCGCCGGGGACAACATCGCGCAGTACCCGAACCTGGCGGGCCTGCCGACCTACGCGTGGCGGGCGCTGGGCCGCTTCGGTGACGGTGGGCTCTACAGCGTGCCGGTGGCGCGGACGCTCATCAGCAACACGCTGATGGTCAACCGGGCCCTGCTCGCCGACGGCGGGCAATGGACGAGGGAGGCGTTCGCCGGCGCCCTGCGCGGTGTGTCGAGCGGCAGCCGCTGGGGCCTGGCCCACTCGCCGTTCTGGCACGACGCCATCCACTCCGCCGCGCACGGCGCGCCGAACCTGTGGCGGGTCGACGGCGGCCAGTTCACCTCCGCGTACGCCACCGGCGAGTACCGCGCGGCCCTGGAGTTCGCGCGCGAGCTGTGGCAGACCGGCGCCTACCACCCCGACTCGCTCTCGCTGACCAGCGCCCAGAAGCAGACGCTGTTCGTCAACCAGACCCTCGCCGGCAACGCCGACGGCGTCACCGCCGCGGCACCGCTCGCCACCAGGATCAAGGGCGCGTTCGCGCTCGACTTCGCCGCGCCGTACCAGGTGTCCGGTGTGACGTCCGGGTGGTTCACCGGGGCCGGCGCCTTCGGCCGGATCCTCCTGAAGAAGACCACCAAGGAGCGCGCCGCCATGCTGCTGCGCCTGCTCGACTACCTCGCCGCCCCCTTCGGCAGCCGCGAGTACGAGCTCATCCGGTACGGCGTGGAAGGCACCCACTTCACCCGGGGCGAGGCGGGCCAGCCGGTCAAGACCGACGCGGCCAACGCGCAGAACCCCGGCATCGTGAAGATCAGCGGCGGCGTGCCGCCGTACGAGGGCTGGCTGTCGCCGGACATCGCGCGGCGCCTTCACGCGTGGCAGACGGAGCTGGCGCCGCGGGCGTTGAAGGACCCGGCGAAGAGCAACGGGCTGCGCTCGGCGACGGCCTCGAAGTCCGGCGCCACGCTGGACAACCTGGTCAAGGACGCGGTCAACGCCGTCGTCACCGGCCAGAAGCCGGTCTCGCACTGGGACGACACCGTCAAGAAGTGGCGCGCCGACGGCGGCGACAAGATCGCGGAGGAGTACGCGGCGTCCCTGGCGAGCCAGCCGTGACCGAGCGGACCGGCGGGCTCGCGGCGCGCTACAGCTTCGCGGCGCTGGACGAGGCGCTGCTGCCCTACGGGCAGTGGCGGCCGTTCCCGACCGTCGCCGACCGGGCGGCCTGGGTGGCCGTCCGGGCCGGCCGGCGCGACCGCGTGGTGGCCGCAGCGGAAGAGGCGCACCGCCGCCCCTGGCCGGTCCTCACCGCCACGGGATACGCCGACTACAGCCGCACCGGGACCCGCGTGCACCACGAGCGGGCACACCGCGAGCGCCGCGGCGCGCTCATCGCGGCCACGCTGGCGGAGTGCCTGACCGGGACCGGCCGCTACCTCGACGACGTGGTCGACCTCGCGTGGATGATCTGCGAGGAGACGAGTTGGAGCTACCCGGCCACCAGCCACCCGCCCCGGCTCGGGAACGGCCCGGCGTGGGACGGCCAGCTGCCCGACCACCGGCACCCGGTGGTCGACCTGTTCTCGGCCGAGACCGGCGCCACCCTCGCCTGGACCTGCTATCTGCTCGGCGACGCGCTCGACCGTGAGTTCCCGAGGGTGCGTGACCGGATCCGCGACGAGGTACGCCGCCGCCTGCTGACGCCGTACCACACCGTCGACGAGTGGCGCTGGTTGCGACGGCGCTCTGACGGCCGGCCCCCGTCCAACTGGAACCCGTGGATCCACTCCAACCTGCTCGCCGCCACCCTGGCGGTGGAGGACGACCCGTACCGCCGCGTCGCCCTGGTCGCCCGGATCGTCCGCGGGCTCGACGCCTTCCTCGACGGATACGGCGCCGACGGCGGGTGTGAAGAGGGCATCAGCTACTTCTGGCAGGCCGGCGGCCGCCTCTTCGACTGCCTGGAACTGCTGTCCACCGCGACCGCCGGCAAGATCGAGGCGTTCGACCTCGACAAGGTGCGGGAGATCGGCCGCTTCCCGCAGCGGATGCACCTCGGCGACGACTGGTTCGTCAACGTGGGCGACGGCGCGGCCCGGCAGCCGCGTCACGGGCACCTGCTCCACCGGCTCGGCACGAGGGTGGCCGATCCGCAGATCCAGGCGCAGGGCCTGGCGATGCGTCCCGCCACCGGCGAGGCCGCGGTCGATCTCGCCCTCGACGGCAGCGAGCCCGTGCACCGCCTGCTGCCCGCGCTGCTGGAGACCGACTTCGCCGACGCGCCGGCGGCGTCGCCACCGCTCCCGCGCGATGCCTGGCTGCCGGACGTCGAGGTCCTGACCTGCCGCGAGCGGGAGGGCACCACCGGCGGACTGTTCCTGGCGGCCAAGGGCGGGCACAACGACGAGAACCACAACCACAACGACGTCGGGTCGTTCGTCGTCGGCCTGGACGCGGTGCCGATGCTGATCGACGTCGGCGTCGGCGTCTACACCAGAGACACGTTCAGCGGCGGGCGCTACGGCATCTGGACGATGACCAGCGCCTACCACAACGTGCCGCTCGTCGACGGGCTGGAGCAGCCGCCGGGCCGCGTCCACCGGGCCCGCGACGTCAGCTGTGACATCGGCGCGGGCGCGACCTCGCTGCGCCTCGACCTCGCCGACGCCTACCCGCCCGAGAGCGGGCTCCGGCGCTGGCACCGCACGCTGCGCCTGGAGCGCGGCGCGCCCGGCCGGATCGTGCTCGACGACGACTACGAGTTCGTCCGGCCGCCCCGTCACCTCGCGCTCCACCTGATGAGCTGGCCGGAACCGCGCGTCGAGGACGGTGCCGTGGTCCTGCCCGGCCAACGGAGCTCGCTCACGATCGCCTTCGACGCCGACCTCGTCCAGGCCAGCGCCGAACGGATCGCCATCGACGACCCACGACTGTCCGCGTCCTGGGGCGACGCCGTGCACCGCATCGTCCTGGACGTCCGCCGGCCGGCCGACGCCGGCGCACTGCGCCTGCTCATGACCCGAAGCCCCGAGACCCCCCACCCCGCAGGAGGCGACGACACATGACCCGGAACAGACGTCTCACCCTCGCCGTGGCGGCGTTGCTCGCCGGTGCCGGCGCGATCGTGCCGGTACTGTCCGGCACCGCGTACGCCGCCGAGACGCTGCTCGACACCGACTTCGAGAACGGCACCGCCAGCGGCTGGGCGCCGGTCGGCGGCGGCAACTGGTCGGTCCAGGCCGACGGCGACACCCACGTCTACAAGGCCACCTACGTCGACGGCGGCACCACCACCCTGCTCGCCGCGGCCGGCTCCTCGACCTGGTCCAACTACTCCTACGAGGCCACCGTCAAGAGCGGCAACGACGCCAACTCGATCGGCCTGCTGGGCCGCTACCAGAACGCCGACAACACCTACAAGCTCAACCTGAGCACGAAGAACAACACCGTCAGCATCAGCAAGGTCGTCTCCGGCACGGCGACCACGCTCGCCTCGGCCAGCGTCACCCTCGATCCCAACGTCGCCTACCGGGCCACGCTGACCCTCGACGGCGCACAGCTCTCCGGCGCCGTGAACGGCACCGCGCTCGTGTCGGCGACCGACTACGCCTTCACCACCGGCCGGATCGCGTTCGGCGGCTACAGCAAGAACACTTTCAGCATCGACGACGCGGTGGTGACCAGCACCGACGGGCCGCCCGCCGGCAGCGGTGACCGGTATGTCACCCCGCAGGGCGCCGGCGCCAAGAACGGCTCCAGCTGGGCGGACGCGTTCCCCGGTGACCAGGTCGGCGGGTTGCAGGCCGCCTGGAACGCCACCGGCCAGGCCGAGACGCTCCACGTCGGCAGCGGCACCTACGCCGTGCCGCAGACGCTCACCATGTTCACCGGCGGCACGGGTGTGGCGAGCCTCAAGACACTGTCCGGAGTGGACACCGGCGGCGGGCTGCCGCTGTTCCGGGGCGACTTCTCCCTGACCGACCAGGGGAGTCGCGCGCTGGTCGACGTACCGGTCGGCGTCAGCTTCTGGCAGGTCCGCGACCTCCGGATCGAGAACTACTACTACGGCGTGCTCGCCAGGGGCGAACACCGGACCATCCGCCTGACCAACGTCGACGTCACCAACATGAGCGACGGGATCTACCTGTGGGGGCTGCGGAGCGGCACCGACGGCGCCGACCCCGGTCTCGCCACCCACGACACGATCATCAAGGGCGGCGACTACCGCAACTACACCAAGAGCGCGGTCCGGTTCCGCAACGGCAACTACCTCGCCAGCGTCGTCGACACCAGAGCGGACGGGGGCGGCGAGGCCAACTGGGTGTCGGGCAACTTCCCGCTCGGCTTCCGGGTCGGCGACTCCGGTCAGGCGTCCAACGTCCTCGAGCACGACATCGTCTTCCAGGACGTCGTCAGCCGCAACAACTACCACAACGCCGGCGACGGCTACTGGAACGGCGACGGCTTCACGGCGGAACGGCGCGCCTACAACGTGACCTTCCTGCGCAGCCGCGCGTTCGACAGCACCGACGGCGGGTTCGACGACAAGTCCACCAACCCGGCCTACATCGACACGGTCGCCCTCGGCAACAAGCGCAACTACCGCGTCTGGTCCGCCGAGCTGGCCACCTACGTCGGCGCGGTGGGAGCGTACTCGGTCGACCGTGGCGGCAGCGGCGACTCCGTCGGCCTGTGGGCGGGTGCGGGTACCGCGGTCGCCGAGGTGTACTACTCGACCTTCTCCGACAACGCCAACTCCGAGATCCGCCTCGAGGACGCGGTACGCGTCGACGTCCACGACTCGATCATCGCCAAGACCAACGGCACCACGCTCTACACGATCACCGGCGACGGTCCGCTGACCGTCACCGACTCCGAGGCCTACATCGCCGGCGTGCAGGGGACCGACCCGCGGTTCGTCGCCGCCGGCCCCGACTGGGAGGGTGGCACGACCGCCTTCAACAGCCAGGTGTACGCGGACACGAAGGGCTACCACTACCCCAGCCGATACCAGGCGGCATACACCGTCCAGGCCAGCACGGCCGGACTCGACCTCGACGAACGGCAGACCGCGTCGGTCACCGCGCAGGTCCGCGACGCCGACGGGAACCCGGTCGCCGACCCGGAGCACGTCATCTGGTACAGCGACGCCGGCGACGTGGCCCGCCTGCTCGTCTCGCGCGGTGCCGCCGCGCAGGTGGAGGGGCTGGCGCCCGGCACGACCGAGATCGTCGCGCTCTACAAGGGCGCCGAGGTCCGCGTCCCGGTCACCGTCGCCGCCGGCTAGCCGAGGCGGTGCCTTCCCGCCGCCGTTTCCCACCGATATCGTGAGGATCCGATGTGAAGACGAGGCCACGCACCTTGCTGGCGATGCCCCACCGCATCGCCACCCGGCTGTTCGACGACCACGCCATGGCGCGGCTCGCCGAGCTGACCACGCCGGCCGACGTACCCTGGTCCGGGACCTTCGAGGACACCGCGGTCCGCGCCGCACTGTCCGATGTGGAGGTGCTGGTCACCGCCTGGGGCACCCCGCCGCTCGACGAGCGGGTGCTGGCGGCCGCTCCGCGACTGCGGGCGGTCCTCCACGGCGGTGGCACCATCCGGCACTTCGTGACGGACGCCTGCTGGGAGCGCGGCCTCGTCATCGTCTCCGCCGCGGAGGCCAACGCGATACCGGTGGCCGAGTTCACCCTCGCCTCCATCATCTACGCCGGCAAGCGGCTGCCCACTCTCGGCCGCGAGTACGCCACCACCCGGGGCGGGACCTGGTTCCCCAGCGACGCCCTCGCCGCCGCCTCGAACCTGGGCCGCGTCGTCGGGCTGGTCGGGCTCTCACGGGTGGGCCGCCGCGTCGCCGCGCTCCTGCGGCCGTTCGACTTCGACGTGCTCGCCGCCGATCCGCTCGCCGACGCCGCGCAGGCCCGGCGTCTCGGCACCCGCCTCGTCGACCTCGACGAGCTGCTCGGCCGGGCCGACATCGTCTCGCTGCACGCGCCGCTGCTGCCGACCACCCAGCACATGATCGACGCGAGGCGGCTGGCGCTCATGGGCGACCACACGGCGCTCATCAACACGGCCCGGGGCGGCCTGGTCGACACCGAGGCGCTGACGAAGGAGCTGGTCTCGGGCCGGCTCATGGCGTTCCTCGACGTCACCGACCCCGAGCCGCTTCCCCCGGACTCGCCGCTCTACGACCTGCCCAACGTCCAGCTCACCCCGCACCTGGCCGGTTCAACCGGCACCGAGCTGACGCGGATGGGCGCCCTGGTCGTCGACGAGCTCGCCCGGTACGTCGCCGGCGAGGGGCTTGCCCACCGGGTCACGCGAGAGGATATGACCCATGTCGCCTGACCGGATGACCGTGGCGGAGGACCGCGCGCGTTCGCCGTACACGGGATGGGGGAGAGCACACTGGGAGCAGGTGGCCGACCGGCTGCTGGTGGCACCGCGGCGGTTCGCGTCGCCCCGACACGCGTCGATCCGGTTCCCCGGGCCGGTCAGCTCCTCGGGCGCGTGGAGTGACGGCCTCGAAGGGTTCGCCCGGACGTTCGTGCTGGCCGGCTTCCGGCTGCGCGGCGCCGCCGGCGCGGATCCGCTGGGTCTGGCACAGTGGTACGCCGACGGCCTCGCGGCCGGGGTGGACCCCGCGTCGCCGGAGCGCTGGCCGACGCTGCTGGAGCGGCGGCAGGCGCGGGTCGAAGCGGCGTCGATCGTCGTCGCGTTGCACGAGTCCCGGCCCTGGATCTGGGACCGGCTGCCCGAACGGACCAGAGAGCAGGTCGTCGACTGGCTGCGCCGGATCGTGGGCACGGCGGACTACGCCAACAACTGGATCTGGTTCCAGAACCTGGTCGAGGCGTTCCTCCGCAGCGTCGGCGGCCCGTGGTCGGCGGACGACATCGAGCGCAACCTCGCGCTACACGAGAGCTGGTATGCCGGCGACGGCTGGTACACCGACGGTGGCGTCCGCAACTTCGACTACTACGGCTGGTGGGCGATGCACTTCTACCCGCTGTGGTACTGCCGGCTGCTGCCCGACGGCGTCGACCCGGGGTATCGCGACCGGCACCGGGCCCGGCTGCGCCGGTTCCTGGCCGACGCGCAGCACCTCGTCGCGGCGGACGGCGCACCGGTGTTGCAGGGCCGGTCGGCGACGTACCGTTTCGGAATGCTGGCGCCCTACTGGGCCGGGGCGCTGTTCGACGCGACGCCACTGGAGCCGGGCCTGACCCGGCGGATCGCCAGCGGCGTGCTCCGCTACTTCCTGGACCGGGGTGCCGTCGACGCCGACGGGCTGCTGCCCATCGGCTGGCACGGCGACTTCCCGGCCGTCCGCCAGTCCTACAGCGGTGCCGCGTCGCCGTACTGGGCGAGCAAGGGCTTCGCCGGGCTGCTGCTGCCCGCCGACCATCCGGTGTGGACAGCCGTGGAGCGGCCGATGCCGGTGGAGGAGGCCGACTCCGTGCGCGTGCTGCGGGCGCCGGGGTGGATCGTGTCCGGCACCCGGGCCGACGGCATCGTCCGGCTCGCCAACCACGGCACCGACCACGCCGGCGCCGCGGGTGTGGCGGACTCGCCGTGGTATGCCCGGCACGGGTACGCCAGCCACGCCGCACCGGAGCTTCCCGGGCCCGGCACCCTCGCGCCGCCGGACAACCACGTCGCCCTCGTCGACGTACACGGTCGCCCGTCACACCGCACGCCGTTACGCCCCGTCGACATCGGCGAGGCCGGGCTCGCCTCCACCAGCCGCGCCCATTGGCCTCCGCCGGGTCCGGCCCAGCCCGACCGCCCGGGTGAGCCGGGCCGGGCCGGGCCGTCGTTGACCACCGCGTCGATCGTGCGCGGCGCCCTCGAGATCCGGCTCGCCCGCGTCGACCCGGCCGACGCCCCGCCGAACGACGCCGACATCGCCGGTCGCTGGCCCGACGATCCCGGGCCGTGGCGGCTCTTCCTGAGCGGGTGGGCGGTGGCCGGCGACGACAAGCTGATCACCGAAACCACCGACACCACGGCACTGGTACGCCACGACGAACTGGTCAGCGCGGCCGTGGCCGTCCGGGGGCTGACCGATGCCGACGTCACGATGTCCCGCCGGACCAACCCGCTCGGCGCCAGATCGGCCTATCCCTGGGTCGCCACCACCGGGCCGGTGCGACACCGCGAGATCTACGCCGCGGCGATCCTGCTCAGCCAGGACCCGCGGGCGATCGCCGACGCGCACCGCGTCCGCGTCGACGCCGACGGCGACGCCGTCACGGTCACCTGGCCCGACGGCTCGTCCACCCCGCTCCGGCTCGCCGCGCCGGATCCCTCCTGACGGATCGAGGCAACCGTGCCCACCGGATTCGTGACCATCGCCGAGATCCCCTGCGACCCGGCCCGCGCCACCGTCTTCGAGCATGGCTGGCAGTCATGGAGCCCGACCGGAAGCTACCCGGCGGCGACCACGGCGCCCCGGCCCGTCGACCCGCACGCGCAGATCCGTAACTACCGGCCCGAGCGGCCCGCACCGCCACACGGCTTCCAGGGCGAAGGGCTGGTCGCCGTGCGGCCCGCACCGGACGCACCCGTCACCCTGTTCCACCTACCCGATCCCGCCGGGCCCGTGCCGAGCATCCGCGTGGCCGCCCACCGTGACCGGCTCATGGTCACCGCGGACGGCCCGGTCGACAGCCACGTCGTCGACACGCCTGGCGGCATCCCCGCGGCACTCGACCGGTACGCCGCCCGCGTGGCCGACGACCTACGGCTTCCGGCGCCCGATCCGAGCACCCTGCCGACCGTATGGTGCTCCTGGTACTGCCACTGGTCGGGCGTCACCGAGCAGCACATCGCGGAGGTGCTTGCCGACCTCGACACGCTCGACCTGCCGGTCGACGTGGTCCAGGTCGACGACGGCTACCAGAGCCAGATCGGCGACTGGTGTACGCCGTCGGACCGGTTCGCCAGCGTCAGCGGCGTCGCGACACGCATCCGTGACCACGGCCGCCGGGCCGGCATCTGGACCGCGCCGTTCCTCGCCACCGAACGCAGCCGCGTCGTCGCCGAGCATCCGGACTGGTTCTGCGCCGGCCTGGACGCCGGTGTCCACTGGGGACAGAAGCTCTACGCGCTGGACGTGACGAACGAGTCGGCCCGCGCCCACCTCTTCGCCGTCTTCCGCGAGCTCGCCGGGTACGGTTTCGACTACTTCAAGGTCGACTTCGTGTACGCCGGTGCGCTTCCGGCACGCCGCCGTGAGGAGATCGACCCGTTGACCGCGTACCGGATGGGCATCGACGTCATACGCGAGGCCATCGGCGACGCCACACTCGTCGGCTGCGGCGCCCCGATGATCCCCAGCATCGGACTCTTCGACGCCGTCCGGACCAGCCCCGACGTCGATCCCCGCTGGCTGCCGGCCGACGGTGAGGCCAGCGCGCCCGCCATGCGCAACGCCGTGACGGTGGGAGAGGCGCGCCGTTTCACCCGGCACTGGTGGGTCGCCGACCCGGACTGCCTGATCGCCCGGCCCGAGGTCGCGCGGCGGACCAGGTGGGCCGCGCACGTCCGCGAGACGGGCGGCCTGGTGTCGGTGAGCGATCGGCTCAGCGACCTCGACGACGTCGGTCTCGCGCTCTACCGGCGGGCGCTCGACGCCTGAACGCCGCCCCGGTCGTGGGAACCCGGCCTGCCGTGGCGGCGTCCAAGCCGGTATGTCGATGCGCCGGATGGTCATGCTGGGTGTCGTCGTGGCGGTCGTCGTCTCGGCGGTGACCGTCGCGGTCATCGTGACCGGGAGGCCGGAGCCGGCGTGCGCTTGCACCGCGGAGCCCAACCTTCGCGGTCCCGCCCGCGACGCGGCCGTGCGGTTCGAGGCCCTGGTCCGGCGGGCCGACGTGTCCGGCGCCTGGGCGTCGCTGAGTGACGGGGCGCGGTCGCGGTATGGGGATGTGGCGGGCTTCCGACCCGTCTTCGACGGTCTCGGCGAGGCCCTCCGGGAAGCTGACGCGGGTGCCCGCGGGGATCGTGCGGCGGGCTGGGTGGCGGTCGACAGCCGTGCGCACTACGACGACACGCTCAGCGAGGTCGTGGTCGTGCGTTATCCGACCGGCGCGCCGCGGCCGGTCTGGCCGCTGCTTGTTCTGGTGCCGCTCGGTCACGTCGGTGACGAGCGGGTCGATCCCGAGCCGGCGACGTTGCGGTTGACGGCTGTCAAAGATGGCGACGGGGTACGGGTGGAGCTGGTGGACGGCGATCCGGAGCGGACGTCGTTCGTGGTGATCGACGGGGCTGGACAGCAGCGGCTGCCGGGCCGGGAGCTTGTGGCCGAGGGCGTGGTCAGGTTGACGTGGAGTGTGCCGTTGCGGGATCCGGTGGTGGCCGTCGCGGTAGAGAGGAGCGGGACCGGTCCGCGGGTGGGTGCCGCTGTCGCCACCGTGGGTTGAACCGCTACCTGTCTTTCACGACGCCTCTACCGGCAGTGGTTTGTCGAGCCCCGGGCAGTGCTTCACGGTGTACTCCGACACCGGCGGCATCGCTGTCTCGAGCTTCTTGACGGTCGCCCCGAGCCGTGCGTAGCCCGTGGGATCGTCGACGACGCTCTTGCCCCTGGTGTCGATGACGGCCGTGGCGAACTCGCTGTACGCGGCCACCTCGGTGCTGATCTCGGCCGGCGCCGCCGCCTCCAGCTCCTTCAGGGTCGCCCGTGCCCGGTCGACGTCGGCCCCGCCGGCCGCGTCGGTCACGAACAACGGCTCCATCGAGGCGCTGAACGCCTTCACCGCCTCGCACCAGCGACCGCCGCCACCCGCCGCGTCGGGGTCGGTCGCATCCTGGCCGTCGGCCTGGCTCGTCGCGGCCGCAGTGCCGGCCGAGGTGGCGCCATCCGCCACCGGCGTCGATCCGACGGGCCCGCAGCCCGCCAGCAAGAGCCCGACCGCCAGCGCGGCAAGGCCTCCCGGAATCCGTGTCATCGCTCTCCCCTGAAGTACGCCGTGCGCCTAGACGTTGCCTTGCAGGACCGTGCCCAGCCGCGTCGCGACCTCCTCGCGCCGGTCCGCGTCGCCGATCCTCACCTTGATCCCGCAGAAGTCGCCGCTCCGGCACGGGAACCACAGCTCGCCGTGGATGGTGTCGTAGGTGGCGCCGTCGGCGGATCCGCTCACCGGCTCGCCGACCTCGGCTACGGCCTCGTACTCGGCTTCGGTCAGCACCGTCGCGTGGATCGACTCGACCAGGCCGTCCTTGACACCCGAGGTCGCCGTCCAGACGCATCCGCCGAGCAGGAAGTCATGCTGGCCGCCGTCGTTCGGGCCGATCACGTCGGTGATCTCGTTCTGGCTGAGGCGCTCGCACTCCTCGCCCTTCGCCTCGGTCACGTCGCTGACGGAGTCGTCCGCCCCGCCCGGAGCGTCGGCCGACGTGCCGCCGGTCGTTCCGCACGCCACGACCGCGGCGAGCGCGCCGCCGATGATCGCGACGTGTCCGAGCCTTCGCAGGATCTTCATAGGTCGTCCCTCCGCCATCGGTTTGCCGCGCGCACCGATCGTGCACAGTGCCGCCAAAGGTCCGCCAAAGGCGCGGCCGTTGTCCCATACAGTTACGATTTTTCCGGCGAAAGGGCGGGGAGGTGGCGGCGGTGTTGGAGGTCGAGGTGCTGGGGCCGCTCACGGTCCGGGTCGCCGGAGCCGAGGCGTCGCTCGGCTCCGGGCGGCAGCGGCTCCTGCTCGCGCTGCTTCTCGTCGACGCCGGCCGCCCGACGCCGGTGCCACGGCTGATCGAGCAGATCTGGGGCGACGACCCACCGGCCACCGCGACGGCGGCGCTGCAGGTCCACGTGTCGGCGCTGCGCAAGGTGCTCGGCGACGGGCTGCGGTGGACGCCGGGCGGCTACCTGCTGGACATCCCCGACGAGGCCGTCGACGCGCGGCGCTTCGAGGCGCTGCTCGCCCCGCTGGGCGGCCGCGGCGCCGCGGGCGCGGGCGGCCTGGGGCGACTGCGCGACGCCGAGGCGCTGTGGCGGGGCGAGCCGTACGGGGGAATGGGGGAGAGCCCGGCCCTGGCCGCCGAACGGCACCGGCTGGAGGAGCTGCGGCTGGGCGCGGTCGAGGCCCGGGCCGAGATCGAGCTCGCCCTCGGCCGGCACGAGAGCCTGGTGCCGGAGCTCACCGCGCTCGTCCGTGCCAATCCGGGACGCGAGCGGCTGGTGGCCGACCTGCTGCTCGCCCTCTACCGCAGCGGTCGCCCGGCCGACGCCCAGGCCACCTACCGCCTGGTCACCGAGGCCCTCCGCGACCAGGTCGGTGTGCCGCCGTCACCCGAACTGGCCGCCCTCGCCGAGGCGATCGGGCGCCAGGACCCGACGCTCGACCTGCCGCCGCGGTCCCTGCCGCTGCCGGCGACCCGCTTCGTCGGCCGGCGGGCCGAGCTCGACCAGCTCGCGGCGGCGCTGGGCACCGCCCGGATCCTCACGCTGACCGGTCCGGGCGGGGTCGGCAAGACGCGGCTGGCCGTCCAGATCTGCCGCGAGACCGCGGCCGGCTACCCCGACGGCATCCGCTGGCTGGACCTGGCCGGGCTCACCGATCCGGGCGGGGTCCTGCCGCGCCTGGCCGACGCGCTCGGCGTACGCGAGCATCCGGGCACCACGCTGCGCGAGTCGGTCACCGCCCGGCTGCGTACCGGGCGGCACCTCGTGGTGCTGGACAACTGTGAGCACCTGCGCTCCGCGAGCGCCGACCTCGCCGGCACGCTGCTGGCCACCTGCCCCGGCGTGCGTGTGCTGGTCACCAGCCGGGAGCCGCTGCGCGTACCCGGTGAAGTGCTCTGGCCGGTCGCCGGGCTCTCACTCGCCGGCCCGGGCGGTGCGGACGCCACCTCGGACGCCGTCCGGCTGCTCACCGTCCGAGCCCGGGAGGTCCGGCCGGACTTCCGGCTCACCGACCACGACACCGAGGTGGCCGTCGCGCTCTGCGCGCGGCTCGACGGGCTGCCGCTGGCGATCGAGATGGCGGCCGCCCAGCTCCGCACCATGTCGATCAACGAACTCGCCCCGCGCCTGGCCCGGCAGCTCGACCTGACCGCGGGCCGGTCGACGCCGCCGCGGCACCGCACGCTGCGTGCTGCGGTCGACTGGGGCTACGGGCTGCTCACCGGGCCCGAGCGGGCGGCGTTCCGGCGGTTGGCGGTCTTCGCCGACGGCGGCCCGCTCGACGCGGCCGAGCAGGTGGCCGCCGACCCGGCGGGCGACCCGCCGCACACCGCGGCGGAGGTCGCCGGCACGCTGTTCGAGCTGATCGAGCGCTCGTTCGTCACTCCCTCGTTCGGGGTCGACGACGCCCCGACCCGGTACACGATGTTGCAGGCGCTGCACGACTACGCCGCGGAACGGCTGGCCGAGTCGCCGGACGCCCCGGCGGCCCGCCGCCGCCACGCGCGGTGGTGCCGCGACCTCGCGGTACGCAGCGCCGAGTTCGGCGGTGACCTGCACGGCGAGCACCTGCGGGCGCTGCGGGCCGAGCAGGACAACCTGCGCGCCGCCCTGCGCTGGTGCCTCGGCCCGGCCGGCGACCCGGACCTCGCCCTGGTGATCGCCGCGTCGCTGTGGTGGTTCTGGTGGCTGACCGGCATGATCAGCGAGGGGCGGCAGTGGCTCGAACAGGCCCTCGCCGCGACCACCGACCGCCCGCGGGCGCAGCGGGCCGGCGCGTTGCGCGCGGCGGCCGCCCTGGCGCGCAGCGCCCACGACCTCGACGCCGCCCGCCGCTGGGGCGAAGAGGCGCTCGGGGCGGCGCGCGATCTGGGCGAGACGGCCGGCGTCGCCCGCGCCCTCAACGGACTCTGCATAACCGCCAACGCGCAGCGCGACCTCACCGCGTCGCTGCGCTTCGGCCGGGAGAGCCGGCGGCACGCCGAGCAGGCCGGCGACCCGCGGGGCATCGCCGCCGCGGCGAACAACGTCGGCGTCACCCTGCGCTGCCTCGACCGGCTCGACGAGGCGGCCACCGAGTTCGCCGAGGCGCTGGACCGGTTCGTGGCGGTGCGCGACCGCC
>Ga0164243_10004686_pt1 | contig 21279 bp, 23 predicted proteins | sample OricompcompostOP_FD_108781 | JGI IMG/M metagenome (GOLD analysis project Ga0164243, IMG submission 108781) | Organic Plus compost microbial communities from Emeryville, California, USA - Original compost - Organic plus compost (OP) | ecosystem: Engineered > Solid waste > Mixed feedstock >...
CGCCGACCTGCTTGAGCCACTGGGTGACGGTGCCCTCGGTGACGCTCTCACCGAGTTCGGGAAGTGTGACAGACGTTGCCATGATGTCCTCTGGGTTTCAGGCGTGCGAGTGGAGGGGCTTGCCGGCGAGGGCCAGCGCGGCCTCGCCAAGAGATTCGTTCTGGGTGGGATGTGCGTGGATGAACTGGGCCACGTCCTCGGGGTAGGCCTCCCAGTTCACGATCAGCGACGCCTCGCCGACCTGTTCGCCGAAGCGGGACCCGATCATGTGGACACCGACGATGGGTCCGTCCTTCTGACGGACGAGCTTGACGACCCCGGCGGTCTGCAGGATCTGGCTCTTGCCGTTGCCGCCAAGGCTGTACTCCTGCACCTCGACCTCACCGTACTTCTCGGTGGCCTGCGGCTCGGTGAGACCGACCGAGGCGATCTCGGGCTCGCAGTAGGTGACGCGCGGGATGCCCGAGTCGATGATCGGGGCCGGTGAGAGCCCGGCGATCTCCTCGGCGACGAAGATGCCGTGCGCGAAGCCGCGGTGCGCGAGCTGGAGGCCCGGCACCAGGTCGCCGACGGCGAAGACGTTCGCGACGTTGGTGCGCAGGCGCTCGTCCGTGGGGACCCAGCCCCGGTCGATCGTGATGCCCTGCTGCTCGAAGCCCAGGTTCGCGGTGTTAGGCCCGCGTCCGACGGCGACGAGCACCAGGTCGGTGTCGATCGACTCGCCGTTCTCGAGGGTGACGGTGACACCGGTGTCGGTCTGCTTGACGCCGCTGAACTTCACACCGGTCTTGAAGTTGATCTTGCGCTTGCGGAACGCACGCTCGAGGAGCTTGCCGAGCGAGGGATCCTCGAGCGGGATGAGCGAGGGGAGCGCCTCGATGATGGTGACGTCGGCGCCGAAGGACCGCCAGACGGAGGCGAACTCGACGCCGATGACGGAGCCGCCGATGATGACGACCTTCTCGGGCACCTCGCTCATGCCGAGGGCCTCGTCGCTCGTGATGACACGGCCGCCGATCTCAAGGCCGGGGAGCGAGCGGGCGTAGGAGCCGGTGGCGAGGACGAGGTTGTCACCGCTGTACTGCTGGCCGGCCACCTCCACGGTGCGGGGCCCGACGAGCTTGCCCTCGCCCTCGATGATCGTGACGCCGCCGGACTTCACCAGACCTTGCAGGCCCTTGTAGAGGCGGTCGATCACGCCGTCCTTGTAGGCGTTGACCTTCGACATGTCGATGCCTTCGAAGGTGGAGAGGACGCCGAAGGCCTCGCCCTCACGGGCGTTGTCGGCCACCTCGGCCGCGTGCAGCAGCGCCTTGGTCGGGATGCAGCCGTTGTGCAGGCAGGTGCCGCCGAGCTTGCCCTTCTCGACGATCGCAACGCTCTTGCCGAGCTGCACCGCGCGAAGAGCGCAGGCATATCCTCCACTGCCGCCGCCGAGAATCAAGATGTCGAAGTTGTTGCCGGCGCCGTCCGCCACTATGGCCTCCCGTGTGGATGTCCTTCGGCGTTCATCTTGTCACTTCGCTCTTCCCCGTTGCCAGTGGGGTTGACGCTGATGACCACCCCATCGGGCACACTGGGTGCATGGCTCTGTTCAGGCGGCGCAAAGCGCGCACCGAAGCGGGCGCTGCCGTGTCGGACCGCCATGCGAGCCGTGCCGATCTCGACCAGCTTCGGGAGTTCGCCAGCTCGCGTACCGGGGTCGAGGCATTCGTCGAGCCGCAGACGTCCGTCACGCAGACGACGCTCCTGCTGGTGGCATCCGACGGCGAGTGGACCCGACGTCGTGTCGAGTCGCCTGTGGCTGCCGCCGCCTTCGCTCGCAAGCTCGGCATCCCGTGCTACGACACGAACCGGGTCGGCTACCCGCAGCGCATGCGTGACTACAACGTCCAGCGCGCGAACGCCGCCCCTGCCGGCACCGTGGCGGCATCCACGCGCCGGCACTCGCCCCAGCAGCTGGCGGCGATCATGACCCTCGAGTCCATCGCGAAAGTCGACCCGCTGCCCAACGACCCGAGCCGCGACGACCTCGTCCGCCTCTGGCGACGCGCCCGCTCCGCGGCGCATCCCGATCGCCGTGCCGGCGACCGCACCCAGTGGGACAAAGTCGAGGACTCCGCCCGCGCCCTCGGCCTCGACAGCGACTGACACTGTCCGATCGCGCTCCGCGCCGTGTCAGGCGGTGAGGTCGCGGGCGAGCTGGACGAGGGTGCGGACGCTCGCGCCGGTGCCGCCGGTCGGGGTGTAGTCATAGGCCGAGCCGTCGTTGAAGGCCGGGCCCGCGATGTCGAGGTGGGCCCAGGTCGTCTCGCCCACGAACTCGCGCAGGAAGGCCGCCGCGTACAGGGCGCCGCCGTACGGCTTCGGATTGTGCTGGCGCAGGTCGCCCACGGGCGCCGAGCGCACGACGCTGCGCATCTCCTCGACGATCGGCAGCGGCCACATCGACTCGCCGCTCGACGTCGCCGCGGCGAAGACCCGGTCGCGGAAGTCGTCGTCGTTGGCCATGATGCCGGCGGTGCGTGTGCCCAGGGCGATCATGCAGGCCCCGGTGAGCGTCGCGACGTCGACGATGCGGTCGGCCTTCGCCTCGACGGCGAGCGCCAGGCCGTCGGCCAGCACCAGGCGTCCCTCGGCGTCGGTGTTGTGCACCTCGACGGTGGAGCCGTTGCGCATCGTGAGCACGTCCCCCGGACGGGTCGCGCCGCCGCTGGGCATGTTCTCGGCGATGCAGACGAAGGTCGTCAGCTTGATCGGCAGACCGAGGCGGGCGATCGCGACCGTGGCGGCGACGACCGCGGCGGCACCGGCCATGTCCATCTTCATGGTCTGCATCGAGGCGCCGGGCTTGATCGACAGGCCTCCGGAGTCGAAGGTGATGCCCTTGCCGACCAACGACAGGTGCGTCGTGGCGTTCGGCGGGTCGTACGTCAGCGTGACGAGTCGCGGGGGAGCGTCGGAGCCGCGTCCGACCCCGAGGATGCCGCCGCACTTCTCACGGGCGAGGCGCTTCTCGTCCCAGACGCTCACCGAGACGACGTCGCCGGCGAAGGCATCGATCGCCTTGGCGAAGGCCGGCGGACGCAGGTCGCCGGGAGGGGTGTTGACCCAGTCGCGAGCGATGTTGACCGACTCGGCGAGCGTGGCCGCCTGCTCGACCGCGCGTTGCACCGTGCTCTGCCGGGCGAGCGAGGTCAGGATCGCGACTGACGTGACCGAAGTCTTCTTCTCCTTCTTCTGCTTGGCCTTCGCGCCCTTCTTCGCCGACGACTTGTAGGTGTCGTAGCGGTAGGCGCTCAGGTGCACACCCTCGGCGATGGCCACGGCCCCGGCCTCGTCGGTCGGATCGAACGCCACCGCGACGGACGCGGACGACCTGACGGCGCGGACGCCGCGGGCCGCCGCCCGGCGAAGGTCCTCAGGGCTGGCATCGGCGGGCAGGGCGACCGCGACGACCAAGGGAGCCTTGACGAGGCCGCCGGACGGGAACGTCACCGTCTGGTCCTCGGCGCCGGTGAAGCCCATGAGGCCGAGGACGTCGGCGAGCTCACCCGTATCGTCATCGGGGCGGATTCCCAGGACGAGGGCATCGGCGCGGGCAGTGGTCGGCTTCGACGTGCTGACGGAGACATCGGGCATGGGCTCACTGTAGTCAGAGCGAGGTCGCGCTCGTTATAGGTTGACGCCCATGGATCTGCTCCACTCGCCGCTGCACGACCGCCACGTCGCCCTCGGCGCCAAGCTCGCGGAGTTCGGTGGCTGGAACATGCCGCTGGAGTACGCGGGTGGCGGTGTGCTCGCCGAGCACAAGGCGGTTCGTGAGGCAGTCGGCCTCTTTGACGTCAGCCACCTGGGCAAGGCACTCGTGCGTGGCACGGGCGCCGCGGCGTTCGTCGACACCTGCCTGACCAACGACCTGGGCCGCATCGCCCCGGGCCAGGCGCAGTACACGCTGTGCTGCGACGAGTCCGGGGGCACGGTCGACGATCTGATCGTCTACCTGCGCAGCGAGTTCGAGGTCTTCCTGATCCCCAACGCCGCCAACACCGCCGCGGTCGTCGAGCGGCTCGCCGCCGCCGCGCCCGACGGGGTCGAGGTCACCAACCAGCACCGCGACTTCGCCGTGCTGGCCGTGCAGGGGCCGCTCAGCGACGAGGTGCTCACCTCGCTCGGCCTGCCGGTCGACCACTCCTACATGTCCTTCTCCGACGGAACGGTGGCCGGGCACGAGGTCACCGTGTGTCGCACGGGCTACACGGGGGAGCGGGGCTACGAGCTCGTCGTCCCCGCAGCCGTGGCCGAGGAGGTCTGGGACGCCGTGATGGCCGCCGGCGAGCCGCATGGCATCCGGGCGTGTGGCCTCGGCGCGCGCGACACGTTGCGGACCGAGATGGGCTACCCGCTGCACGGGCACGAGCTGTCCGCCAAGATCAGCCCCGTCATGGCACGCGCCGGCTGGGCGGTCGGCTGGGCCAAGCCGACCTTCTGGGGCAAGGACGCCCTCGAGCGTCAGCGTGCCGAGAAGTCGGTGCCGCTCGTCCGGGGACTGGTCGCCGAGGGCCGCGGCATCCCGCGCCCTGGCATGGCCGTGCACGACGAGTCGGGAGCCGAGCTGGGCGAGGTCACCTCGGGCACCTTCTCACCGACGCTGCGCAAGGGCATCGCGCTGGCGCTGATCGACCGCTCCGTGGTCGACGGCGCCACCGTCACGGTCGACGTGCGGGGGCGGGCCGAGAGGTTCACGCTCACCGCGCCGCCGTTCGTGGCACCCTCGACCAAGGAGGTATGACCTGTGAACTGGACATGGACGTTCGAGAATGCTGACGGTGACGTGATCGGTCGGTCCGAGGGCTTCGAGAGCCGGGGCGACGCCGAGTCGTGGGTCGGCGAGGCGTTCGGCGACCTGCTCGGCGACGGGGTCGAGCAGGTGCGGCTCTTCGACGGCGACACCGAGGTCTACGGACCGATGTCCCTCCACGCCGGCTGACCGGCAGGGGTCAGTAGCGCTCGGGGAGGGTGGCGCCGCGGGCGATCTGCGGCTTCGGCAGGCGGAAGCGCCGCATCTGCGTGCTGCGCAACACCGAGTACGCCGTGGTGCCCTTGACCTCGCTCGGCGAGAAGCGCCGACGGATCGCGCGGCGCAGGCCGCGCACGAGCAGGATCTCGTCGATCACGGTGGCCACGATCATGACTGCCCACAGGGGGTAGATGATCGCCTCGCTCCAGGACGTCCGGATGAACGTCAGCAGGAGGATCACGACCAGCGCGGGCAGCATGAACTCGGCGACGTTCCAGCGGCGGTCGACGAAGTCGCGGCAGAAGTGCCGGACGGGGCCGCGGTCGCGGGCAGGCAGGTACTTGTCGCTGCCTCCGCCCCGCAGGGCCTCGTTCTGTTTCACCCGCACCGACTCGCGGGCGGCGCGATCGCGCTTGGACTGCTCGCGGCGCGTCATCGGCACCTTCATCTGGGCCTTGCGCATCGCTTCGGCTTCCTTGCGACTGGGGGTCGCCCGGCCCTTGCCACCATTGTCGTCTACCACGCGCATGACCCTACCCGTAGGCTGGAGCGCATGAGCATCGGCAAGCGCATCGCCCGCATCGTCCGCGGGTGGCGCCGCGGCGGCGCCTCCGACGTCGCGGCTCTCAAGGCCTCGCTCGACGACATCCACCGCACGCAGCTCGACCAGCTGCAGAACATGCGCCGCAGCGTCGCCGACATCGCCACGAGCCGCAAGCGCGTCGAGCTCCGCCTGGCGGGCCTGCGCCAGCAGCTCGACGAGCTCGACGCCAACGCGCGCAAGGCGGTCGACGACGGCGACGACGACCTCGCCCGCTCGGCGCTGACCCGCAAGGTCGCGCTCGAGAAGTCGGAGGCCGACCTCTCCGAGCGCCATGGCGCCCTCGAGGCCGAGGAGAGCAAGCTCGAGTCGATCGCGGTCGAGCTGCAGACCCAGATCGAGGACCTCCGCCTCCGCAAGGACACCCTCTCGGCCCGCTACACCGCGGCGACCGCACGCACCGAGATCACCAGCGCCAGCCGTGGCATCTCGTCCCAGATGGGCGAGGTCGGCCAGGCCATCGCCGCGGCCGAGCGCCACACCCGCGAGCTCGAGGCGCGCGCCGACGCTGTCGACGAGCTCGTGGCCGACGGCGTCATCACCCGACCGGGCGAGGACGACGCCGACGCCTTCGACCGCCGGCTCGCCTCTCTGAGCGACCCCACAGAGGTCGATCGCCAGCTCGACGCCCTCGTCACCCGACCGAACGGAGACCGCCGTGGCCCGGACCAGGTTCAGGAGTGACGGCGGCCTGACCCTCCGCATGGGCGCGGTCGGGCTGGGCCTCGGAGCGCTCTACGTTGCGTTCGGCGTTGTGCTCATCTCGTACTCCAACATGGCCGTGGGCCTCATCGTGACGCTCGGCATGGCCTGGGGGCAGTGGTTCTTCTCCGACACCCTCGCCATGAAGTCCATCGGTGCCCAGGCGGTCGCGCCCGAGCAGGCCCCGCAGCTGCACGCGATGATCGACCGGCTCTGCGCATTGGCCGACATGCCGAAGCCGCGGGTCGCCGTGGCGGTCACCGACATGCCCAACGCCTTCGCCACCGGACGATCGCCCAAGCACTCCACCGTGTGCGTCACGACCGGCATCATGCAGCGACTAGACGCCGACGAGCTCGAGGGCGTCCTGGCCCATGAGCTGGCCCACGTGGCCAACCGCGACGTCTCGATCATGACCGTGGCCTCGTCCCTCGGGCTGCTGGCGGGCTTCATCACCCGATGGGGGATGTTCTTCGGTGGCGGGGGCAACCGTGACAGCAAGAACAACGGCAACAGCGTCCCGTTCATCGTGGTCCTGCTCGTCAGCATGGTGGTGTACTTCGTCAGCTTCCTGCTCACCCGCGCGCTGTCGCGCTACCGCGAGCTGAGCGCCGACCGCACGGGCGCCTACCTCACCGGCAAGCCGTCCAAGCTCTCCTCGGCGCTGGTCAAGATCTCCGGCGACATGGCCCGCATCCCGAACCGCGACCTGCGCGAGGCCCAGTCCATGAACGCCTTCTTCATCGCCCCGGCCCTCAACCGCGAGTCGGCCGGTGCGCTGTTCTCGACGCACCCGCCGCTCCAGCAGCGTCTCGACCAGCTCGCCCGTGTCGGGGCCGAGCTGTCCGAGCAGGTCTGAGATGGGCTTCCTCGACTCCATCCTGGGACGCAGCCGTCCACCGCAGGCCGATCTCGACGTCCTGTTCTCGGTGCCGCAGGCCGCGCTCTCCCTGGAGTCGCACGGCTACCGGTTCGCCGGCCAGGGTGCGGTCTGCTTTCGGGTCGCCGAGGGTGCCGCCTTCACGACGGTCGAGACCGAGGTGCGGGGCCTGATCTCCACGGACGCCGGCACGACGGTCGAGCAGGTCGACGACTCCTACGGCTTCCGCTGGCTCTCGGTGACGGCACCGCAGGACGATGTCACGGGCCTCGTCACGTCGCTGCACGCCGTCAACTCCTCGCTCACCGATGCCGGCTTCGGCTCGGCGCTGCTGTGCTCGACGGTCACGTTCGTCGCGAGCGACGACCGGCGAATCGCCTTGGTCTACCTCTACAAGCGCGGCACGTTCTATCCCTTCGTGCCAGCTGGTGGAGACCACCGCGACAACGCCCTCGAGCTGCAGGTCAAGGTGATCGTCGCCGACGACGTGCCGGTCGAGGCCGACCTCTCGCGCTGGCTCGCGATCTGGGGTGCTCCGGGCCTCTAGCCGCCGGTGCGGTCGCGATAGGTTGGACGCGTGACGTTCGACAACCTGACCCGTGACCAGATTGAGCAGCTCCAGCGCGAGCAGGAGAGTGCCTACGAGGCTCTCCAGGCCGCCGGCCTCACGCTCGACATCACGCGTGGCAAGCCCTCTCCCGAGCAGCTCGACCTCTCCAACGCGATGCTGTCGCTGCCCGGCGACGACTTCCGCGACGCCTCGGGCATCGACACCCGCAACTACGGCGGCCTGACCGGCCTCATCGAGCTGCGGCAGATCTTCGCCGAGATCCTGCAGGCTCCCGTCGAGCAGGTGCTCGCCGCCGACAACGCCAGCTTGGCGCTCATGCACGACAATCTCGTGTTCGCGCTGCTGCACGGCGTGCCGGGCTCCGACCGCCCCTGGAGCAAAGAGGAGACGGTGCGCTTCGTGTGCCCGTCACCCGGCTACGACCGGCACTTCGCCCTGTGTGAGGCGCTCGGCATCGAGATGATCACCGTCGACATGCTCGACGACGGCCCCGACATGGCTCAGGTCCGGGCGGCCGTCGCCGATCCGTCCGTCAAGGGCATGTGGCTCGTGCCCACCTACGCCAACCCGACGGGGGCAGTCGTCAGCGAGGCGATCGCCGCCGAGCTCGCCGCGATGGACACCGCCGCACCCGACTTCCGCATCCTGTGGGACAACGCCTATGCGGTGCATCACCTCACCGCCGAGCACACCAAGACGGCCGACATCCTGGGCCTGGCCGCGGCGTCGGGTCACCCCGACCGGCCGCTCGTGTTCGCCTCGACGTCCAAGATCACCTTCGCCGGAGCGGGTGTCAGCTTTCTGGCCGGCTCGCCCGACAACGTCGCCTGGTACCAGCGGCACGTGTCCAAGCGCACGATCGGCCCCGACAAGGTCAACCAGCTGCGTCACGTCCGTCACCTCGGCGACGTCAACGGCGTCCACGCGCTCATGGACGCCCACCGCGCCATCCTCGAGCCCAAGTTCGCCATCGTTCTCGACACGCTGCAGACGAGGCTCGCCGCCTACGACGTGGCCACGTGGACGACCCCCAAGGGTGGCTACTTCGTCAGCCTCGACGTCGTCGACGGCACCGCCTCGCGGGTGGTGGCCCTCGCCAAGGAGGCCGGCATCGCCCTGACGCCTGCCGGCTCCTCCTTCCCGTACGGACGTGACCCGCGCGACCGCAACATCCGCATCGCCCCCTCGTTCCCGAGCACCGACGACCTCGCCACCGCGATGGACGGCCTCGCGACGTGTGTGCTGCTCGCGGCCACCGAGAAGCTCCTGGCGGGCTGACGGCGCCGACGTGCGAGTACTCATTGCGCCCGATGCCTTCGCCGGCACCCTCACGGCACCCGAGGCGGCTCGTGCGATCGCCGAGGGCTGGCTCCGTCGCGCCCCCCTCGACGAGCTCACCCTGGCCCCGATGGCAGACGGCGGCGAGGGCTTCGTCGACGTGCTGCACGAGGCGCTCGGCGGCGAGCTGCTCGTCACCAGCGCCCCCGGCCCCCTGGGTGTCGAGGTGCCCGTCACAGTGCTGCGGGTCGGCACCACGACCCACGTCGAGAGCGTGCAGGTCTGCGGGCCGGGGCTGCTCGACGCACCCGACCCCTGGCACGCCTCGTCGGTCGGTGTGGGCACCGCCATCGCGGTCGCCCTCGACGGCGGGGCGCGCCATGTGGTGGTCGGGCTCGGCGGCAGCGCATCGCTGGACGGGGGAGCGGGCCTGCTCCATGCCCTGGGCGCCACGGCCGACGTCCCCCTCGACCAGGGTCCTGAGGGGCTGCGGGGCATCACCCATCTCGATCTCGAGCCGGCCCGCGCGCGTCTCGGCGATGCCCGGCTGACCATCGCTGCCGACGTCACGCTCCCGCTGTTGGGGATGTTCGGGGCTGCGCGCACGTCCGGTGCTGACCACGGGCTCGACGACTCCCAGGTGCTCTCCCTCGACGCCGTGCTCGACAGCCTCGTCGTGGCCGCCTGCGGCACTGCACCCTCCGAGCGGCGCATCGCAGAGGCCAAAGGAGCCGGTGCTGCAGGCGGTGCCGGATTCGCGCTGCTGCTGCTCGGCGGCATCGTCGCCTCGGGCATCGGCCTCGTCGCCGACGCCACCGGCTTCGACGAACAGGCGTCCGCGCATGACCTGGTGGTCACGGGCGAGGGCACCTTCGACCACACGTCCCGCGCGGGCAAGGTCGTCTTCGGCGTCGCCGAGCGGGCGGCGGCGGCGGCGCGCCCCTGCATCGTCCTGGCCGGTCACGTCACGGTCGGCTCACGCGAACGGCGGGCGATGGGGGTCGAGTCCGCCTATGCCATCGACGACCTGGTGTCGCCCGAGGTCGCGGTCGGCGACGCGCACGTCTCGCTCGCCGCACTCGCCGAGCGTGTGGCACGTTCGTGGTCACGCCAGTAGCGGCGTACGATGGAATGAACACGCCGCGTTGTGCGTTGACCAGCGTGACGAGCCCCACGACCCGGGAGTTGAGACCATGACAGTCGAGACCGATCAGTCCACCAGCACCACCGCCACCACGCCCGACGGCATCACGCTGTCCGCCGGTGCCGCGGGCAAGGTCAAGAGCCTGCTCGAACAGGAAGGCCGCGACGACCTCGCGCTGCGCATCGCCGTACAGCCCGGCGGCTGCTCAGGCCTGCGCTACCAGCTCTTCTTCGACGAGCGCTCGCTCGACGGCGACGAGATCCGCGAGTTCGACGGCGTCAACGTCGTCGTCGACCGGATGAGCCTGCCCTACCTGCACGGCGCGACGATCGACTTCGTCGACACGATCGAGAAGCAGGGCTTCACGATCGACAACCCGATGGCCACCGGCTCGTGCGCCTGCGGCGACTCGTTCCACTGATCCACCTCACTTCGACGACGGCCCCCTGCGACGCAGGGGGCCGTCGTCGTATCCTGTCCGGGTGCATATCGCCGTAGCCGGATCGATCGCCACTGACCACCTGATGACGTTCACGGGGAGGTTCGCCGATTCGCTCGTCCCCGACCAGCTCGACAAGATCGCTCTGTCGTTCCTGGTCGACGACCTCGACATCCGACGAGGGGGGTGCGCCGCGAACATCGCGTTCGGCCTGGCGCAGCTCGGCCACAGCCCGTTGCTGGTGGCATCCGTGGGCCGCGACTTCGACGAGCTCGGGTACCGCACCTGGCTCCAGGACGCCGGCATCGACTGCAGCCGCCTGCACGTGTCGGACACCCGCCACACGGCGCGCTGCACCATCACGACCGACGAGTCGCATGCGCAGATCGTGACCTTCTACGCCGGTGCCATGGCCGAGGCACGTGAGATCGACGTCGCCGCCCTGCACGCCGAGACGGGCTTCGACCTCCTGCTCGTCGGACCCGACGACCCCGAGGGCATGTTGCGCCACACCCGCGCCTGCCGCGAGCACCAGATCCCCTTCGCCGCCGACCCGTCGCAGCAGCTGGCCTGGGCCGACGGAGAGCTCATCCGCGAGCTCATCGACGGGGCCGCGTACCTGTTCAGCAACGACTACGAGGCGGCCCTCATCGAGCAGAAGACCGGCTGGTCGTCCGATGAGGTGCAGCGCCACGTCGGCACCCGTGTCGTGACCCACGGCAAGGACGGCGTCGTGGTGCACCCCGCCGAGGGCGAGTCGATCAACGTCAAGGCGATCGAGGGCGTCGTGGCCCTCGACCCGACAGGGGTCGGTGACAGCTTCCGCGCGGGGTTCCTGGCCGCGGTCGCCGCCGACCTCGACCTCACCCGCGCCGCTCAGATCGGCTGTGCGGTGGCCGCCAGCGTCGTCGAGACCAAGGGCACGCAGGAGTACGTCTTGGGCCGCGACGGCTTCCTCAAGAGGTTCGCCTGGGCCTACGGCGACGCCGCCGCGGCCGAGGTCGATGCAGCCCTGGTACTGGCATGACAACGGTTGTGCAACACAGGCCTACCTCACCGCTGTGTGAGGCACCCGCTGGAGTAGGGTTCTGATGTCATACGGACGTGGACGTGAGTCAGAAAGGCGCCTCGTGGGTCGGATGAAGTTGGCGTGTCTTGCCATGCTCGCAATCGTGTTGAGCGGTTGTTCCCCCGTCGACAAGTCGGACGTGATGCGTCTGGCACTGCCCATTGCGGGCAGTGATCGCACGGACACCATGTGGAACTTGTGGCTCGGCGCGTGGATTGCCGTGCTCGTGGTCTTCGTGGTGGTCTTCGCGCTCATCGTGTGGCCGGCGATCCGCTACCGCCGCAAGAGCGACGACGAGGTTCCCGTGCAGGTGCGGTACAACCTGCCGATCGAGGCGCTGTACACCTTCGCGCCGCTCATCATCGTCGCGGTGTTCTTTTACCACACGGTCACAGCGCAGAACGACATGCTCAAGAAGGTCGACAACCCCGAGCACACGGTCGAGGTCATCGGCAGCAAGTGGCAGTGGGCGTTCAACTACCTCGACGAGACCGCCACCACGGGCGACGACGTGTTCGACGTCGGCACCCCCGAGGATCCGGCCGAGCTCTGGCTTCCGGTCGACGAGTCCGTGCGCTTCGACCTGAAGTCGCCCGACGTCATCCACTCCTTCTGGATCCCTGAGTTCTACTTCAAGATGGACGTCGTCCCGGGCAAGGTGAACTCCTTCGACCTGACGCCGACGCGTGAGGGCGTCTTCACGGGCCGATGCGCCGAGCTGTGTGGCCTCTACCACTCGCGGATGATCTTCAAGGTCCACGTCGTCCAGCGTGACGAGTACGACCAGCACCTCGCAGAGCTTCAGGACAGCGGTCAGGTCGGCGCGCCGGTCGGCGCCAAGGAAGCCGACACGGTCGCTGGACTCAATGAGAACGGAGAAGAAGGCTGATGGCGACCACCGCCGCGTTCGATGAGGGCCAAGCAGCCTCACGCGCCGTCGACAAGCCGCTCGGTGTGCGTATCGTCCGCATCCTGACGTCGACCGATCACAAGGTGATCGGCAACCTCTACCTCATCACCTCGTTCGTCTTCTTCATCATCGGCGGCATTCTCGCGCTGCTCATCCGTGCCGAGCTGGCACAGCCGGGTATGCAGATCGTCGACGACGAGACGTACAACCAGCTGTTCACGATGCACGGCACGATCATGCTGTTGATGTTCGCGACGCCGCTGTTCTTCGGCTTCGCGAACGCGCTGATGCCGCTGCAGATCGGCGCGCCCGACGTCGCGTTCCCGCGTCTGAACATGTTCAGCTACTGGCTGTACCTGTTCGGCAGCACGATCGTGGTCAGCGGCTTCTTCATGCCGGGCGGCGCCGCCAGCTTCGGCTGGTTCGCCTACGCCCCGCTCAGCGACTCGGTGAACTCACCCGGGCTCGGCGGTGACCTCTGGGTCATGGGCCTGTACATGTCGGGCCTCGGCACGATCCTGGGCAGCGTCAACTTCGTCACCACGATCTTCACCATGCGCGCACCGGGCATGACGATGTTCCGGATGCCGATCTTCGTCTGGAACACGCTCGTCACGAGCCTCCTCGCGCTGATCGCCTTCCCGATCTTCGCCGCGGCGCTGCTCTCGCTGGCCGCCGACCGCATGCTGGGCGCGCACGTCTTCGACGCCGCCAACGGCGGCCCGATCCTGTGGCAGCACCTGTTCTGGTTCTTTGGGCATCCCGAGGTCTACATCATCGCGCTGCCGTTCTTCGGCATCATCACCGAGATCTTGCCGGTCTTCAGCCGCAAGCCGGTGTTCGGCTACGTCGGCCTCGTCGCCGCGACGCTCATGATCGCGGCCCTCTCGGTCGCGGTCTGGGCCCACCACATGTTCGTCACGGGCGCCGTCGACCTTGCGTTCTTCTCGTTCATGACCTTCCTGATCGCGGTGCCGACAGGAGTCAAGTTCTTCAACTGGATAGGCACGATGTGGGGGGGATCTCTGTCTCTGGACACCCCCCTGCTCTTCTCGCTCGGCTTCCTCACGACCTTCCTCTTCGGTGGTCTGACGGGTGTCATCCTGGCCTCGCCGGCCCTCGACTTCCAGCTCTCCGACAGCTACTTCGTGGTGGCGCACTTCCACTACGTGGTCTTCGGCACGGTGGTGTTCGCGATGTTCGCGGGCTTCTACTACTGGTGGCCGAAGCTCACCGGACGGATGCTCGATGAGAAGCTCGGCAAGATCCACTTCTGGCTGCTGTTCATCGGCTTCCATCTGACCTTCCTCGTCCAGCACTGGCTGGGTGTCGAGGGCTTCCCGCGCCGCTACGCCGACTACGGACCCACCGACGGGTTCACGACCCTCAACGAGATCTCCTCGGTCGGTGCGTTCCTGCTCGGCGCCTCGACGCTGCCGTTCTTCTACAACGTCTGGAAGACCCGCAAGGCTCCGCTCGTCGGCCTGGACGATCCGTGGGGATGGGGTCGCTCGCTCGAGTGGGCCACGTCCTCGCCGCCGCCGCGTCACAACTTCGTGTCGCTGCCGCGCATCCGCTCCGAGAGCCCGGCGTTCGACCTGCACCACCCCGACCTGGCGCGCCTCGAGCTGGCCGACAACCCCGGTGAGACGTCACGCTTCGCTGATGCGCCCGACGTCAACGGCAAGGCCGAGAACGTGGCCGAGGCCGGAACCGACGACACGAAGGGCACTGACCGATGAAGGCCGAGCTCTGGACCATCGCTGGGTGCGGAATCTTCTTCGCGCTCATCTCGCCGATCTACTGGGTGCTGACCAAGGACCCCACCGGCACCACGGCGCTCGTCATGACGACGCTGCTCTGCGCGCTGCTGGGCTTCTACCTGGCTGTTGTCGCTCGGCAGATCTCGGCACGTCCTGAGGACCGGAGCGACGGCGAGATCGCCGAGGGCGCTGGCGAGCAGGGCTTCTTCCCGCCCTACAGCTGGTGGCCGCTCTTCTGCGCCATGGCCTTCGGCGTCTGCGTGCTGGGTGTCGTCTTCGGCTGGTGGCTGTTCATCATCGGTGTGGCCTTCGGCGCTGTCGCGCTCTGCGGCTGGATCTTCGAGTACTACCGGGGTGTGCACGCACACTGAGCCTCGTGCTCGCCCGGCCGGCGCCTAACGCTGCGCGTCGCCGGCCAGCCGTCGCTTGAAACGCCGGTGCGCCGCCTGCTTCGACACTCCGAGGGAGGCGGCGATGCCGTCCCAGCTGATGCCTTGCTCACGCGCCTGCAGCACGTGGTAGTACTCCTGACGGGCCAGCTCCTGCTGTTGGCTCGCCAAGGCGCGTAGGGCCGTCAGATGGTGACGGGGTCCGTCGGGAGCGGCTCCATTGCTCGTCTTCACGTCCATGGGCCCACCGTGGCACGCAACACGCCGCTGGTCAACATGTGTTGACGTCGAGATTCGTCGCCTGGACTGCTTACACTGTCGTGGTGAAGCCTCGGTACCCCCTGACAGCCCTCGCCGGAGCCCTCGTGCTCGTGCTGCCGGCCTGCACCGCCTCCGACGGCGGTTCCTCCAAGCCAGCCGCTGTGCGCGAGCCCCTGAGTCTCGTCTCGAACGTCGCGGACGGCACCGATGGTGTCGGCATCGACACCCTGGTGTCGCTCGCCATCAGCCACGGCACGCTCGACCAGGCGACCCTCGTCGGCGACGACAAGTCGACGATCAATGGCACGGTGGCCGGCGGCCGCTGGATCGCCGCCCAGCGTCTCGAGCCCGGCACCTCCTACACGTTGCGTGCGAGCGGAACCGGCGAGGACGGGGAGAAGACCGCGGTGTCGTCCTCCTTCTCCACCGCCGACGTCGCCCTCGACCACCAGACGTATCCCTCGGTCGCACCGCTCCAGGGCGAGACGGTCGGGGTGGGCATGCCGGTCATCGTGATGTTCGACCTTCCGGTCGAGAACAAGGCCCTGTACGAGCGCAGCATGAGCGTGACGGCCAACAACCCCGTCGAGGGCAGCTGGTACTGGCTCAGCGACCGCGAGGCGCACTTCCGCCCGAAGACCTACTGGACTGCGGGCACCGACGTGCGGGTACACCTCGAGCTGAACAGCCTGCCGGCCGGCAACGGCATCTTTGGCCAGCAGGACCAGGACATCCGGTTCAAGGTCGGCCGAGCGGTGGTCACCAAGGTCGACGTCAGTGCCCACACGATGGCTGTCAGCATCAACGGCAAGCAGGTCCGCACGATGCCGGTCACCACCGGCAAGGCGGGCAACGAGACCCGTCAGGGCACCAAGGTCGTCATGGAGCGGCTGCCGTCGGTCGACATGGACGCCGCGACCACCGGTGTCGATGAGGACGACCCGGACTACTACAACCTCAGCGATGTCAAGTGGGCCATGCGGCTGACCAACTCGGGGGAGTTCATCCACGCCGCGCCATGGTCGGAGGGCTCGCAGGGTCTGGCGAACGTCAGCCACGGCTGCACGGGGCTCAGCACCGCCAACGCGAAGTGGCTCTTCGACCAGTCCAAGCGCGGTGATGTCGTCGAGTACGTCCACAGCCCCCGTTCCCTCGAGGACCACAACGGCTGGACCGACTGGAACATGTCCTGGGACGACTGGCAGCGCGGCTCGGCGTTGCCGTCCTGACACGAGGTCGCCTCAGTTCCCAGCAACGTGAGAGGGCCCTGGATCCAGGTGGATCCAGGGCCCTCTCGTCACCCCTGACGGGGGAGCGGCAGATCAGTGCGACTTGGGGATGCCTGACTCCGAGACGCCGAGGAAGTCCTCGCCGAGCTCGGCCGGGTGACCGTCGTACTCGCCATGGTGCTCGTTCGCGTGCTCGACGTCCTCGACGGTGGGCTTGTCGACCGCGCCATCGAAGTAGAACGCCCGGGCACGTGCCTTGAGCTTGGCCGCACGTCCGTGCGGTGCCGCGACCCCGTTGACGTCCGTCTCGGCCGGGGCCTCGAGGACTGGCAGTCGGTCGTGCGTCGTGAGCGTGTACTGGGCGCTCTCGGGCAGCGGGGCGTGTCGCTCGCTGAAGCCGCCATCGGGCGAACGCTCGATGATGCCCGTCTCGTAGCCGTGCAGGATGCGCTCGGTGTCGGCCCGCTGGAGCGCGATGCAGATGCGCTTCGTGATGATGAACGCGGCGATCGGCAGCAGCAGCCAGGCGAATCGACAGACCCACGTGATGGCGTTGATGCTCATGCCGAACTGCGTGGCGATGATGTCGTTGCCGCCGGCGATCCAGAAGACGCCGTACATCGTCATGCCGGCAACACCGAAGGCGGTGCGGACGGGGGCGTTGCGCGGACGCTCGAGCAGATGATGCTCGCGCTTGTCGCCGGTGATGGCACGCTCGACGAACGGCCAGGCGCCCAGGACGGTGAACAGGACACCCATCAGCAGGACGGCAGGGACGAAGACGTTCCAGCTCCAGGTGTAGTTGAAGAAGGTGCTCTCCCAGTTGGGCATGATGCGCACCGCGCCCTCGACGAAGCCCATGTACCAGTCTGGCTGCGAGCCGGCTGTGACCTCTGAGGGGTTGTACGGACCGTACGTCCATACCGGGTTGATCTGCACGAGTGCACCCATGAGCGCCGTGAAGCCGAAGACGATGAAGAAGAATCCACCGGCCTTGGCCGCGTACACGGGGAGCATCGGGTAGCCGACGACGTTCTTCTCGGTACGTCCGGGGCCAGGCCACTGCGTGTGCTTGTGGTAGACGAGCAGCAGCATGTGGGCCGCGATCAGGCCCAGCAGCAGTGCCGGGATGAGCAGGATGTGCGCCATGTAGAGGCGGGGGATGATGACGTCGCCGGGGAACTCGCCACCGAAGATGAAGAACTCGATGTACGAGCCGACGATCGGGATGGAGCGAATCAGGCCGTCGACGAATCGCAGCCCGGTGCCCGAGAGCAGGTCGTCGGGGAGCGAGTAGCCCGCGAAGCCTTCGACGAGGCCCATGCTGAGCAGGCCGATGCCGATGAGCCAGTTGATCTCGCGGGGCTTGCGGTACGCGCCCGTGAAGAACACACGCAGCATGTGGATGATCATCGCGGCGATGAACAGCGCCGCGGCCCAGTGGTGGATCTGCCGCATGAGCAGGCCGCCACGGATGTCGAAGGAGATGTGGAGCGTCGAGGCGTAGGCCTGCGACATCTCGACACCGCGCAGGGGAGCGTACGAGCCGGTGTACTCGATCTCGCCCATCGAGGGCTGGAACCAAAGCGTCAGGACGACACCGCTGAGCAGCAGGACGACGAAGCTCCACAGGGCGATCTCGCCGAGCATGAACGACCAGTGCTCGGGGAAGACCTTGCGCAGGTTCTTCTTGGCGACACCAGCGAGGCCGAGGCGCTCGTCGAGCCAGCCGACCGGGCCGGCGGCCTTCTTGCCGAGTCCGGTCTTCTCGATGTCGGTGTACTCGTAGTTGCTCATGCCGAATCACCAAGCTTCTTCTGATCGCGGGCAAGCTCGGGATAGCTGGGCGCCACGATCTCGGGAAAGTCGCTCATCGCGATGAGGTACCCCTCGGAGTCTACGCCGAGCGGCAGCTGCGGGAGCGGACGGTGGGCGGGGCCGAAGATGACCTTGCCGTTGTCGGCGAGGTCGAACGTCGACTGGTGGCAGGGGCACAGCAAGTGGTGCGTCTGCTGCTCCCAGAGGCTGATCGGGCAGCCGACGTGGGTGCAGATCTTGGAGAAGCACAGGATGCCGTCGACACCCCAGTTCTCACGGCCCTTGGACGGGGTGATGTCCTCGGGGCGCATCCGCACCATGATGACGGCGGCCTTGGCCTTGGCGGCGAGGGCATCGGCGCCGTGCAGCACCTTCTCGCCCTCCTCGTCGACGTCGAACAAGATGGCCGGCTCGGCGTTGACGAGCTGACCGACCTCGACGTCGGCGGGCTTGATCGGCAGTCCGGAGACGTCGTTGACGACCCGCATGCCCTTGGCCCAGACGGTGTTGGCGTGCCCGTAGGGGAGCGGACCGAGGTCGCGCAGCATCACCACGGCAGGCAGCGCGAGCGCGCCCATGGCGCCGAGGAGGCTGTTGCGGATGAGCGGCCGGCGGCCGAAGCCCGACTCCTCGATGCCCGCATTGATGTCCTTCATGACCGCGTAGCGATCCTCTTCCGAGGACGCCGCGGGGTGGCGCATCTCGATGATCTCGTGATCACCCATCAGCTTCTTGGCCCACTGGACGGTGGCGACGCCGATGAGCAGCAGCGCGCCGCCCAGGCTCGCACCGAGCGCGAAGTTCAGGGCCGACCAGCCGAGGAAGGTCTGGTTGTCGTCGATCGCGAAGTAGGCGACGCAGAACGCGACGGCCAGCAGTGAGGCGAGGCCGAACATGAACGAGATCTGGCGCTCGGTGCGACGCTCCTGGGCCGGGTCGACGTCGGTCGGCCGGTACTGGTGCTCCGGCAGGCCGGGGTCGGCGATCGGTTCGGTGACCGCTCCGGCCGCGTTGTGCTCGATCTCGTTGCTCATCGCTTCTTCACCCTTGCTCCGTGCGCGGCGATCCAGATGGCGAAGGCCACAAGTCCGCCGATTCCAGCGATCCAGACGATCATGCCGTCGACCACCGGGCCGAGTCCGCCGCCGCCGAGACCGCCGTAGTTGGGCTGGTCCTGCACTGCCTTGATGTAGGCGATGACGGCGCGCTTGTCCTCAGGAGTGATGACGTCGTCGGAGAAGACCGGCATCTGCTGCGGGCCGGTCTGCATGGCCTCGTAGATGTGCCGGGCGCTGACTCCCTCGAGCGAGGGCGCGTACCGGCCGTTGGGCAGTGCTCCGCCAGCTCCGACGGAGTTGTGGCACGCGGTGCAGTTCGTACGGAAGAACTCGCCGCCCTCGCTGATCTCAGCGGCGGTCGCATCCTTGTAGTTGAGCTTGTCGCCCTCGGGGATGACGGGGCCGGGGCCGAGTGTCGCGACGTAGGCCGCGAGCTGACGAGTCTCCTCGGCGTCGTAGACCGGCGTCTTGCGGGGCGCCTGGGGGGCCGACTGGGCCATCGGCATACGTCCCGTGCCGACCTGGAAGTCGACGGCTGCAGCGCCGACGCCGATCAGGGACGGGCCGTAGTTGCCGCCGTTCTGGGTCGTGATGCCCTCGGCGTTCTTGCCATGGCAGCTCGCGCACCCGATGAGGAAGAGCTGACGCCCTGCCTCGACGTCGCGTGAGCTGACCTCTTCGGCAGTCGCCGCACGAGGGGCGAAGGCCGAGTAGAGCCCGCCAGCCACGACGAGCCCCACGAGGAGCACGACGAGACCTGCAAGGGGATGCCGGCGTCGTGTCGACAGATTCCGCACCGAAGACCTCATTCCTGGGACGTACGAGTCAGCGTACTGAACTGCACGCTTGTGATTTCGAGTTAGGTGAGCCTTGCTCAGCGGATCAGGTAGATGGTGGCGAACAGCCCCACCCAGACGATGTCGACGAAGTGCCAGTAGTACGACACGACGATCGCGGAGATGGCTTGTTCGTGGGTGAAACGGCGTGCCACGAAGGTGCGCGCGATCACCAGCAAGAAGGCGAGAAGGCCGCCCACGACGTGGAGGCCGTGGAAGCCGGTCGCGAGGTAGAACACGCTGCCGTAGGCGGACGAGGCGATGGTGACGCCCTCGTGGACGAGCTCGGCGTACTCGAGTGCCTGACCGCCGATGAAGATCGCGCCCATGATGTACGTGAGCACGAACCACTCGCGCATGCCCCACTTGGAGACCTGCAGGAGCGAGCCGGAACGGCCGGGCTTGCCACGCTCGGCGGCGAACACGCCGAACTGGCACGTCACCGACGAGAGCACGAGGATCGTCGTGTTCGCCGTGGCGAAGGGGACGTTGAGGAACTCCGTCTCCTGCGTCCACAGACCAGGCACGACGTTCTTGATCGTGAAGTACGCGGCAAACAAGCCCGCGAAGAACATGAGCTCACTTGCGAGCCAGATGATGGTGCCCACCGTCACCATCGAGGGCCGCCCCTCCTGGCCGTGTAGACGGGAGGAAGGAATCACGGATGTAGTCGCCACGCGCTCATTATGTACGATTCGACTGTGAGTGAGCACAAGCCCCTGCGTGTCATGGTCTACAGCGATGACAGAGACGTCCGATCCACTGTCCTGACGGCGCTTGGGGTACGCCCTCATCCGGACCTTCCACCCTTCGAGTACGTCGAGTGCGCGACCGAGCCGGTCGTCATGCAGCTGCTCGACGAAGGCGAGATCGACCTCGTGATCCTCGATGGCGAGGCGGTTCCCGTCGGTGGCATAGGTATCGCCCGGCAGATCAAGGACGAGATCTACCAGGCGCCGCCGACCCTGGTGCTGATCGGCCGCCCACAGGATGCCTGGCTGGCCACCTGGTCGCGCGCCGATGCCATGGTGTCGCACCCGCTCGAGCCGATTCGCCTCGCCGAGGCCGTCGTCGAGCTCGCGCGCGGCGCGCTGCAGACGAGCTGAGAGCGACGTCGTGACCACCTGGCCCGACGTCCTCGGAACGCTCGTAGCCGGGGCAGACCTCAACACCGACGCCACCTCGTGGGCGATGGAGGAGATCCTCTCCGGCAACGCGACGCCGGCGCAGATCGCCGGGTTCGCGGTCGCGCTCCGGGCCAAGGGTGAGACGGTCGCCGAGGTCGAGGGCCTCGCCGAGACCATGCTCGGC